>Ga0334885_1000104_pt1 | contig 149345 bp, 125 predicted proteins | sample GraSluR1_MG_8_FD_207233 | JGI IMG/M metagenome (GOLD analysis project Ga0334885, IMG submission 207233) | Sludge microbial communities from methane-producing bioreactor in Wageningen University, Netherlands - Granular Sludge_31_05-R1 | ecosystem: Engineered > Bioreactor > Anaerobic >...
TTCTATCAGCTCAAACATCTGTTGCTGCTTTTCTTTGGAACTCATCTTTGACATTTTTGGCCAAAGATCAGGCTGTCATTTTAGCTCCGCAAGATGCACTTGGCCGGAGGCTTACATTTTTAGGACGACTTAATTAACTAACCGCAATTTGCTTGACACTTTCAACAGGCTCATTTGCACAAAACGAATCAAAAATGAAAAGTATCAACAACAACGCACCAGTAAAGTGCAGTAAGACAATGACTATAAATGCAAGTAGTGAAAAAGTTTGGGCAGTACTGACCAACATTGACAATTGGGCAACTTGGCAGACCGACATCAGTAAACCTAAACTAAATGGAGAGTTAAAACCGGAAACCACCTTTGACTGGATCACTGGTGGAGCAAAAATTCATTCTACACTTCATACTGTTGAACCCTTTAAAAACTTTGGATGGACAGGCAAAAAATTTGGTATGTTTGCTATACACAATTGGACATTAAACGAAAACAACGGACAAACGACAGTATCGGTTGACGAAAGTATGGAAGGATTTTTTGCGAAACTTTTTAAAAAGTCATTCAATAAAAACTTAGAAAAAGGTATGCAAAATTGGTTGGAATTATTAAAAAAAGAATGTGAAAAATAACGTAACAGAAAGAAAAGGGCATATAATTGAGCAGGCCGCCCAGCCATCGCTAGCGGGGAGCGCCGCTCACCTTTCGGCAAGCACCAACATTTCAAAATCTTCGGTTTTCAATTTATCTTCCCTCGAAAAGGCACCAAGCCTTGCCCCGAAAATTTCAACTTTTTTGAATCCAAGGCTTTTCAACAACCACGTTATCTCCGAAGGAATGTAATACCTTTCATTGCAGTGGAGTTCTTTCTCCACACCGCTATCATCTGTAAACTTTGTGGTATTGTGATCCCGGAATGTCATCAAGTCGAAAGTGTTGTTGTGATAGGTCGCGTTGCCCTCCCCGGTGTTTGAGGAGCAAAAACCTTCGATGGAATGGTATATTGGAAACAAACCATTGAGGGTAGTGAAAATGAATTTCGCACTTTCCTTTAATGACCTTGAAACATTCTCCAGAATTTCATAATTCATTTCGTCGGTTTCCATCAAGGGAAAGCCGCCTTCACAGATCATTATTGCCGCATCAAATTGCTGCTCAAAAGGCATTCTCCGGGCATCGCACCGGACAAAAACGACTTCCACCCCCGTTTCTTTTGCCTTTGCCCGGGCTTTTTCAAGCAGGGACTCCGACAAATCAATGCCCGTCATTGCATAGCCTCTCTTCGACAGCTCTACGGAATGGCGTCCGGTTCCGCATCCTATGTCTATAATCTTCAATGATTTGTTATAGCCTAATTCCTTTTCAATGAAATCACACTCTCCGGTTGTACCTTGTGCAAAGCTCTCATTGTCATAGTTCTCCCCATAGTTTTCGAAGAGTGTTTCATACCATTGCCTTTCAGCTGTTTCTTTCTTCATAGATGCAGGTGAAATCTGAAAACCCTCCAAAACTAGGAAAAAATGTCATCGCCTGCTCCTTGTCTACTCCAGCCAGGCTGACCTTCCATTCCGGCATATTGACCCCCTTCAGATCGGGAAGGAAGTCAGAATCAAAAAGTCAAAGAGCAGCGGTAAGGATGTTTCCTTTGCCGGAAGACTGGAGTGCTATCCCTTTCCGCTTTTCCCTCCTTATGCCCAATTACCCTCCTTTATTGCAAACTTGTACTCAACAGCCCTGCAGCCTGACAAGACCGAAGAGCTGCAATTGTATGATGCCTTTGCGAATCAAGCGCCAAAGACCTACTTTTGCAACTGTTAAGGGAATCACAGACTTTTTTATGCTAAAGCAAATTTCAGGATGATCAGAAAACTTGACGAGATGTTTCCCGCCTTGCAGGGAAAGGAAAAGAAGCGCCTTGTGGCTGCTTATGCCAACGACAGCCACACCATCGGAGCCGTCAGTCAGGCTGTGGATATGGGTCTGATCAAAGGGACCCTCGTGGGCGATGAAAAGATGATCACAGAGGTATGCCGGAAATCTGGAATTGATCCCGCCAAATTTCTCATTGTACACGAACCCGATGAACAGAAGGCAGCCAACTTGTCAGTCCGTCTCATCAAACAGGGTGAAGGAAACCTTTTGATGAAAGGACTGGTGAGCAGCGATAAGTATATGCGCGCCATCCTGAATAAGGAAGAAGGCCTTATGGGTAAAGGCGCGGTGCTGAGTCACGTGACCGTGATGGAAAACCCGCATTATCACAAATTGCTGGTGGTGGGCGATGTAGCCATCATCCCCCAGCCTGATTTCAAGCAGAAAGTAGCCATCACCCAATACCTGATCACGGTGGCAAAGTCCCTGGGTATAGATACACCCAAAGTAGCCCTGATCGCGGCTACAGAGCAAATGCTGTATGGTATGCCGGCCTGTGAAGAAGCGGCGATGATCAGCAAGATGGGAGACCGGGGGCAGATCAAAGGCGCCACCATTGATGGTCCGCTTGCCCTGGATGTGGCCATTGACCGGGAAAGTGCCGACATCAAGAAGATTGGCGGACCTGTGGCCGGCGATGCCGATTGTCTCCTCTTCCCGAATATTGAATCCGGCAATGTCTTTTATAAAACCAATACCAAACTGTCGGGAGGAGAGCAAGGGGCCATCGTTGTAGGAGCCAGCGTTCCTGCGGTCCTTTCTTCCCGCGGCGACAGTGAGAAAACCAAGCTGTACTCCATAGCCCTGGCTGCCCTGGTAGCCCGCTAAGCAAACCTATCTGAAACTGTATGGAGAATCCTCGCATCTTAGCCATCAACCCGGGATCCACTTCCACCAAAATAGGCGTTTTTGAAGGAAGCAATCCATTATTTCTGAAGAACATCACCCATAGTGCGGAAGAGCTGGCTCCCTTCGCCAACATCACTGAGCAGTTCAAATTCAGGAAGGACATTATCCTCGAACAACTGGAAAAGGCCGAGATCCGTCTCGATCTGGTCAAAGCCATCGTAGGGAGGGGCGGACTGCTGAAACCCATTGAATCCGGGGTGTATGAGGTGAATGAGGCAATGATTGAAGACTTACGCACCCGCAGATACGGAGAGCACGCCAGCAACCTGGGCGGACTCATCGCCGATGCCCTGGCGCATTCCCTGCCGGGAGCCAGGGCCTTTATCGCTAATCCGGTCTGTGTGGATGAGCTGGACGACATCGCCCGCCTCTCTGGCCACCCCCTGCTGCCCCGTAAATCGGTTTTTCACGCCCTCAATCAAAAAGCCGTTGCCAGGGCACACGCCAAATCCATTATGCGGAAATACGAAGACCTGAACCTCATTGTCGTACACCTGGGGGGAGGCATTACCGTGGGTGCCCACAAGAAAGGACGGGTAGTGGACGTCAATCAGGGCCTGGATGGCGACGGCCCCTTCTCCCCCGAGCGCAGCGGAACCCTGCCGGTAGGAGACCTGGTGCGTTTGTGCTTCAGCGGAAAATACACCGAAAAGAAAGTACTCAAGATGGTGAAAGGCGAAGGCGGAATGGTGGCCTATCTTGGCACCAACAGCGCCTATGATGTGGAAATGCGCGCTATGGAAGGAGATGAAGAAGCCCGTTTCATCTTTGAAGGTATGGCATACCAGGTTGCCAAGGAGATCGGTGCAATGAGTACCGTCCTGAAGGGCGAAGTGGATGGCATCCTGATCACCGGGGGCGTAGCCAACTCGAAATGGTTTGTCAATGAGATCATCCAGCGCATACACAAAATTGCGCCGGCACACGTCTATCCCGGAGAAGACGAAATGCGCGCCCTGGCAATGAACGGCCTGCGCGTACTCAACCAGGAAACAGAGCCCAGGGTGTACGCCTGAGCCCTATCCCTTGTCAACTATTCTCTTTGAATCTTTTTGCCGCCTCTACCAGTCCGGGCAGTATTTGCTGCACATCTCCCAGTATCCCGTAATCGGCCACGCTGAAAATGGGCGCTTCAGGATCCTTATTGACAGCCACAATCACTTTCGATCCGCTGACCCCGGCGATATGCTGCACTGCCCCGCTAATGCCAAAGGCAAAATACAGATTGGGTGCGATGATCTTTCCGGTTTGACCGACGTGTTCGGAATGCGGGCGCCATCCTTCATCCGAAGCCGGCCTGGAACAGGCGGTAGCCGCTCCCAGCACCTCAGCCAGCTCTTCTACCGGACCCCAGTTTTCCGGGGATTTCATCCCCCTGCCGGCAGACACGACAATCTCCGCTTCCGCCAGCAATACTTTCCCCTCGGCTTTAGTGGTATCCAGTATCTCTGCCACCGGCGACGGCAATGCAACGGGAGCCCAGGCTTCCATTGTGGCCTCTCCCCCCCCCTCTCTGATTTCAAAACTATTCGGACTCAGGGTAAGCACCTTTCTCTCTGTCGCAATCTCCACATCGGCGAAAGCTTTGCCTGAAAACACTTTGCGTTGTACCACCAGGGGCTTGATACTGGAAGGCAAAGCCGTTACGCCCGGGGCAAGACCGGCTTGCAACTTCACTGCCAGGGCCGGGGCGATGGCTTTACCAGTAAGGCTGGCCGCCAAAACGATAATGTCTGCATCCGCTTTCTCCGCCGCCTGAGCCAGAGCTGTGGACCAAACTGCATTGTCAAGAGAATCAAAAGGCCCATCCTGAGTGTGCAGGATATGATGGGTGCCATAGCGTCCTAATCGGGATATTTCATCAGCGTCCACCTGCCCTAAAATGAGGGCAGTGGATGTGCCTCCGCTCAGCTCTGCCAGAGCACGGGCGAAACTGCTGAGTTCGAAGGCCGGTTTCCGGAATATACCGTTGCGGTGTTCGGCGAGGTATAATATATTCGACATATTCAGGGGATATTAAAGGTTAGAGAACTTTGGCTTCTTCGTGCAGGAGTTGAAACAGCTGGTCGGGCTGATCGGAATCCAACATTTTGCAGGCTCCTTTGGGCTGAGGAAGATGATAGCTCAAAACCCGGCTTTTCTTTTCAGCTCCGGATGACGGGATGACCTCCAGGGGCTTCTGCCGGGCCATCATAATGCCCCGCATAGCCGGAATCCTGGGTTCGATGGCGATGCCTTTCTGCACCACTGCCAGAAATGGGGTTGCTGCTTTCAGTTTCTGTTGTCCGCCTTCGATCTCCCGCTGCAGCAAGAGCTGTCCTCCTTCCACTTCCAAACGGGTCACAGATGAAATCGAGGGCAAGCCAGCCATTTCAGCAGCCATCACTCCTACTGCGGAGCTGTTGAAATCACTGGATTCAATGCCGCTCAGAATCAGATCGTAGGGATGCTGCTGTATCCATCCCGCCAAGAGCGCAGCGGTTTCGTAAGCATCGCCGGGATTCGCATCAATGCGAAAGGCTCCGTCGGCGCCCACAGCCAGCGCTTTGCGTAAGGTAGCTTCTGTGAGGGATGATCCAACATTGATGACATCCACCCGGCTGACCGCACCCGCTTCCTTCAGTTCAATGGCGCGGGTGAGCGCCAGCTCATCCCAGGGATTGATCACCCACTGAATACCGCTGATATCCAGGGTAGTGTTGTTCTCCGTAAACCGGACTTTAGTGGTGGTGTCCGGCACATTGCTCATACAAACCAATATCTTCATACGATGTGTTTTTTAGTCTTTGAGAAGGTCGCGAGAGATCACAATTTGCTGAATCTCTGAAGTGCCTTCATAAATCTGGGTCAGTTTCGCTTCGCGCATCAGGCGCTCCACGTGGTATTCCTTGACATAGCCATAGCCTCCGTGAATCTGGACGGCCTGGGTGGTCACTTCCATAGCCATTTCGGCCGCATAATACTTGGCATAGGACGAAGCCACGCCATAAGGCAGGCCCTGGTCTTTCAACCAGGCGGCTTTCAGACAAAGGTTCCGGGCATTCTCCACCTTCACGGCCATATCCGCTAGCTTAAAGGCGATGGCCTGATGATTGGCAATTTCTGTCCCGAAGGCCTTGCGCTCCTTTGCATACTGGATGGAACGTTCCAGGGCTCCGCTTGCCAGTCCGAGGGCCTGGGCAGCAATCCCGATGCGCCCCCCTTCCAGGGTCTTCATCGCAAATTTGAAGCCGAAGCCATCCTCGCCTATGCGGTTCTCTTTCGGCACTTTAACATCATTAAACATCACCGAATGGGTATCGCTGCTGCGCATCCCCATCTTGTTCTCGTGAGGCCCCACGGTGATGCCTTCCGCATTGCGGTCCACGATCAAACAGTTGATCCCCTTATGCTTCTTTTCCGGATGGGTTTGTGCAATCAGGAGATAGGTGCCGGCAGAGTTGCCGTTGGTGATCCAGTTTTTGGTGCCGTTCACCAGGTAGTAGTCACCCATATCTTCTGCCGTGGTACGCTGCATCGTGGCATCCGATCCGGCTTCCGGTTCCGAGAGCAGAAAGGCACCGATCTTTTCCCCGCTGGCTAAAGGCCGCAGGAATTTCTCTTTTTGGGCATCTGTGCCGAAGCTCTCCAGCCCGTAGCAAACCAGGCTGTTGTTTACCGACATAATGACACTGGCCGAGGCATCCACTTTGGAAATCTCCTCCATCGCCAAAACATAGGAAACCGTGTCCATCCCTCCACCACCCCATTGGGGATCCACCAGCATCCCCAGGAATCCGAGTTCAGCCATCGTTTTTACGTGCTCCGTCGGGAAGGCTGCTTTTTCATCACGCTCGATCACGTCTTTGATGAGTTCACGCTGCGCAAAATCGCGGGCCGCCTGCTGAATCATCACTTGTTCTTCAGTAAATTGAAAATTCATATCAAATGAAATTTAGAATGTCTCTGGGGATTGAGAAGCCCAAAGATAGAAATTCCTTCAGAAAAATATATTTAGATATATGACTTAAATGTTTATTTCTCGCTTCCGGTTTTTGATGCCAGGCTTTCTCTGAGCGTGGGATATCGATAAGAGAAGCCGGCTTCTTTCAGGCGCAGGGGGATTACTTTTTGTCCTTGCAGCAGGGTATCGGCTGCCTTTCCATACAAAAGACGCAAGGCAAAAGCAGGCACCGGGAGGAAGGCCGGGCGCTTCAAAACTGCTGCCAGGGTGCGGGTAAACGCGCGATTATCAACAAGTTCAGGCGCGGTGAAATTGAAGGGCCCCGACAGCTTTTCGGATTCCATCAGAAAGTGGACTCCCTCCACCAGGTCATCAATGTCGATCCAGGGGAATGGCTGCTTCCCGCTGCCAAGCCGCCCTCCCAGCCCCAGACGAAAGAGGCGCACCAGGCGGGGCAGGGCGCCTCCATCACGGCCCAGTACCACGCCATATCGCATCAGTAACAAACGGGTTCGCTTTTCCGCGCGTTCAGCCTCAGCTTCCCAGCGGCTTACCACATCGCCTAAAAATCCATTGTCCACCTCCATACTTCCTTCAGAATGTTCCCCCCATACAGGATATAGGCCCACAGCAGAAGCGTTGAGCCATACTGCAGGGGGCGTTTCCATTCTTTCTATGGCCTTTGCCAGATTTGCGGTGGTGAGAATGCGGCTGTCGAGGATACGCTTACGGTTCTTCCTCGTCCATCGCTGTATGATGGGCGCCCCACTCAGGTGAATCAGGGCCTCACACCCTGTGATCTTTTGCGCCAGGGCTGCCGGGTCTCCGTAAAGTTCATTGCGCTGCAGTTCCACAAGCGTCCACCCTTTAGCTTCAAAATGAGTGCGCAGATGTGATCCGATAAAACCACGGCTGCCGCTGATGGCCATCTTCTTCATATCAATTGCTTTTCCTCTCCTAACAAAGCTAAGCTTATTTTGTCGCAGCCTTCTCCCTTTCCTCCCCTCTATGCAGGCCTGCAAGCTTACAAACAATCTTATACACTGATAATCAATCAGCTGTCTCTCAGCTTATTTAGACTGATTATCCTTCCGGCTTGCAAAAAATTGGTATTTTTGCGGGGCGTTGTGAAACGAATAACAAAAGGATAAAAACCGGCCGTATGGCTTGCATAGAACCTGTTTTATGAGTGAGGAAAAGCGTAAGCGATTGTTTGAGGACTTCCCTCCGGTGAGCACTTCGGAGTGGGAGGAAAAGATCCGCACAGACCTGAAGGGGGCGGATTATGAGAAGAAGTTAATGTGGCAAACCGGAGAGGCATTCATCCTGAGGCCTTATTACCGGAACGAGGACCTGGCCGGTTTGAAGCATCTCCGTCATTTTCCTGGGGCCTTCCCCTATGTGCGGGGCAAGCAGTCTTCAGGAAATCATTGGAGGATCCGGCAGGATATCCGGGTGGAGGATATCCCTGTGGCCAATGCCAAGGCATTGGAAATATTGATGAAGGGGATAGATTCGCTCGGTTTTATCCTGAATGAAGAGCATTCTTACACCCGGGATGAGATTGATCGCCTCTTGCGCAATATCCACGCCCACGCAGTGGAGCTTAACTTCGTTTGCGGCAGGCAGGCAGCGAATCTCCTGGGCATCCTCGATCAGCTGGTAAAGGATTATAACCGTGACCTCAACCAGATACAAGGGGCCGTGGATTTTGATCCCCTGGGAAGATTGCTGACGCGCGGCCGTTTTTATGAGGATGAGGAAAAGGATTTTGAAGCTGCCCGTGCCCTCATCGACCTGGCCGATCACCTGCCTCACTTCAGGGTGCTGGCAGTGCACGGATCGGTATTCCACAATGCAGGAAGCACCACCACACAGGAGCTGGCATACGCTCTGGCTGCCGGAAATGAATATCTCGCCCGCCTCACCGGATTGGGCACAAGCGTAACCCGTATCGCCCCCCGCATCCGGTTCAACTTTGCCACCAGCTCCAATTATTTTATTGAAATCGCCAAATACCGGGCAGTGAAGATGCTCTGGGCCCGCATCGTGCAGGAATATGGAGGAGATGAAGCCTCTGCAAAAATGAATATCCGGGCCGTAAACAGCAGCTGGAACAAAACCTTATACGACCCCCACGTCAATATGCTGCGCACCACCACCGAAGCAATGTCGGCCATTCTGGGCGGGGTGGACAGCCTGACCATCAGTCCTTATGATGAAACCAGCGGCAGGGTGAGTGATATGGCAGAGCGTGTGGCACGCAACCAGCAGCTTATTCTGAAAGAAGAAAGTTACCTGGACAAAGTGGCTGACCCATCCGCAGGATCCTATTATATTGAAACCCTGACGGATTCATTGGCTGCCGCCGCCTGGAAAGAATTCCAGAACATTGAAGCACAGGGCGGATTCCTCACTGCCGTGAAGGGCGGCACTATTCAGAAAGCGGTCATTGCCAGTGCCGAAGCAAAAGAGAAAGCCGTGGCAACCCGCAAACGTGTGCTGGTTGGCACCAATCAGTATCCCAATTTACAGGAAAGCCTCGATCTGAAGGATGACACCTTCCTGCGCCAGCCCCTGTCCCTCGAAGAGGAAAATGAGGGGATCCCCGTGCTTCGCCCCCTCCGGGCATCTGCGGCATTTGAAAGGCTCCGCTATGCTACTGACCTTTTTGTCAGCAATGGAGGCAAACGCCCGTCTGTTTTTCTGCTGACCTACGGAAACCTGGTAATGCGGAAAGCCCGGGCAGCCTTCAGTACCAATTTCTTTGGCTGTGCCGGTTTTCAGATTATTGAACAGCCGGGTTTTGCCAGCCTGGAAGATGGCATTGAGGCGGCCAAAACATCGGGAGCGGAATTTGTGGTCCTGTGCTCCTCCGATGAAGAGTACGCAGATACCGCACTTCTAGCCTTTGATGCCCTGAAAGCCCAGGCCAGGGTGATCGTGGCCGGCAATCCGGTAGAGTGTGTAGAACAACTGAAAGCGGGAGGCTTACAAGACTTTATTCACCTTCGCACCAATGTGCTGGAGGCCCTGCAAGCCTATCAGAAGATGACAGGAATTCTTTAAACCATCAGAGAGATCAGGATTATGAGACCTAAATTTCAAGATATAGACTACCGCATCAAGCCCGGGTCGGAGCAGGCAGTGGACGCCTGGATGAAAGAACAGGGCATACGGGAAGACTGGCTTACCCCTGAGCGCATCCCTGTGCGGGGTGTTTTTACTCCGAAAGATCTGGAACAGCTCGAACACCTGGATTATGCCGCCGGCATCCCCCCTTTCCTGCGGGGCCCCTACAGCACAATGTTTGTCACCCGGCCCTGGACGATCCGGCAGTATGCAGGCTTCTCCACCGCAGAAGAATCCAATGCCTTTTATCGCCGCAACCTGGCCGCTGGCCAAAAGGGTTTAAGTGTGGCCTTTGACCTGGCCACGCACCGGGGCTACGACTCTGATCACGAAAGGGTGGTGGGGGATGTGGGAAAAGCCGGCGTGGCCGTGGATTCCATCCTCGATATGAAAATCCTTTTCGACGATATCCCCCTGGACAAGATGTCGGTGTCGATGACAATGAACGGTGCAGTTTTGCCGGTGATGGCATTCTATATTGTGGCCGGACTGGAGCAGGGGGTGAAGCTGGAAGAGTTGAGCGGCACGATACAGAATGATATTCTGAAAGAGTTTATGGTGCGCAATACCTATATCTACCCACCCCTTCCCTCTATGCGCATCATTGCCGATATCTTTAAGTACACTTCTAAAAATATGCCCCGCTTCAATTCCATCTCAGTGAGCGGGTACCATATGCAGGAAGCCGGAGCTACGGCAGATATTGAACTGGCTTATACCCTTGCCGACGGATTGGAATACCTGAGGGCAGGAGTGAAGGCAGGGCTGGATATTGATGCTTTTGCGCCCCGCATCTCCTTCTTCTGGGCCATCGGGATGAATCATTTTATGGAGATTGCCAAGATGCGCGCCGCCCGTTTGTTGTGGGCACGCATCGTGAAGCAGTTCAACCCGAAGAACCCTAAATCTATGGCCTTGCGCACGCACAGCCAGACCTCTGGCTGGAGCCTGACGGAACAGGATCCTTTTAATAATGTCGCCCGTACCTGTGTGGAAGCAATGGGAGCGGTGCTGGGACATACCCAGAGCCTGCATACCAACGCCCTGGATGAGGCCATTGCCCTGCCTACGGATTTCTCGGCCCGCATCGCACGCAATACCCAGCTATACCTGGCGGATGAAACAGAAGTTTGTCGTTCCATCGACCCCTGGGCCGGCTCGTACTACGTGGAAGCCCTGACCGATAAAATTGCCCAACGCGCCTGGGAGCTGATCACCGAGGTGGAAGAACTGGGCGGAATGGCCAAAGCGATCGAAACGGGGGTGCCGAAAATGCGCATCGAAGAAGCCTCTGCCCGCAAACAGGCCCGCATCGATGCCAGAAAAGATACCATTGTAGGGGTGAATAAATATCGACTGGAGAAGGAAGACCCGATTGAAACCCTCGACATCGACAATACCGCCGTGCGTCTTTCCCAGATCAAGAGGCTGGAAAAACTCAGGGCTGAAAGGGATCAGGCCAAGGTGGATGAAGCCCTGGAAGCCATCACCCGCGCCTGTGAAAGCGGTGAGGGCAACCTGCTCGAATTGGCCGTAGAAGCGGCCAGACAAAGGGCATCACTGGGAGAAATTTCTATGGCTTGTGAAAAAGTATATGGAAGATATACCGCCGTGATCCGCTCTATTTCAGGAATTTATTCAGCCGAATCCAAAGACGATGAAGCTTTTGACCGGGCCTGTGCCCTGGCCGATGAGTTTGCCACCCTCGAAGGGCGCCGCCCCCGCATTATGGTGGCCAAGATGGGCCAGGACGGGCACGACCGGGGCGCCAAGGTAGTAGCCACCGGCTATGCCGATATCGGTTTTGATGTGGACATCGGCCCCCTCTTCCAAACCCCTGCCGAGGCCGCCCGCCAGGCCGTGGAAAACGATGTGCACGTATTAGGCGTGTCGAGCCTGGCCGCCGGACATAAGACCCTGGTGCCGCAAGTCATTGAAGAACTCAGAAAGCTGGGACGCGAGGATATTATGGTCATCGTGGGGGGCGTCATTCCACCACAGGACTACCAATTCCTCTACGATGCCGGGGTGGTGGCTGTCTTTGGCCCGGGAACCGTCATCTCCGAAGCCGGCATCAAGATTCTTGAAATCCTGATCGAAGGAATCAGGGAAGCATAGACAAGTTTTTTCCAGCCCCGGAGCAATCCGGGGCTGCTAATATGATATACCCAACAGATGCTCTATCTTCTGCTCGCGGTGCTATGCACAACCGCCATCCTGGTGGCGTTCAAGCTCTTTCCGCGCTACAAAATCAATATCATCCAGGCCATCACCGTCAATTATGTGGTGGCGGTCAGCTTCGGCCTGATGCAGGCGGAAGACGGGCTCAGGATGGATACCTATCTGGGCAAACCCTGGCTCTGGGCTTCCGTAGTGGTAGGCATCAGTTTCATTGTGGTTTTTCATCTTTTTGCCGAATCCACAAGCAGGGCGGGGGTGGCCCTTACCTCCGTAGCCGCCAAAATGTCGGTGATCATCCCGGTATTGCTTGGCTTCTTTCTTTTTCAAGATGCTGCCAGCCTGACCAAGATCGCAGGCATACTGCTGGCCCTCATCGCCTTCTATCTTACCTTCAAAAAATCAGGCAAATTCAGCCTCCGCCTGGGCGTAATCCTCTTTCCACTTCTGATCTTCCTCGGAAACGGGTTCAATGATTCGATGCTCAAGATCGTGCAGCATTATTATATCGATGGCGATTATGAAGCCTTCCTGATTATGGTATTCGCCCTGGCCCTTGTGAGCGGATTGCTTGCTTCCCTGATCCGGGGCAGAAGCCGGCGCAACCCCTTCCAGTGGCGCAACCTCTTCGCCGGCATCCTGCTCGGCTTGCTGAACTGGTATTCCACCTATTTCTTCATCGCCGGGATGCAGTTTTTCGATGTCTCCGTTTTTGTTCCCCTGGTCAGCGTAAGTGTGGTTACCCTCTCCAGCCTGACCGGCTATTTCGTCTTCAAAGAAAGCCTCAGCCGTATCAATATCATCGGTGTGGTGCTGGCTATGCTCTCCATTGTGCTCATCGCCACCGGAAACCCTATGGAGGAGAGGGTGCTGCTTTGGCTCGGGGCTTTTTAAGGTATTTCGGGATACTTGTTTATTTTTGTTGATGCCTTGCTTTCGACAGCAGGCGGTATTGCATTGCTAATCCTAATACTCCTTGTATGGTCCTGAAGAAAATCCTGGTTATTTATCCGGAGGTGGAATTCACCAAAATCGCCGTCTATCAGAATAAGAACCTGCTCTTTTTGAAGATGATCCGGCACAACCCGATGGAGCTCGTCGCCTCTCCCGATATCATCGACCAATTGGAGATGCGTACCAATGCCATCTTGAAAGAATTGGAAGATAATGAGATATTCCTGCGCGAGATCGGGATTGTGATGGCGCGTGGCGGACTGATCAAGCCCGTACCTTCAGGCATTTTCAAGGTGAATGAGGCAATGAAAAGAGACCTGCGCCTTGGTGTAATGGGCGTACACGAAACCAATCTGGGCGGATTGATCGCCGATGCCATTGCGGAAAAGGTAGGAGAGGACACCGGCGCCTACCTGGCCGACCCGGTTGTGGTGGATGAACTGGACGACATCGCCCGCATCACCGGCCACCCTGAGATCCAGCGCAAAAGTGTGTTCCACGCCCTGAACCAGAAATTCGTCAGCCGTGAATACGCCCATTCCATCAATAAAAAATATGAGGAAATGAACCTCATCGTCGTCTATGTAGGCACAGGAGGCATCAGTGTGGGGGCACACAAACAGGGAAGAGTGGTGGATGTAAACCAGGCTTTCGACGGGGGTGGCCCTTTCTCCCTTACCCGCACCGGCACCCTGCCGGTAGGAGCACTGGTCGAGCTTTGCTATAGCGGGAAATACAGTAAGGAAGAAATGAAGAAAATGGTGACCAAAGACGGTGGCGTGAAAGCCTACCTGAAAACCACCAGCCTGACCGAGATAGAGGAGCGCATACAGAAAGGGGAGGAAGAAGCGGCCTTTATTATGAATGCGATGGGATACCAGTTGGCCAAAGAGATCGGATCGATGTGTATGGTGTTTGAAGACCGCCCCGATGCCATCATTATGATGGGCAGCATCTTCAACAGCCGCCGCTTCGCGGATTATGTGACCAGCCGTGCCTCCAAAATTGCCCCCGTCGTGATTTATCCCGTGGTCAACGATATGGATGCCCTGGCTTCCAACGGACTGAAAGTCCTGGAAGGCAAGGCGGAGATTTTGGAATACAAATAAGCGCTTCTGTCTGTTCCCGGGAAAGCCTTTCTTTTCCTGAATCAAATCAATGATATGCGCACCTTCGCTGAAACACCCATAGAATTCCTGAAAGGTGTCGGGCCGAAAAGAGGCGAATTGCTGCGCAATGAACTGGGCATCTATACCTTCCAGGATCTGCTCTATCACCTTCCCTTTCGCTATGTGGACCGCAGCAAGGTCTATCCCATCTCCCAGGTGCAGGATACCAATGCCTTTATCCAGGTCAGGGGCCGTATCACCGACCTGAATATCAGCGGTACGGCCCGGCAGCAGCGACTGGTGGCTGTGCTGGAAGATGAGAGCGGACTCCTGGAGCTGGTGTGGTTCAAAGGTGTCCGATGGATCAGCAGCCAGCTGCAGAAAGGAATGGAGGTGGTTGCCTTCGGAAAACCCAATCTCTTCCGCAACCGTTATTCTATTCCCCATCCCGAAATCACCACCATCCAGGAATTTCTGGAAAGCACCCCCTCGGCATTTCAGGCAGTGTACAGCACAACGGAGAAACTCAAGGCTCGGGGCCTCGACAGCCGGGGCATCGGAAAACTCCTGCGCACCCTTTTCGACACCCCGGGTTTTGAAATACGGGAAAACCTCCCCGACGATATGCTCCAGCGCCTGCGCCTGCCGGGGCGGGAAGCCAGCCTGCGACAAATCCACTTTCCCCAGGCAGCGGGGCAAACCGAAAAAGCCGAAAAGCGCCTCATCTTCGAGGAACTTTTTCTCCTCCAATTATGGCTGGTAAGGCACAAACTCATCCGGCGGGAAACCACGCCCGGTATCCCCTTTTTGAAGGTGGGCGACTTCTTCCATACTTTTTATGATCAACATCTTCCCTTCACCCTGACCGCTGCACAAAAAAAAGTGATGCGGGAGATCCGGAAAGACCTGGGCTCGGGAAAACAGATGAATCGTTTGCTGCAGGGAGATGTCGGGAGCGGCAAAACCCTGGTGGCCCTGATGGCAATGTTGCTGGCGATGGACAATGGATGCCAGAGCTGTATGATGGCGCCGACAGAAATCCTGGCAACACAGCATTACCAGACCCTGCAAAAGTTCCTGGAGGGCCTGCCTCTGGAGGTGGCCCTGCTCACCGGAAGCAGTAAGACTGCGGAGCGAAAAGTCATCCTCGAAAAGCTGGCCAGGGGAGAGAAGCTCATACTGACAGGCACCCACGCCCTGATTGAGGACAGGGTGCGCTTTGCCCGCCTGGGCCTCGTCATCATCGATGAACAGCACCGCTTCGGGGTGGAACAAAGGGCCAGACTTTTGGAAAAAGGAAAGGAAGCCCCGCATATTCTGGTGATGACCGCCACACCCATCCCACGCAGCCTGGCAATGACCCTCTATGGCCATATGGATTATTCTGTCATTGATGAACTGCCTCCCGGTCGCAAATCAGTGAAAACCTTCCATTTCAGAGACAAAGACCGCCTGAAGGTCTTTCACTTTATGCGGCAACAAATCAAGGAAGGCAGGCAGATTTATGTGGTCTATCCCCTGATCCACGAGTCGGAAACCCTGGATTTGAAAGACCTGATGGATGGCTATGAGAGCATCGTCAGGGAATTTCCGGCACCGCAATATGCCGTCAGCATCGTGCACGGCCAGATGAAGACCCCCGATAAGGATTATGAGATGGAGCGTTTCCGCAAAGGGGAAACCCAGATTATGGTGGCCACCACCGTGATTGAGGTGGGGGTGGACATTCCCAATGCCTCCGTGATGGTGATCGAGAATGCGGAGCGCTTTGGCCTCTCACAGCTTCACCAATTGCGGGGCCGCGTGGGCCGCGGAGCCGATCAGAGCTACTGCCTGCTGATGTCGTCCGACAAGCAGACCAGCGAAGCCAGAGTGCGCCTCCAAACGATGGTGGAGAGCAATGATGGATTTCATATTGCAGATGTGGATATGCGCCTGCGCGGACCAGGCGATGTGATGGGTACCCGCCAGAGTGGCGACCTGAACCTCAGAATATCTGACCTGGTAAGGGACGAGAAGATTCTGAAAAGAGCCCGACAGGAAGCCATTCAGATCCTGGAAAGCGATCCCCTGCTGGATAAACCCATCCACCTCCGCCTCCAGATCGCCCTGAAAGAAAGAGAACAGAAGTCGGGGATATGGAGCCGCGTCATCTGAAAGCCCTCCACCCATTTTCTTTACCTTTGCAAGCTTAATCCACGCTTAGCCTTTACGCTTTATGAAGATCTCTTATCAATGGCTGAAGGATTACCTCTCCTTCAACCTTAGCCCGGAAGAAGTAAGTCTGCGCCTCACCGCCTGTGGCCTGGAAGTGGAAGCACTGGAAGTGTTTTCCCCTTACCCGGGCAGCCTGCGAGATGTGGTAGTGGGTCAGGTAATCCAATGTGCCCCCCATCCCGATGCCGATCGCCTCTCCCTTACCCTGGTGGATACCGGGACGGGAGAACCCCTTCCCATCGTTTGTGGCGCCCCCAATGTAGCTGCCGGTCAAAAGGTGCTGGTAGCCAAAACAGGGGCGAAAGTGAGGTTCGGGACTGAGGAAGTGGAATTGAAGAAGACAAAAATCAGAGGCCAGGTATCAGAAGGAATGATCTGCGCGGAAGATGAGCTGGGCCTGGGAACTTCGCACGACGGCATAATAGTGCTGCCGGAAGAAAGCAAAGTGGGAATGCCTGCCTCCGAATACCTGGGGGTGGAGGAAGACTGGATCTTCACCATCGGCTTAACTCCGAACCGTTCTGATGGGGCATCGCATTACGGCGTGGCCCGCGATCTGGCGGCAGTACTGAAGAATGAAGCCCGGGAGGCAGGAAAGATGGATTCCCCTAAGCTTGCGCTCCCCGATGTCAGCGACTTTAAGACCGATCATTCCTCCCTGGAGATTCCGGTGGAAGTGAAAGATCCAAAGCTTTGTCCCCGATATACCAGCATTACAATGCAAGGTCTGAAAGTAGGACCTTCTCCCCGCTGGATGCAGGATAGATTAAAAGCCATCGGATTGCGGCCCATCAATAATCTGGTGGATATTTCCAATTATGTGTTGATGGAAACCGGACAACCCCTGCACTTTTTTGATGCAGACCAGATCCGGGGCCGCAAAGTGATGGTGGGCTGCCTTCCTGAAGGAACTCCTTTCACTACCCTGGATGAAGCAGATCGTAAGCTTTCAGCAGAAGATCTGATGATTTGCGATGCCGAAGGCGGGATGTGTATGGCGGGTGTTTTCGGAGGCATCCGATCGGGTGTGACAGAGAATACCACGGCGATCTTTATCGAAAGTGCCGCTTTCGACCCTGTTTCGGTGCGGAAAACCTCTAAGCGCCACGATCTGAAGACCGATGCCTCCTTCCGCTTCGAGAGGGGCAGCGATCCGGAGATGACCGTCTATGCTTTGAAAAGGGCCGTGCAACTTATCCGGCAGCTCGCCGGGGGCGAAGTCAGTGCTGCCTTGCAGGATTATTATCCTAAGCCGGTTCAGCCTGTGGCCCTGAAGCTGTCGCTGCCCAGGGTGGAAATGCTGATCGGGAAAAAGATCCCTGCCGATCAGATCGTGATGATCCTTGAATCACTGGATATCCGTGTGAAGGCACAAACAGAGGATTATCTGGAGATTGAGATTCCATCTTACAGGGTAGATGTGACCCGCGAAGCCGATGTGGTGGAAGAGATCCTGCGGATCTATGGCTATAATGCCATCCCCTTTCCGGAAAAAATGACCTCTTCCCTTGCCTATACCCATCATCCCCACCGCGACCTGATCCGGAATCAGGTATCGGATATGCTGGCCGGACAGGCCTGGAATGAGGTGATGTGCAACAGCCAGAGCAATAGTCAGTATTACGATTGGCAGGAAGCCTGGAAGCCTGAAAATTGTGTCAGGCTGCTCAACCCCGTCAGCCAGGATTTGGATGTGATGCGGCAGACCCTCTTCTTCGGAGGCCTGGAGACCTTGCGCTACAATCTCAACCGGCGGCAGCAGGATATCCGGATTTTTGAATTCGGGAATACTTACAGGACCGATGGTTCGCAGCCCGTTGCCAGCGATACCCTTGCGCCTTACACTGAAGAGAATGCCCTGATGCTGATGCTCACAGGCCGTGCCTTTCCTGAGTCGTGGAATACACAAGACCGGCCTGCCGACTTCTTTGATCTGAAGGCGGCCATCCTCAATATTCTGCAAAGGATGGGTATCCGTGAGTACAGTTTCGAAGATGCCACACATCCCTTGCTCTCAGAAGGCCTCTTACTGAAGGCCGGACAGAAGGAACTTGGCTGGCTTGGGCAGGTGAAAGACGCCTTCCTGCGCCGCTTTGATATTGCCGTTCCTGTTTTCGCAGCATCGCTTTCCTGGGATACCTTGATTGCGCTACTTCCGGAGAAGAAGATGCAATTCCGGCCCATCCCGCGCTATCCCGAGGTGCGCCGCGACCTGGCGCTGGTGATAGACAAAAGCATTCCTTATGCCCGTTTGGAGGAAGTCGCCCTTCAGGCAGAGCGGAAGATCCTTCGTGAAGTACATCTCTTCGATGTGTATGAAGGAAAAGGGGTGGAGGAAGGGAAGAAATCCTATGCTTTGCGCTTCATTCTACAGGATGAGGAGAAGACGCTGACGGACAAGGCCATCGACAAAACGATGCAGCGCATCCAGGCTGCTTTGGAGAAGGAAAGCGGGGCGAAGCTTCGCTAAGCGCGGGGGATCGGCGTCAGCCAAACAGCAAGAGCATAGAGCAAGAGCATACAGTTTCCACACTCTTGCTCTATACTGTATGCTCTTGCATAAAACACATAAGCCTGAGGATAACAGGGAAAGCCGAACACATTTTAACCTGCCAGCCCTGTTTGGACCACAGCTGTCCGTAGGCTGTGCCTGCGGACGAACTTTGTTCGAGTCCGAGTGCGATTTCGAGTACGAGCACGAAGTAAAATATTGAAACAGATAATATTTTAATTGGTCGTCTGAATACGACCCCCTTGTCCGCCGTAGCTCTGGCGATGGCGGACTCTTCTGCAGGCGTCAAAAAATTCACCTTCGCTATGGCTACGGCGAATACTATAAAACGCGCGCGAGCGGGCAAACAGCAAGAGCATAGAGCAAGAGCATACAGTTTCCACACTCTTGCTGTACGCTGTATGCTCTTGCTGTTTGCCAGACTATGCCTGCCCGCAATTGCACATCTAAAATCGGGTAATCTTCAATCAAGTAATCTTCCATCAACCGTGGGACACAGGGGGGCAATGTCCGCAGGCATAGCCTACGGACAACAGAGGGCATAGAGCAAGAGCATACCGTTTCCACACTCTTGCTGTATGCTGTTGCCTGCTCGCCGGCAGGCGGGCTTTTGCATAAAACACATAAGCCTGCGGACAGCTGGGAAAACCGAACACCTTTTAACCTGCCAGCCTTGGCGTTTTTGGTATTACGTTTATTCTTTTGACCCGCCAGTCTTATAACCGATCTGCCTGCGGGGTTTGGGATGCTCTTGCTTGTCTATCAGCTCATCCAGGTAGGAAAAAACCAACTCAATATCCTTGTTCTGATTCTCCAGCTTCTTCTTAATTGTTTCTATCTCTAGCCTTAAATCCAGGGTATCGAGCAACATCTCCCGCATCTTTACAAAGACTTCTATAATGCGGATACTCATCTGCCGGGCCCGATCACTGCGAAGAACATTGGCCAACTGTAACACCCCGTGCTCAGTAAATACAAAAGGCAAATAGCGTTGTCCACCCCAACTTGAGGTCACAAGCTGTGACCTCAAGTTCTGGAACTCTACCCTGGTCAGCTCGAACATAAAATGCTCAGGGAAGATATCCATATTGCGCTTGACAGCTTGCTTTAAAACTTTGGTTTCTACCTGGTATAATTCTGCCAGATCCCGATCTATCATAACCTTCTGCCCCCGGATTAAAAAAATCTTGCTCATAATCACCTCATCCGGAAGCATTACGCCAGTCTCTTTCTTCTCTGCCATTGCTGATTCATTGGATTCATAAATGTAAGCACTTTTCAACCCTTCACCCCAACGGAAATCAGCAAGAGCATAGAGCAAGCGCATACAGTTTCCACACTCTTGCTGTATGCTGTATGCTCTTGCATAAAACACATAAGCCTGAGGACAACAGGGAAATCAAATTGGTTATTTAAGGCGAAAAGGGATGGTTGTCTGAAGACGAACCCCTTGTCCGCCGTAGCTCTGGCGAAGGCGGACTCGTCCGCAGGCGTCAGAAAATCCACCTTCGCTTTGGCTACGGCGAATACTATAAGACGCGCGTGAGCGGGAGAATGCTTGCGCTGCTGGTAGTGTGATTTGTTAAGGAACGCTAATACTTCAGATCTTTCGGGTTTCTGCGGTTATCCCAGAAGCTATATAGCTCTACGATCTGATCCTGCTCATTAACCCGGTAAAATAAGCTGGTATGTTTGGTAATGACAGCCCGTCTAACTTCATAAAACCGGGAAGCACTAAATTGGTAGGGATGTTTCTCTATTTGCCTGATCAGTGCATCGGCCTTACGAACAAAGCTGCGCACCTCTTTTTCACTCCATTCTGCCTGAAGATAATCAATGATCCCCTCAAAGCTTTCTTCAGCCTCCCTGGTCCACCTTGCCTTTAAAGCCACTTGATGTGTTTTTGCATCACATCCTTATGAGAACTCATCTGACCCTGTTGGGCCTGCTCAATGCCCCGTCTTACAGCGGTCTGTACTTCCACGGGAAGGTCATCCCAGAAGTCAGCTTGATCGGCCTGCTTGCTTAAGATGGTTTTGATCGCATTCAGCAAGCTAATGTCATTTACCTTATCGATCAAGCTATGCAAATCCGATTTTAACTTTACTGCATCCATTGTTGGGGAACTTTTCTTTTAAGCCTAACAAAGATAACCATAATTGAAGGCTTATTGTTTTTTCCACCTTTCCCTTCACCTCAAGAGAGGTTCAACAAGTCCTCTCGCCCTATCCTGCAGGCGCACGCGGGCGTTGAACCGTTTTTCTCTTTCACGTCCTACTCGAAATCGCACTCGCACTGAATAATACTATCTGATCAAGTTTGTCGTCACAGACGAAAAGCCTTTCCGCAGGTGATGCAATAGCAGGCAAACAGGTCTTTTAGATTCTATCTTTTACATTTTATCTATGATCTGATTCCCTCTTCTCACCTGGGGTGAACCCGCGCCCGAACAGGAGGGCAGCTTATTGCTTCACCAGGCTTAGGCTGCCTATCGCCCTGCCATTGGCATTTTCCAGCATCAAAACATATATCCCGGCCGGAAGACCGGAGAGATCCCAACGGTAAGTCCCGCCGGCCGGCAATTGCCGTTGCTGATGAACCATTCTGCCCTCACTCGAATAGATCCGAAGTGCGGAAATCTCAGGCCAGGGATACTCCACCGTGAAGGTATCGCTGGCAGGGTTGGGATAGACCTTGTACGCCAGGGAAGCAGGCACTTCCTCACGCGCAAGAAAGACATAATCCCACACCCCGATGGCGTAGTCCCCTCTCATCAAGGTGTCCGTCACCATATATCCCTGATAGGTTTGTCCTTCCATTGTCGCAGGAAAGAAGGTCCAGGGATGACCCGGGCCGGAGCGGTAGAGCAACACCACAGAGTCCTGAGGATTGAGGATAATGCCATTGTCGAGCTGCTGAAAACGGGTGAAGAAGAAGCGTCCTTTTCCTTTTGTTCCGGGGGGCAGAATCCCTTCCAGGCTCCAATAGCGGTAGTCTGAGATACGGAATCCAGGGAGCGCGCTGTCCAGGGCTTCCGGTGCTACCCAATGATGGGTGGCCCGCAGCAGAACAGAGTCTGCCACCGCCTGGATATCGGCTTCGAACCAGGTGTCTTTGAAAATGACTTTCCCGCCTTGCTGAATATTCCGGAAATGATCGGTGGTGGCATCACATATCCCTTCCTCCGGATCCACGAATACGGCTTCAGGAACAAAGGGAAGATTGAACACCGCGCTACCGCTGGCGCCGGAGAAATGCACCTGGCCATAATGCTTTTCCCACTGGCTGTTCATCAGGAGGACAGGAATGCGGTTCTCATTGGCAAGCGTAAGGGTTCCCTTACCCTGCTGGCTGAGAAAAACTTCCACCTGACAGGGCAGGCTACCCGGCGCACTGAGGATGCGGAAAGAATCTGCCCTGAAATGGGGGAAGCCCGGCCCATAAACCCAGGCACCGAAAAAGGACATCAGGTTGATCCCGCTCGATTGCGACATTATCTGCATCATATCCTGTGAGGTGGCGTGCTGAAAAGCCTTTTCCTGAAGATATTGCTTCAGCGCAGGGTAGAAGAGGGAATCACCCAGATAAGTTCGGAGAGTATGGGCCACGCAAGCCCCTTTATCGTATATGCTGGTGCCATAAGTAAACTGCTGGGGCATCCCGTAGAGCGGCAGGTAGCCGCCTTCTTCTATATGGGCATATTGTAAAATATTGCGGAGGGTGGGGCGGATGTAGTCCTTCCTTGCTTCCACCCCATACAGTCCTTCTTTGTAGATGAATTCTGAGAAGGTAGCCCAACCTTCGTTCAGCCACATCTCTCCGGCATTGGCGCAGGTCACCATATCGCCCACCCACATATGGGCCAGTTCGTGTGCATAAAGATATTCGTAGGTCAGGCTGCCGTCCACGGTATTGCGTGGGTAGGAGATGCAGGTGGCGTGTTCCATTGCCCCTTTTGGCGTCAGCACATAACCGATGCGGTCAAAGGGATAGGGGCCGAAGCTTTGCTCAAACAAATGGCAAATCTGAAGCAGGTTGACAAAACTGGCAGCGGCTTTGGCGGTATCGGCGGGGAGGACGTGCAAGGTGACGGGGATGGGGCCGCGCTGGCTCTGGAAAGTGTCGGTCAAAACGGTATAAGGTCCTACGGCAATGCAGGCCAGGTAAGTCGGGATGCTTTGGTCGAGTTTCCAATGCCAGAGCGTATCACCTCCGGCAAGGGGCGTGGCTGATTGCAGGAGTCCGTTCGATATGGCCATCATCCCCTGGGGTGCCCGGATCAGGAATTCATAGGTGGCACGGTCGATGAAGTCGTCCACGCAGGGAAACATCACTTTTCCGTAGTTGTGGGGGATATCATTGATGGCGATGCCCAGGTTGTAGGCATACTGGCTCCCCTGAAAGTGAAACCCGCCCCAGTTGTAGCTTTCCACGTGTGGTTTGCCGCTGTAATGGATGGTAATGCGGGCGGTATCTCCGGCAGGTAGGGGAGCATTGAGTGGGATGGTGAGAAAAGTATCATTTTGTGAGAAGGGGAGATTTCCTTCCCCTTCACGTATGACACTGTCCACATCCAATCCGAGCAGGGACAGGCGCACCTGGTTCAGGGGGATCAGGCTGTCGGAGGCCTTCAGGCTGAGCTCAGCCCTGGCCCTGAGGAACTGCTGGGAAAAGTCGAGGGTGTCGATTTGGATACGATAATGCAGGACATCCACAGGATCGGGGGTTTGTCCGCTAAGCTGGTGGGGGGAAAGAAGGGTAGAAAGGCTGAGGAGCAACAATAAGGCTTTTGAGAGAAGCTTCGGGAGGTGAATTTGCATCATTCTTTCAGATTTAAGCGACTAAAATACGGAAGGTCGAGGATTTTGATCTCCCTTGTTTCCCTTTGAGCTGTATTCGATCAAGCGATTCCGCTTACGACTGCGATGGCGGCAGGCAGGATATGAATGCGACACGGGCTTTGTCCAACGGATTCTCCGTCTGCTTCGATCAACAAGCCTTCGGCTTCTATCTCCACCTCCTTTCCCTGCCCGGTAAATACCATTGGCAAACGGGTGAAAGAGCCATCGAACAAGCGGGGTACATTGCGGATGACTGCCCATTTGGAAAGCCGGCGGATGATGGTCAGGTCGAGCAGGCCATCATCAGGAAGGGCGTTGGGTGCCTGCATCATTCCTCCCCCATTGTATTTGCATATACCCACACTCAGGCTGAAAAGCCTGACATTAAACTCACGATCATCCAGGCGGATACGGGCATCCACCATTTTATACGTGAACAAACTGGCCAGCAGATTGAACAGATAAGACAAGGGCCCTCCCCCCCCTTTCTCCTTTTGTGCATTGGTTTTCAGGGCCACCAAACCATCGTACCCCATTCCTGCCATATTCAGAAAATGACGCTGCACCTCCCCCATTCTGATCAGTCCGGCATCCTGCAGCATTGTCCGGCCCCTGGCCAGCACCTCTACAGCACCGGCATAATCCAGCGGAATCTGATGATAACGACACCAGTCATTGCCCGTACCCAATGGAATCATTGCAATGAAGGTTTCTTCAGCCAGGGCCTTATCTGTGGACAGTATACCGTGAATGGCTTCATTCAAGGTGCCATCACCGCCTACTATAAGGAAATTCCGAAAGCCCTTCTGAAGATACTGCCTGCAAAGCGTGGTGGCGTGTCCACGATGGCGTGTAAATACAGCCCTGAAAGGCAAGGCCTTTTTTGTGAGCAAAGCCGCAATTTCAGGCCAGTCCTTTTCTCCCTTGCGCCTGCCGGCATTGGGGTTCACCACGGCCAGCCATTCTCCCTCAGGTTTTCTTTCTTTTTCCAAATCCCTTAGTGTTTGTGCTGCCTCCCTGTTTGTCTCCAAGCCTTCATCATCATCCTTCCTTCCCTTCATACAAATGCCTGAGTTTTGCATATTTGAGGTAGGTTGTCATTGCCGATATACGGCATATAGTATATCCTTCAAAACCATCCAGGAAGCCAAGCCGGATGAAATAATCGCGGAGAAAACGGGCAGGAGGATTGATGTAGCGTTGCACCAGCCCGGGCTTTTTCCCCATCGCTAGCATAGCTTGGGCAGCGATCGTGGAGAAATGATCGGCCTGTTTGATGTGTTCCGAAATACTGTAGTAACTGTAATGCAACAAATCCCCCTGAAGGTGCCGGGGTTTCACCCCTTCCTCCATTTCATATTTGTCGTGGGGGTTGATGCCTCCCCATCTTCCCTTTCTGCGATCAAAAAGCCGTAGCTTTACATCCGGATACCATCCGGAGTGGCGGATCCATTTCCCGCAATAGTTGGTCAGGCGGTTCATTGTCCAGGCATCTGCGCTCCAGCCCTTTTTTGCTTCAAGAATGGAGGCACGCAGGACATCGCTCAGGGCTTCGTCAGCATCCAGAGAAAGACAATAAGGGTGTTTTGCCTGGGTGAGCGCCCAGTTTTTTTGTTCGATATAGCCTTCAAAGGAATGCCGGATGAAGCGGACTCCCTTTTCAAGGCAGATCTGTTCAGTGGCATCGGTGGAGAAAGAATCTACAACCACAATATCCTCTGCAATCCCCTGGAGAGAATCCAGGCAGCGCCCAATATTGCGGGCTTCATTGAAGGTGATAATGACGGCAGAAATGGGTTGCATAGCTAAAAAAAACAGCGAAAGGTACAAAAATCATTGCAGGGCCGTCAGGATGTCATTCCTGAGGCGTCCATCCTCCGCAAAAAGGCTGGTCACTTCTGTGCCGGCTTGCAGATGGAAGGCCAGGATGCCTTCCATCCGGGCGGCTTCAATATTGTCTTCCCTGTCATCGATAAACAGGGTTTCATCGGCTTGAAGGAAATAGCGCTTAAGCAGGATGCGGTAGATCTCAGGATTGGGCTTGGCACAGCCTTCCCGGTAGGAGAATACCAATCCCTCAAACAGGGCATCAAAGCCGCCACTGTGCTGTTTTTTCAGGTCGGACTCATATTTTTGAAAATGAATATGATTGGAATTGCTGAGCAGAAAAAGCCGGTAATGGGGCTTGATGCCGTGCAGCATTGCAATGCGTTCCGGGGGGAAATCCAGGAGTATGGCATTCCAGGCATACACCAGCACTTCGTCGCTGAGAGCAGGGTCCAGGATTTCTCTCAGGCTTTGCAGGAATTGCGCCTCACTCATACTTCCTTCTTCCAATGCCCGGATGGCATCGCTGCTCTTTCTCCAGGCTTCTTCCCAACTCCTTCCCGGCTTGAGCAATTGTCGAAAAGCCCGTATACTCTTCTGAGGATCAATGTTCAGGAGCACAGCCCCCAGGTCAAAAACCACATTCTTCACTGTAAGCATCACATATATTTTGGCAAAAATCCATACAAAAATGCATAAATTTGCACTCCCCGAAAGGGATCAGGAAAGGGAAACCTTCCTATGGGCCTATAGCTCAGTTGGTTAGAGCAACTGACTCATAATCAGTAGGTCGCTGGTTCAAGCCCGGCTGGGCCCACCTCCATAGCAGCGCGTACGAAGAGGAATTCTTCTTCCTGCGCGCTGTTTTTTTATGGCCCGTGCTGGGGGGCGAAAACGCTTCAATCCTGGGAATTGATTAGGATCAGAAAACCACTCCTGGTGATCCGCCTCAGGCACTCAGGGCTTCTTGTTGTGCGTGGATGCTGATGGCAGGAAGATAAGTGCTTAGTTTGTTGCCCAGGTTTTCTTTGACCAGATTCATCCACTCCTCCTTCAGGATGGAATACACAATGCTGTCGCGCCGTGTGCCATCCGGCCTCAGCCCGTTGCTGCGCAAGCGTCCGTCATAGGTACATCCCAGGCTCTTCAGGGCGGCGATGCTGCGGGCGTTGCTGTGATCCACCCTGAACTCAATGCGTTCAAAACCGGCTGTTTCAAAGGCAAACTCAAGCATCAGGTATTTGGCGTGCTTGTTCACTCCGGTACCCTGAAACTGCCTGCCGAACCAGGTATATCCAATCTGGGCACATTGGGTGGCAAGCTGTATGTCGTGAAACCGGGTACTGCCGGCGTAGGTATTCCTGAATTTGTCAAACACGATAAATGGATAGCCCCGGCCTTCCTCTCTTGCTTTCAGCGCCAGCTCTATATAATGCATCAAGCCCAGCTCTCCCTTGGCCTGGTTGACAGAATACTTCCAGAGATCCGCTTCCCGCTGGGCAAAAGGGAGGAGAAATTCAAAATCATCTGCCTCCAGGGGCCTGAGCAGTACCATCTCATTTTCAAGGATATAATCCTCATCCTTATGGAAGTGTATCCTCATCACATTAATAAATGATTACGCTATGATTTACAATCTTGAGCAAAGGCGAGCAAATAACGGAAAAAGCCACCACTTGTTCACTTAATAAAATGTGAATAAATCATTAATAAATTCAGGATACCTGATCCGGGTGAAAGTGCTTCCATACTTTCTCTGCCCTGGCCTGGCCCAGCTTTGAGATCAGCTCTTCCCGTGGCGTTGCTGCGATGCGTTTCACCGACTTAAACTCCCGGAGAAGGAGGTCAGCGCTAGCTTTGCCAATCCCCGGAATATTGGTGAGCTCGGTATTCAGACTGGCTTTGTTTCTGCGGCTGCGGTGATGGGTAATTCCAAAACGGTGAGCCTCATCGCGCATCCGCTGGATCACCTTCAGGGTTTGTGAAGTCTTGTCGAGATGCAAGGGCAGCGGATCTCCCGGCCTGTATAATTCTTCCAGGCGTTTGGCGATCCCGATCACCGGGAGTTGTTCTTCAAGACCGAGGGTTCTGATTGCAGTCATTGCAGCGCTGAGTTGTCCCTTGCCTCCATCCACCACCAGGAGCTGGGGCAGCGCCCCTCCTTCATCCAGGATACGGCGGTAGCGACGGCTGACCACCTCTTCCATACTGGCAAAATCATTGGGGCCCTCCACCTGGCGGATATTGAAATGGCGATACTCTTTCTTGGAAGGCCTGCCATCGCGAAAAACGACCAGGGCTGCCACCGGACTGGCTCCCTGGAAATTGGAGTTATCGATGCATTCGATGTGTTCGGGCAGGGCGGGCAGGTGCAGGTCAGCCTGCATTCTTTCCAAAATCACACGGCTGCGGCGGTCAGGATCCACCAGCTGTCGTTGCTTTTCCTTCTCAATACGATAGGCCCGGGCATTGCGGAAGCTTAGTTCGAGGAGTTTTTGTTTGTCGCCCCGCTTTGGGATGGTAAATACCACATCAGGGATATGTGCATCAGGCATCACAGGACAGATAATTTCCCTTGCTTCATTCTGCAAGCGTTCCCGTAATTCTGCGATGGCCAGGCCGAGGATTTCCTCTTCGGGCTCATCCAGCTTGCGTTTCACTTCGAGGGTATGCGATTGGATCACCGCCCCGTTCATCACCCGCAGATAGTTCACGTACGCATAGGCACCATCAAGAAGCACGGTAAAAACATCCACATTGCTGATGGAAGGGTTTACCACCGTGGATTTGCTCTGATAGCGCTCAAGCAGCTCCACCTTTTCCTTCAGGCGCTGGGCTTCTTCAAACTCCATCTTTTCTGCGTGCAGCATCATTTGGGATCTCAGCACATCCAGTACCTCCCGGGTATTTCCACGGATAATCTCCCTGATGTGCTGCAACCGGGCCCGGTATTCCTCCTCGCTTTCCTTTCCCACACACGGTCCCAGGCAATTGCCGATGTGGTATTCCAGGCATACCTTGAATTTTCCCGCCTGGATATTTTTAGCACTCAGATTGAGCTTACAATTGCGCAAGGGGTATAATTGCCGGATCAGCTCCAGCAGGGTGCGCATCATCCTTACAGAGGCATAGGGGCCGTAGTATTCCGACCCATCCCCGGCCACATTGCGGGTGGAGAAGATTCGGGGAAAGGCTTCATTGCTGATGCATATCCAGGGAAAGCTTTTGTCATCCTTCAGCTGAATATTGTAGCGGGGCTGGTGCTTTTTGATCAGGGTATTTTCCAGCAGCAGTGCATCAAATTCCGTATTCACCAAGATCACCCGGATGTCGGCAATACGCTTGACCAGTACCCTGAGTTTGCCACTGGCTCCGCTGTCTTTGGTGAAGTATGATGCCACCCTTTTGCGCAGGCTTCTGGCTTTGCCTACATAAATGATTTTTTTATCCTCATCCAGATACTGATATACGCCCGGCTTATCGGGCAGGCTCTGGATTATGGGAAGCAGGGCTTCGTGGTATTTCGAGCGCAGGGTGCTCATCCTTCGAGGTTCAGTCAGGGGTGTCTTTCTTCAGATAGGCATCCCATCCCTGGGAGGTCAGGGGAATCCTGGCTCCTGAAACAGCTTCAAGGTACATTCCTGCGGTGGCCTCCGTCATATGTCCGATGAGGTGGATACCCGTGATGTCTTTCACCTTGTCGTGATCTTCCAGGGGAATGGTAAACAAAAGCTCATAATCTTCCCCCCCGTTCAGGGCTGCGGTCAGGGGATCCATTTCAAAGCTTTCTATCACCCTGACAGTCACCGGATCCAGGGGGATGCGTTCGGCAAAGAGGGTGCATCCCAGGCCGGATGAAGTGCAGAGGTGAATCGCTTCTGAGGAGAGTCCGTCTGAAATATCGATCATTGCTGTGGGTTTGATGCGGCTTTGACGCAGGATGTCAAGCACTTCCAAACGTGCTTCGGGCTTGAGTTGCCGCTCCAGCACATAATCATTGCCTTCGAGGTCGGGCTGCATTTCCGGATTGGCTTTGAAAACCTGCTTTTCCCGCTCCAGCAGCAGCAAGCCGGCATAGGCTCCCCCCAGGTCTCCACTGACACAGATCAGGTCATTGGCCCTGGCCGTGTTTCGGTAAACCACCTCCGAAGGATCTGCTTCACCGATAATGGTAATAGAAAGGACCAGCCCCGAGCTGCTGGAGGTGGTATCGCCACCCACCAGGTCCACCTCATAGCGTTCACAAGCCAGGCGGATGCCGGCAAAGATTTCTTCCACGGCCTCCACGCTGAATTTGGCAGATATGGCCATTCCCACCAGCATTTGGGTAGGTCGGCCATTCATTGCCACGATATCAGAAATGTTCACCACGGCAGCCTTGTACCCCAGATGGCGAAGCGGATAATAAGATAGATCAAAGTGAATGTTCTCTATCAGCAGATCCTTGCTCACCAGGACCGCCTTTTCGCCAAATTGCAGCACGGCGGCATCATCCCCGACGCCTTTTCGGGTGCTTGCCTGTTTGTGTTTGAGTCCGGCGGTGAGGCGGTCAATCAAACCAAACTCGCCCAATTCGGAAAGCGGGGTCAGTGCAGGAGTGCTATCGTCTATCATAGGTCTAATTTTCAGGCGGTAAAGGTAGGGATTCCGCGGGAGCAGAAGAAAATTTGGAGTATCTGGCGGGAAAAGCAGATATTTGATCACCTGATTCGGATCAAAAGCCGGAAAGGGAATTTTCATCATACCGATATGAGTTTGAAGGTTGCCTATTACCCTGCGGGGCCGGACATTGCCCCCCTGGTAAATCAGTTTGAGATCCTGCGCCTGGAAGAGGGAGAAAAGGTCATCGACAAGCATATTCCCCGCGGAGATTCGGCACTGGTGTTTCATTTCAAACAGCAAGCAAGCCTGTCTGGTCCGGAAATGCTTTCCTTTGGAAAGAGTTTCATCGCACCTATCCTGACCCACGCCATTACCCTTGAAATCAGTGGCCCCGTGCTGAGCTTAATTGTTGCCTGCAAAACACCTCAGCTGTCGCGCCTGTGTGGCCTCGACTTGCGGGATTATAAAAACAAAGCGTTCATCCCCATTCCACTTCCCGGAGTGCTGGCTTTGGCTGAGAACCTGGTAAGTCAGGCGGAAGACAAGGATATGATCAGGGTTTTCGAAGCTTACATCGCGCAGATTCTGCAAAAACCTTTTGAAGTATTGCCGGTGGATGTGGTGTACAGCAACATTATTCTTCACAGCCCTTTTCGCTCCCTGAAAGAAATCCTGGCGGAAAGTGAATGGCCCGAAAGAAGGCTGCGCCGGCATTTTGAGAAGTATGTTGGGGTCAATCCCAAAACCCTGGCCCGTATCGCCCGCGTCAACCATCTTTTCAGACGTATCCTGCAACAGAATAAAAAAGACTTCCTCGACCTGATTTACGAATGTCGCTATTGCGATCAGCCGCACTTCATTAAAGATTTCAAATCCATTGTGGGAGAGACCCCTCGCGCACTTTTCCAACGAGAAACGATTAATGTCAGGATGATGTCCGGCCATCCCTGATCCGCTTTCAAACTGTCCGAATTTTACAAGGTATGCCCGGTGGCGCCACCTAATTTTACGGGAAACATTCCACAATGAAAAATCTACTGCTGATCATTGCCCTGCTTTGGGCCGGTGTGGCCATAGGGCAAATTAATGTCAAGGATAAAGTGAAGGACAAATCGCTGGAAAGGGCGGATGATCGCACTGACCAGGGCATCGACAAAGGGCTGAATGCCGTGGAGGATAAGATCGGAAATATCTTTAAGGGCAAGAAGAATAAGGATGAGGGACAGGATGAGGGACAGGGACAGGGACAGGGACAGGAACAGGGAGAGGGAGAGGAAGAGGAAGAGGGAGAGGAACAGGAACAAGGACAAGTGAAGCCCCAGGAAAAGCCTTTTCAATCATTTACGGTTTATGATTTTGTGCCCGGAGATCAGGTATTGTTCTATGATGACTTCAGTCAGGATGACATAGGGGATTTCCCTGCATTGTGGAGTTCCAACAGCAGCGGGGAGGTGAAAAGTGTGAGTATTGCCGAAGGGAAATGGTTTCATCTGAACGGAGAAGATGCCACCTACTGTTTCTCGAAGGACATTGCCTTCCCCGACAATTTTATCGTGGAGTTCGACATCATTCCGGATGACAATTACGGCGACGGAATCATTTTTACTTTATACCAGGATCCCCAATCCAGGGAGTTTACCGATGACCTTTTTCCGGATAGTCGGGGCGTCCATATTCGGATCGACGATGATGGCTGGTTTGTCCAGGGCTACGACAACGAGGGTGAAATCGAAGGCCTTAGAGGGCAGAGTCAGACGGCCACTGTGGAGAAAGAAAAGGTCAATCACGTCATTATTTGGGTACAGAAGCGCAGGTTAAGGATTTATCATCAGGGGAAGAAAACCGTGGATCTTCCAACAGTAATCACTGCCGGCACCCGTTTCAACAGGATGCGTTTCGGGGCCTGGGATACCTACAGTTATCCTTATATCTCTAACTTGAAAATCACCACTGCAGCTCCGGATACCCGCAGTAAATTGCTGACGGAAGGCAGGCTCATCAGCTATGGGATCTATTTTGACAGCGGGAAAGATGTGGTCAAACCGGAATCCTATGGTGCGCTCAAAGATATTGCCGATGTGTTGAAAGAAAATCCGGGGGTTCGCATCCGTATTGCAGGTCATACCGACAGCGATGGTTCCGATGCCCTCAACCTCGACCTTTCCCGCCGTCGGGCTGCCAACGTGAAAGCAATGCTCGCAGGGGAATTCGGGATAGATGCCGGAAGGATGGAGGCCGAAGGTGCCGGGGAAAGCCAGCCCCTTGCCCCCAATGATACCCCGGCAGGAAAAGCGAAAAACCGCAGGGTGGAATTTCTGAAAATCTGATCCTTAGCAAACACCAATTCTTCCGACAATGAAAAATGCCCTTATGCTTGTGGTTTTGGGGCTGTTTACCTTCAGCCTGACCGCACAAAAATCCTGGCAGCATTATTACGACCGGCTGCCGGCCTGGCCTGAAAATCTGGATACCGCCACCCTCAGTGCCTTTTCCGCGAAGCTGCATCATTTGATGGATGATCTTGAAATGATAGAAGAAAGTGCTTTGGAAGAGACGGAGCCTGACTTTGAAAATATGTCGGCAGCGGAAGCGATGAAAATGGCACAGAAATACCAGCAGGAGATGCTGTCAATGGATCCCGATGAAATGGCGGCCCGATCCGAAGGGATTGATCAAATGATGGATGACCTGGATGAAGCCCGCTTGCTGGATGCCAGGTTTCGTGGCAGCCTTGAGGAATTTCAGAAGGTATTGGCGATCGAAAAAAAGAAGATCAGGGAGATGTATCCCTGTGATATCGGGATGGAAGACAAGAACGATCGTTGTGAATCCCGTGCTGCAGCGCTCCGTGAACTGGGAGAAAAGATGAGCTCGCAGTATTTCAAGGGTAAGGAAGCAGTCGTCCGGAAAAATGCCGATGCCCTGGAGGATCACATTCTGAAAAAGAGCCTGCCCGCTACCCGGAAGCAAATGGTGCAGCAGTATGAAGCCCTGGCGATGCCCATACCCACTTTTTCATCCGAAGAAGCCGATATGATGAAGAGTCTTATCCGCCTGCGACTGGAGTGCATAGATGCAATGGATAAGATTGCACGGATCAGAATGAAGGATAATCTGCTACACGCTTTTTAAAATCCACCCGCTCAATGAATGCCCAAAAGTCTGTTGGCAAGTATATTCTTTTGGTGACCCTGTCCTCCTGCCTGCTTTCCCTTCACGCCCAATTTGCTAGCCTCGAAGCCATCCCGCTTCCGCCGATGAAGCTGTCCGAAGCAGACGGAGAATGCTATCACCGTCGCCTTTATCGCGAAACCCTGTCCAACAGCTATGAAAATCCGGAGCTGATGGGAGAGGCTTTTCGCGAAATGCTCGTGGCAAAAAGAGCATTCAGGGTATTGGGATACCCTGAAGGGGAAGATATTGCAAGTTGCCAGAAAGTGGCATATCAGTTCTACCAGAACCTTCTGAATGCCCGCTCTTCCGCCGGGGAAATGAGGGAGGCTGAATCGTACAGTGATATCGATCTCAGGAAACTGAAACCGGGAGGTTTTTCTGAGATTGTCTTCTACCCTTCCTGGTTCGGGGGTGGCATATTTATGTGGTACCACTATGACGGCCATCGACTGCATCGCTTCAGCATTACCGTGGGGGGTGCCCTGATGCTGACCGAAATTATCTACGCTAAAGAGGTCCCTTTGATAGTCCCGGATGAGGCGATGCTGGGCTTTCCGGTTTATCCGGGATCAAAGTTTCAAGCCCTGGAATCAGCATATTTCCCTCCTTCCGGGGATATGCTGCCCCTTTTTGAAATTCTGTTTTTTACGGATGCCGGTGAAGCTGAAGTGCGGCAGTATATGGATTTGCAGATGGGGCCTTCTGATAACATCCTCGAGCGGCTGAGCCCGGGCGTATATTTGAAAGCCCAAACCGGGCGCGACTTCACAGAATGGCCACGGATGTCGGTCTTGGCTCAACCCGAATCCTATGAAACCATCCGGGGAGAAAGCATTGTCCACCCCGCGCACACCCGCATTGTCTATACAATTTTCAGCCGTCCATTATACGATAAGCTCACCCGGAATTAGGAATTTACCAGAGGGCATCACCGTGGGCTACACCCCCTTTCCCTTGCCTGAGCAGGGAGCTTGTGCCCACCTCCAGGTCTTCAAAGAAGGCGTGGGCTTCTTTCAGCGTATGCGGATCCAGGCGGGCGCTGAACTGTATCTCCCCCATCTTCTGAAGCTGCTTCACCAGGGAAGGAATGTCTGCTTTTCCTTCTCCCCCGATCAACAACCAGAAGTCGAAGCGGCGTTCGGATGGAAAAAGGATAAAGTCCGCTCCCTTGTTCGCCAGCACAAAGTAATGCAAAGCATTGATGCGATCCAGGGCGGCAAAAAACGGCAGCTCAAGCCTGGCACCCCGGATAAAGCAATCCAGTGAACCCTGCTGGATAAAGGAAAGCCCGGTAATCCCGGACAGAAAATGGGCCAGACGGAAATCGGGCAGGGTTGTGGCAATGCCGAGCATTTGGTAAGGAATATGGGAACCGACTTCCAGTTTCAGGCGCTTGGGCATAGGCATTGGAATCTTGCAGGAATAAAGGTAGCACATTCCCGGAAAGGAAGTGCTGCTTTATTTCAGGATACAGGAAAAGGTTCAGGACGGTGGGGGGGCGATTTTGTCCCCGACTTGAGTGCCCGGATGTTGGACAGGCCTGACTTCCGGGATGGCATTCTACTCCCTGCCCTTTGCTGCTTTCACCTCCTGAAGGCTGGGCGGTGGATCGAGTTTTTGATAAAACTCAGGGGATGGGCGACTGCGCAGGAAAGAATCCCAATAGGCGGCTTTCGACATACTGTCCCAGTGAATAGAACCGTAATAATACTGTGTGGTTTGAAAGATGTTATGGGCGATCAACAAAAGCATTACCAGCGTCAGGGAAATCCTTTTCCAAATCCTTCCTTTGAATATCCACTCCCAGAAAGCAGCCATAGGCAGGGCGAGGATGGCATAAGACTCGATAAAGGCACGCAGGCCGAAGCTGCCGCCATACCACCACGACCACCAGGAAAGAACCACATAAATATTCCCCAGGGTGAAAAGCAGCACAGCCAGAAATGAAACCCTCAGTTTTCTCCACAGCAACGGAATGCCCAGGAGGGCAAACACCATCACAGGGGTATAAAGCAGCCAGCCTTTGCGATAACTGAACAAGCCTTCCAGGATGGAAGGCGAATCAAAGAAGAAGCCTTCTTCGCCGTAGGAGTAGTACACCCAGCTACCGGTAGTATATTTCCAGTACAAAAACTGCGGTATCCATACCAGAAAACCCAGCACAGCCATCAGGCCCAAATGTGGCCACTTATTACGCCAAAGACGAAAGCGCTGCTTTAGTGAGCCAAAGGAATAAATGCCCCAGAGGGCAAAGACCAGGACAATCAGGATATTTGTGGGACGGATCAGAGAAATCCACCCTGCCAGCAGTCCCAACAGTATGGCGATACCGAAACGGGGCTTCTCATAATACATCACAGTGAACAGGAAGAAAGCGGAAAAGAGGGCAAAGCTGTATGAATGAGACATCGCCGCTTCGATGGTACTGTAGAAATAAAGATTGGTGCCCACCGTAACGGAAAGCACACTCAATGCAACTACCCGGGGGGAATACCAGCGGCGCAGGAGTAGGGTAAGCAAGATCATTCCCAATAAAAGGTAGGCCCCGGAACTCATTATCAGGAAGAAGCGATAGGGAACGGAATACCCGTCGGCTTCGTAACCCATCGGTTCGGCAAGCTGATGTGCCACCAGGAAAAAGGGTGCATAGGCGAAGGAAAGGCCCATACTCATTTTGTTGGTATACTTGCCGGTTTCGGTGGGGATGACCCAGATCAGGTTTCCGAACTTTTCCGGATCCTCATCCTTGAAGTTCATTCCGATATCCTTATAGATGAATGCAGCAGGAAGGTAACAATAGTAATTCTTGACATCCCAGAAGATTACCCTCTCCTGGATATGCCAGAATTTATGGTTGAAATCCACCCAGATCACACTGATGTATATGGCAGCAATGAAGAGCCACGGCAGTGCTTTGAAGCCTTGTTTCTGGCGAGTACTCATCGGCGAGGGTTAAAACAGTTGATATCCGGCATCCGGTCGGAATTCAGGGGCGGGGGCAATGTGCTCGCAATCCAGGTCGACCTTGAATCCGGAGGCAGGTTTTTCAAAATCTCCGCTTGCGATATTCAGCTCCGGATCAGCCAGTACTTTTTTCATAAAGAGTGCCCAAATCGGCAGGGCCATATTGGCTCCCTGGCCCAGGGTAATCGAGCGGAAGTGGACACTGCGGTCTTCAGCTCCAACCCATACTCCTGCGGCCAGTTCGGGGGTGAGTCCGATAAACCATCCGTCGCTGTGATTCTGGGTGGTCCCGGTTTTTCCGGCAATAGGATTATGGAGGCCATATTTGTAGCGAAGACGAATGCCGGTGCCTTCTTTCACCACGCCTTTCATTAGTTCCACCATCAGGTAGGCTGTTTCTTCGCTGATGGCTTCACGGTGCTCGGGGATAAACTGCTCGATTACATTGCCGTGCATATCTTCTATCCGGGTAATAAATGAGGGTTTGATGTACCGTCCTTTATTGGCAAAGGTGTTGAAAGCGCCCAACATCTCGTAAAGTGAGATATCCGGTGTGCCCAGACAGATGCTGGGTACAGGATCCATATCAGCGGTCACCCCCATCTTGCGGGCCAGCTGGATCACGGTTTCAGGACAGTATCTCTTGATCAGGTATGCAGAGATCCAGTTCACTGAATTGGCCAGTGCCCAGCGCAGGGTCACCATTTCTCCTTCCCTGGCATCGGAAGAGTTCTGGGGCTCCCACACATCGCCGTTGGGAAGATCCACGCGCACCTGCACATTGGGGATTTTAGAACAGGGGGTATATTCGCCCTCCTGCATTGCCAGTGTATAGAGAAAGGGCTTGAATGTAGATCCCACCTGGCGCCGGGCCTGGGTGACGTGGTCGTACTGGAAGTAGCGGTAATCTATCCCGCCCACATAAGCTTTGATGTAACCTGTGCCAGGCTCTACGGCCATCATACCGCTCTGAAGAAAGTACTTGTAATAGAGGATAGAATCCATCGGACTCAAAACGGTATCTCTTATCCCATTCCAGGTAAATACCCGCATTTCCGTGGGCGTATTAAACAGTATCTGGATGGAATCTTCCTCCATTCCATTGCTTTTCAAAGCTTTATAACGTGGCGATCGCAGCACGGCACGGCGCATAATCAGGTCTATTTCCTCCTGGGTCACGTGGTGGTCGAAAGGTGCATTCTTTCTCCCCTGCCAATGCTTGAAGAAAGCCGGTTGCAGATCCTTGCCCAGATGTTCCTGCATCGCCTCTTCGGCATATTGCTGCATTCTGGAATCGAGGGTGGTAAATATCTTCAGGCCGTCGGTATAAAGATTATAATTGGTGCCATCAGGTTTGATATTATTGGCACACCAGTCGTTGAGGAACATCCGGAGGTATTCCCTGAAATACGTTGCCAGTCCTGAGCGGTGATCCTGGATCTGGTAGGATGACATATCCACTGGAAGCTGTGAAACCGAGTCATAGACATCCTGTCCTATAAATCCGTATTTGAGCATCTGTCCCAGGACCACGTCTCTGCGGTTCCCGGCCCGTTCGGTATTCCGCACCGGGCTGTAAAAGGAGGGTGCCTTCAGGATACCCACCAGCAGGGCAGATTCCTGAAGGTTGAGGGAGTCGGGCTCTTTGGCAAAGAAGGTCAGGGCCGCCGATTTGATTCCATAAGCCTGACTGCCGAAGGGAACGGTATTGAAGTACATCGCGATGATCTCTTCTTTGGCATAATTCCGTTCGAGGCGTATGGCCGTAACCCACTCCTTAAACTTGGTCAGCACCAGATTGAAAAAACTTCTGTTTGACCCCCTGGGAAAAAGGTTCTTGGCAAGTTGTTGGGAGACGGTAGATCCTCCCCCTTTGTTGTTTCCGGTGATCACCCCGAACATAACCCGGAAGATGGCCCGGGCATCCACTCCCGAATGCCGGTGAAAGCGCACGTCTTCAGTAGAAATCAGCGCATCTACCAGATAGGGGGAAAGATCGTGATAAGCTACATTAGAGCGGTTTTCCACGTAATACTTTCCCAGCACTGCTCCATCGGCAGCGTAGATCTCTGAGGCCAGATTGCTTTTCGGATTTTCCAGTTCCTCGAAGGATGGCATAAAACCCAGCCAACCCCAGGAGATAAAGGCAAACAACATCACCACCAGCAGGGCCAGAATCATATAGGCTCCCCAGAACCACCGCAGGTATTTGCCCCCTTCAGGCCTGACTTTTCTTTTGGGCATAGCACTATTGTTTTCGATCCGGGCCAAACGACCCGGTGAGCAATTATTATGTTCCGTTTTCGCTCTTCCTGATCCTGATTCCCAGATCACGCAGCCCGTTGAGGGTATCGGTGCGCATCGCCTGTACAAAACGGAAGCGGTATTGGCCGACATCGGGGAACACGATATTCTTTCTGATCAGGATATCATTGTATTTATACCCGCCAAATCCTTTCCCCAGCCACCTTCCATCCGGCGCAGCCAGGATGAATTCGAGGGTATCCCGATGACTGGCTCCGGACGGGAAGCGGGAGTCTGCAAAAAGGTAGAGGTTTTGAAAAGGGTAAGCTGTGCTGTGTCGCAAATGGATAAAGAAATCATAGGACTTCAGGGTATCGTCGATACGGAAATCAAATGATACCCATTCACCGGACTCCCAGGTGTCGCCCGAAAAGCGATGCATCTGGTTTACCTGCGAAGGTTGGGTGCAGGCCGACAGCAGCAGGAGTGTCAGAATCAGGATATGTGATGGTTTAATCATCAAAGCGGGTAAGATCACCTTCTTCCAGAATATGGTTTATCTCTGATTTCTTTTCCTGACGGAAAGCATAGTCTTCCATTTTCTCGGGTGATTTCTTTTGCTTGTTCATTTCGATCACCTCCTTCACTTTATCCACGGGCAGAGCCATCAGGTTGGATTCGTCATCCACATAAGCGTACCACATCAGTTGCTTGAAAATGTCGGCTTTCTGGAAACGCGCAGGTCCTTTTTTAAAATGCAGGATGATATTGTTGTCGGGCATCCGGCGGTAGGCATCCTTGTACACATCCAGTTCATAGTTCAGGCAGCATTTAAGTTTGCCGCATTGTCCGGCCAGTTTCTGAGGGTTGGGGGAGAGTTGCTGCACGCGTGCACTGTGGGTGGTGACCGTGCAGAAGTCGGAGAGCCAGGTAGAGCAACAGAGTTCGCGCCCGCAGGAACCTATCCCGCCCAGGCGGCTGGCTTCCTGTCGGACGCCTATTTGCCGCATTTCGATACGCACCCGGAATTCATCGGCCAGGAGTTTGATGAGCTGGCGAAAGTCAACCCTTTCATCAGCGGTGTAGTAGAAAATAGCCTTGGTATTGTCGCCCTGGAACTCCACATCGTTGATCTTCATATCCAGATTGAGTTCTCTGGCAATGGCGCGGGTTCGAAGCTTGGCATATTCTTCCCTGCCGAGGGCCTGGTTCCACTTTTCGATATCGGTATTTCGGGCGCGGCGGTATACTTTTTTCACTGCATCGCTGTCGGGACCGATTTTTTTGCGTTTCATCTGCAACAGCACCAGGGATCCGGTAAGGCTGACAATTCCAATGTCGTGACCAGGTGAGGCTTCTACTGCTACAATATCTCCTGCTCTGTATTCGTGGGTTTCGGGGATCAGATAATACTCCTTCCGGCTATTCTTAAACCTTACTTCCAGATAGGCATCCTGCCGGCTGTTGTGTGGCAATGGGACATCCTGAAGCCAATCGTGTACACTGAGTTTTGCACATTGCTGGTCGCAGTGGAAGAGGCCTTCTTCTATTTCAGCCGGTCCCCGGCAGCAACCCCGGCTCAGCATAGGGTCTTCTGCATAGGAAGTATTTGAGGGTATAGGGTTCTCCATAATATTGTTTCCAATACAAAATTAACAAAAAGCAATTCGTTCAGGCCGCTTTCATCCGCAGCAAGTCGCTGAATTGCAGTGATAGCCAGCTCATCATTATCCCTGCATTCGCATTTCTTTCAATGTGTTGAATGCCATTTTCCAGGCCTTGTACAAATTCCGGGGCATTTTCGCGATGAATATAGGGGGAGAAGTTACGAATAAAGTCCAGCTCCTCTGCTGAGAGCCGGCTCAGGCTCTCTCCCCTGATATCATAGAGCAGGGCTTCTCTGAGCAATCCCAGGGCATAGCTGAGGAAATGCTTTTGGCCTTCCCGGCCTTCTGAAGCAAATTCCCTGACCCATCCCTGGATTTCAGCCACATTTTTTTTGAAGCACAGGCGCATCCAGGTCCGGAATTGCTCAAAAAGCAGATGGTCAGGCCGTTCATCTTCCATCAGGCGCATCGCCTCACGAAAATTACCCTGCGCCCTTCTTACGATCTCGGGCACCAGGCTTTTCTTTTCGCCCGCAAGGCTTATCAGGGCATCCTGCAGGGCGGGATCAGAGATAGCCGGTACCTTGATCCCCTGAGTGCGGGAGAGTATAGTCGGAATGATCTGGGCAGGGTTCTCCGTAACCAGGATAAAGAGGGTCTGATCGGGGGGTTCCTCCAGCACCTTCAGTATTTTCGGGGCGGCAGCGTGAAAGAGCTTTTCCACCATCCAGATAATCATTACTTTATATCCTCCCTGATAAGACTTGTAGGAGAGGGTCTTCAGTATCTCTGAACAGTCCTCCGCATTGATCAGCCCTTGTTTGCGGTCGATCCCAATCTCATTGTACCAGTCGGTGAGGTTGCCATAACCCTGGTGCTTCACAACAAAGTTGCGCCATTGATCATAGAAAAGGCGGCTCACGGGGTTTTTGCTCACTTTGGGTGTGGTGGCAACAGGAAAGATAAAGTGCAGGTCGGGATGAGCCAGTTTGCTAAATTGGAGGCAGGACGGACATTTTCCACAGGAGTCCGGGGCAGCTTTGCCTGCCACATTTTCTTTTCCCGTGCAAAGCACGTAGCGGGCATAAGCGAGGGCCAGGGCCAGGGTACCGGCTCCTTCAGGGCCAAAAAAGCGTTGGGCGTGAGGGATACGGCCGCTTGCAACGGCTTGTATCAGCCTCTTCTTTAAATCATTATGGCCTATGACGTGGGCAAACTGCATTGTTTCTGTTTCAGATTCCAAATGTACTACAATCCTGCGGCAGGCATAATAATAAGGGCAGGGCATACACAATGCCTGCCCTTGGAGCTGGGTTTGAGATCAGGATCAGGCCTTTTCCGCGGTCAGTTTTGCCACAATAAATTCCCGGTTCATTCTGGCGATATGCTCCACCGAGATGCTCTTTGGGCACTCCGCTTCACAGGCGTAGGTATTGGTGCAGTTGCCAAATCCGAGCTCATCCATTTTTGCCACCATCTTCTGCACCCTTTCTTTGGCTTCCACCTTTCCCTGGGGCAGCAGGGCAAACTGGGAGACTTTGGCAGAAACAAAGAGCATCGCCGAGGCATTTTTGCAGGCTGCCACGCAGGCCCCGCAACCTATGCAGGCTGCGGCATCGAAGGCTTTGTCGGCATCCCTTTTGGGAATAGGGATGGCATTGGCATCCACGGCATTTCCGGTGTTTGCACTGATGTATCCGCCGGTCTGTATCAGCTGGTCGAAAGCACTGCGGTCTACAATCAGGTCGCGTACCACCGGAAAAGGCCTGGCCCTGAAGGGCTCGATGACAATGGTATCTCCATCGCGGAACTTACGCATAAACAGCTGGCAGGTGCATATACGGTCATCCGGACCGTGAGGTCGCCCGTTGATATATAAACTGCAGGTACCACAGATGCCTTCCCGGCAGTCGTGGTCAAACGCCACAGGATCTTCTCCTTTGGCGATCAGTGATTCATTGAGCACATCCAGCATTTCAAGAAAAGAAGTGCCCGCGGTAATATCCGTGATTGTATAGGTCACAAAGCGGCCTTTCTCTTCTGCAGTGCGTTGCCGCCATATTTTGAGAGTGAAATTCATATCCGAAACATTTGGTGTCCGATCCCGGGGGATCGAAAGGTTTATTTATAGTTTCTCTGGATCAGTTCAACTTCTTCGAATACCAGGGGTTCTTTATGAAGGACTGGTTCTCCCTGGGCTTTGCATTCCCAGGCAGCTACGTATGCGTAGTTCTGGTCATCGCGTTTTGCTTCGCCTTCTTCGGTCTGGGATTCTTCGCGAAAATGGCCCCCACAGGATTCTTTGCGATTGAGGGCGTCGAGGATGATTACTTCACCCAGTTCGAGGAATTCGGCAAGCCTGCCGGCCTTTTCCAGTTCAGTATTGTATTCCTCGTTGGTGCCCGGCACCTTGACATCTTTCCAAAACTCTTCTTTCAGTTCCCGGAGTAGGGAAAGCCCCTTCTTCAGGCCTTCTTCATTGCGCGACATACCGCAATAATCCCACATAATATGTCCCAGGCGTTTATGGAAGGTCTCCACACTCTGCCTTCCCTGGATCTTTAGAATTTTGTCCAGTTTTTCTCTCACCCCTTTCTCTGCAGCTTCAAACTCAGGAAGGTCTGTTTTAAATCGGGGTACCTGGATCTGGTCTGCCAGGTAATTGCTGAGTGTATAGGGAAGGACGAAGTATCCGTCGGCCAGGCCCTGCATCAGGGCTGAGGCTCCCAGCCGGTTGGCACCGTGATCGGAGAAGTTGGCTTCTCCGGCCGCGAAGAGCCCCGGCACTGTAGTCATCAATTCATAATCCACCCACAAGCCCCCCATCGCATAATGGATGGCGGGATAGATCATCATCGGGGTTTCGTATGGGTTGGCGTCATTGATCTTATCGTACATCTCAAAGAGATTTCCGTATTTCTCTTCGATGGCTTTCTTGCCCAGTCTGCGGATGGAATCGGAGAAATCGAGGAAGACGGCCAGGCCTGTTTCATTCACGCCAAAGCCTGCATCGCATCTCTCTTTGGCGGCCCTGGAGGCCACGTCGCGGGGAACCAGATTCCCAAATGCCGGATAACGCCTTTCAAGATAATAATCGCGGTCTTCTTCCGGTATGGCAGTGGGCTTTAAAGTTCCGGCGCGGAGCTTCTCAGCGTCTTCTTTCTTCTTTGGAACCCAGATGCGTCCATCGTTGCGAAGGCTTTCGCTCATCAAGGTCAGCTTCGACTGGTACTCCCCGTGTACCGGCATACAGGTGGGATGGATCTGCACGAAGGAGGGGTTGGCCATCAGGGCGCCTTTTTTATACGCCACCCAGGCCGGGTTCACATTGGCTCCCATTGCATAAGTAGAGAGGTAGTACACATTGCCATAGCCTCCACTGGCGATCACGACGGTATGGGCTGCGTGCCGCTCAATTTCTCCGCTAACCAGGTTACGGGCAATGATACCACGGGCGCGGCCATCCACAATGACAATATCCAGCACATCGCGGCGGGCGAAGAGCTCCACCTTACCTTTGGCCACCATTTTGCTCAGACCGCTGTAGGCGCCCAGCAGCAGCTGCTGTCCTGTCTGGCCCCTGGCATAAAAGGTTCGGGAAACCTGGGCGCCGCCGAAAGAACGGTTGTCGAGCAAGCCGCCATACTCCCTGGCAAAGGGAACGCCCTGAGCCACGCATTGGTCAATGATATTATTGCTCACCTCCGCCAGGCGATAAACATTGGCCTCCCTCGAACGGTAGTCGCCTCCCTTGATGGTGTCATAAAAAAGGCGGTATACGCTGTCTCCATCATTGGGATAATTCTTGGCCGCATTTATCCCTCCCTGGGCCGCAATGCTATGAGCACGCCGGGGAGAATCCTGATAACAAAAGGCTTTCACATTGTAACCCATCTCAGCCAGGGAAGCCGCCGCCGAGGCTCCGGCCAGGCCGGTGCCTACAATGATGACATCCAACTTGCGCTTATTGGCCGGATTGACCAGTTTAGCCTTGGCTTTGTAATTCGTCCATTTTTCTGCTAAAGGCCCTGCGGGTATCTTGGGATCCAGTTTGATCATATCTGATAGTTTTCCGGATTAAACAATATTAAAATAGATAAACACGGGAATGGCAATGAAGCCCAGTGCAATCACAATCGAAATAAAGGTCGAAAGGCCCTGAATAAAAGGAGTGTATCTGCTGTGATTCCAGCCCATCGACTGAAAGGCCGACTGGAAGCCGTGATGCAAGTGAAAGCCCAGTATGACCAGGGCGACGACATAGAAGATCACCAGACCCGTATTCTGAAAACCGGCGATCACCAGGGCTGCCATATCCTCATAGCTTTTTCCGTCATACACCACGTGACCAATCTCCCCGAATTTGGCCTTGAAGAAGAAATTGATCAGGTGAATGACCAGGAAAACAAGAATAATGATGGCCGTATGAATCATAAACTTGGAGAAGGGGGAAGTATGGCTGTAACCTTCCACCTTATACCGCACCGGTCGGGCCATCCAGTTCTGAACCTGCAGGATGACTCCATAAATCATATGAATGATGAAGCCTGCAAACAGCACCCACTGAAAAGTCTGGATCAGTGGATTGTGGACCATAAAATGGGCGGTTTTATTAAAAACCGCTACATCATACAGCAATAAAAGATTGATGCTCAGATGCACAAATAAAAAAACCAATAAAAACAGCCCAGCCAGGGCCATAATGAATTTCTTGGTCAGGGACGAAAATCTGAATGCCGAATTACTCATTTCTCAATGGGGTTTTGCGGACGATGAATTCAAAGAGAATTTACTTTCTTTGTGGGAAGAACAAATATACTTTTTTTCAAAGGGGGTGGAAGATCCTCTTCTTATTTGGAAAACATCTAAATAAATAACTATAAACGACAACAATGGAGCGCACAGAGCTGGACTCGGGGTTTTACAAACTGAACAGAAAGAAGTTAAGTAAACTTCTCCCTCCGGGAAGCCTGGCCGTACTGAATGCCAATGATGTGATGCCGCGCAATGGCGATCTGCCCTACCCTTACCGGCAACAGAGTGATGTATTGTACCTGTGCGGAATCCGGCAGGAAGCCACTGTATTGCTTTTGTTCCCGGCTCATCCTAATCCTGTTTTCAGGGAGGTTTTATTCATCAGGGATCCTGATCCGGTAGCGGAAGAATGGAGCGGGCATTTACTCACCAGGGAAGAAGCCGCAGCGATTTCAGGGATCCGGAACATTCAATTCCTGGGTGATTTTGAGGGGATGCTCACCCGCCTGATGACCCAGGCCACCACCCTTTTTCTCAACCTGAATGAGTACCCGAAGTTTTCTACCGAGGTTCCTTACCGCGACCTCCGCTTTGCACGGAGAATGCGTGAGCAATTTCCCCTTCATTCCTTTGGCCGACTGGCCCCGCTGATGGCATCTGTACGAATGAAGAAGGAGGAGGCGGAAATAGATGCCATCCGCACGGCATTGGCCATCACCTCCGATGCTTTTCACCGTGTCCTTGATACCCTGCGTCCGGGGATGTTTGAATATGAGATTCAGGCTGAGATGGTGTATGAGATGATCCGGCAGGGTTCTCCCGGTCCGGCTTATCCTCCGATTATTGGCGCGGGAAAAAATGCCTGTGTGCTGCATTATACCGAAAACCGCAGTGTTTGCCAGGATGGAGATCTGGTATTGATGGATTTCGGGGCGGAGTATATGGATTATGCTGCAGACCTCAGTCGCACCCTCCCCGTGAACGGACGCTATACACCCCGCCAACGCAGGCTCTATGAGGCCGTACACCGTGTGATGAAATCAGCCCGTAACTTCTATGTGCCCGGAGAGACCATCGACAGCATCAATCGTCAGACCAGGTTGCTGATGCTGGAAGAACTCGCTAAGCTTGGTCTGATCGGCAAGGGCAGTGATGTGCAGGATGCTCGCCTGGAAAAGATGGCAGAAGGCAATGGCAATCCGCAACAACTGGCAATGCAGTTTATGAAGCACGGTGTAGCTCACCACCTCGGCCTGGATGTTCACGATATTGTGCTGCCCGAAGAAAAACTCTGCAGCGGAATGATCCTGACTTGTGAGCCCGGTCTTTACCTGCCTGAAGAAGGCATTGGGATTCGCATTGAAAATGATATTCTGGTGGCTGAAAAACCTGTGGATTTGTGTGAAGGCATTCCCTCTGAAGCAGAAGAAATTGAAGCCCTGATCTTATCAAATAAAAAATAAAACCAAGGAATTATGTTTGAAACGCAGGTTTACACTGACAGAAGGAAAAGGCTGAGCGCCAAAATGGATAAGGGCATTGCCCTCTTCCCCGGAAACAATGAATCGCCGATGAATTATCCGGCCAATGGTTACCACTTCAGGCAGGACAGCAGTTTCCTGTACTATTTCGGCTTAGATATGCCCGGACTCGTCGGCTGGATTGATTTTGAGAATGGCAAGGAAATTATTTTCGGGAATGATGTGGATATGGATGACATCATCTGGATGGGCCCCCAGCCCGCGATGCGCGACCGGGCTGCAAAGGCAGGGGTATCGCATACCGAGCCCCTTGCCAGGCTCAGCGAATACCTGAACGAAGCCATCCGGCTCGGACGGAAGATCCACTTTTTACCTCCCTATCGTGCCGACCTGAAGATATGGTTGGCCGACCTGCTCGGTTTGAAAGTGTGCCGTCTGGCAGAATATGCCAGCAGGGAATTGATCCTGAATGTGATCGCACAACGGAATATCAAAGACCAGTATGAGATTGCCCAATTGGAAGAGGCCGCAGCCATCGGTTACCTGATGCACACGACCGCAATGAAGATGGCCAGGGATGGGGTCAGGGAGCAGGATATTGCCGGAGTCATCGAAGGCATTGCCCTTGCGCACGGTGGCGGATCGGTGTCTTTTCCCATCATTCTGAGCAAAAACGGGCAAACCCTGCACAACCACGATCACAGCAATATTCTGCGCAATGGTGACCTGATGCTGGTGGATTGCGGCGCGGAGAGCAGCCTGCATTATGCCAGCGACAATACCCGTACCAGCCCTGTGGGTGGGAAATTCTCCACCCGTCAGCGGGAAGTTTATCAGATTGTGGTGGATGCCGTGGATAAAGTGAGTGCCGGCATACGCCCGGGAATGCCATACAAAGAGCTTCACCTGGAAGCCGCCCGCGTGATTACTTCCGGACTGAAAGCCCTGGGCCTGATGAAGGGCGATGTGGAAGAAGCCGTTCAAAATGGAGCCCACGCCTTATTCTTCCCGCACGGACTGGGCCATATGATGGGCCTGGATGTTCACGATATGGAGAATCTGGGCGAAAACCTTGTGGGCTACGACGCCGAGATCAAACGCAGCACCCAGTTCGGAACCGCTTATCTCCGCCTGGGCCGTAAGCTGGAAGAAGGCTATGTGCTGACCAATGAACCAGGTATCTATTTCATCCCTGCCCTGATCGACAAATGGCAGGCGGATGGCACGAATAAAGACTTCATTGATTTCGAAAAAGTCAATGCTTACCGCGATTTCGGCGGGATCCGGCTGGAAGATGACCTGCTGGTTACTGCCGATGGAGGAAAGCTGATCGGCGAACGCATCCCGATTTATCCTGATGAGGTAGAAGCGTTTATGCGAGAATAGAATAAAGCGAGGAGCGAGAAGCGTGTGAGCCTTATTCAGGCATTGTCAATGAGCCTGAGCAAACGCGATATGGCTTCTTCCTCAGGGATATCCCTGCCAACCACCTTTCCGGCCTTGTACAAAGTCACCTTACCCTTGCCGGAGCCAACATAACCATAGTCGGCCCCAGCCATCTCTCCGGGTCCGTTGACAATGCATCCCATTACGGCAATGGTCTTCCCCTTCAGATGCGCCGTTTGTTCCTTTACCTCTTGCAATACCCTGGCAATATCAAAGGTGGTGCGGGCACAGCTGGGACAGGCAATATATTCGTTTCTGCTTATCCGGCGACCGCAGGCCTGCAGCAGGGCAAATGCCGGACTGAGCAGGGTCGATTCCTGTACAATGACGCCATCGGCCAGGCCATCCAGAAAAAACGGGGCCGCCAGGCAGGAAAAAGTATACATATCCGTCACAGGAATGTCCAGGAGCAGCGGCCTTTGATCCCCTGATTCTATCAAATTGGATATCAGTCTTTTCGAAAGAGAGATATCGTCCCTTTTCTCCAATAAGACCTTGATGAATTCCCCTCGTTGCACCTGATTGTCCCCTGGCTCTGAGGATGAGTCATCCGAATTGAAACGGATCAGGCCTTGTTCGTCCTCAAAGCCATCAGCCTGAATAATACCGGATTTCAGTGAATCGTGCAGGGAGGAGGTCTGTCTTACAAAAACGCGTGGAGGCGCATCTCCTCCCAAAAGACCACAGGCGTCGCTCATTCGTCTGGAATGGCTGAGGGGATCCCAGGAGAAAGGAGCTTCTCCAGCATACTGCATCCGCGATGTGTTGAAGTAATCCTTCAGCTTTCGGGCCAGGGGGATTTCATCCAGGGGGTTTCCGGTGAGGGAGACGCGGATGGTATCCCCCAATCCTTCTTCCAGCAGGGTTCCGATTCCTGCCAGTGATTTTTGCATTCCCGCTTCTCCACTGCCGGCCTCCGTCACACCCAGATGCAGGGGATAGGGAGTCCTGCGTTCCATCAGGCTGAGGGCGAGCAGTCGGTTTGCCCTCACCATATCTCCGGGACGACTGGCCTTCATAGACAAGACCATTTCCCGGAAATCCAGGGCTTCCATAACTTCTATGTAGTCCAGGGCGGAAGCCAGCATCCCCTCAATGGTATTGCCATACTGCCGCAGGATGCGTTTTGAAAGCGATCCGTGGTTCACGCCTATCCTTATGGCCGTACCGTGCATACGGCAGCTTTCCGTGAGCGGTCGCAAGCGTTTCAAGGCTTTCTCCAAAAGGTCATCCCGGCTCAGGCTGCTTTCATTATCCCGTTCAAAATAATTGCCCGGATTGATTCTGACTTTCTGAACATAGCGCGAGGCGATAAGGGCCGCTTCAGGCCTGAAATGGATATCCGCAATGAGAGGATGAGAGAGCCCGGCCGCATCCATCCGCTTTCTCAATTCTTCCAGTCTGGTGGCCTCATCCGCTGATGGTGCAGATACCCGAATCAGGGCGCAGCCTGCTTCAGCCAGGGCTTTTACCTGGGCAAAAGTAGCTGGCATATTCCCCGCAGGGGTATTGGTCATCGACTGTATATGCACCGGATGGGCTCCGCCCAGGGTCAGGCTGCCAACCCTGACCTCCCTGGCCTGATAGGACAGGTAGCCAAAAGGCTTGTCTGAACAGGTGGATCGTTCCATTCCGACAAAATTATCTAATTTGGCAGCCAATGAAAGTCCTATTGACCATTTATCTTTTTCTTCTTTTGTCTGCCTTAAGCACCAAGGCAAACGGACAAAAGATTATGCGCCCGGAAGCAACACATCCGCTTTGCCGCGACCTGAAATGCCTTCAGGAGCAGAAAGGAGCGAAGAGCCTTGATTTGCGAAAGAAATACAGGAATGGTTCACCCCCGGATAGGGCTGCACTGGGTTCATTGCGCTGGCTCGACCTTTCCGGGAATCGACTGGAGAAATTACCGGATTGGGTTTGCGAATGCGAGAATCTGGAATACCTGAGCCTTGCTCAGAATAAGATTCACGCTCTCCCCGACTGTCTGGGCAGCTTGCACAACCTCATCCATCTCGAAGCCAACCGCAATCCGCTAGCGTCTCTGCCGTCGGCACTGGCCGGATGCACCCGTTTGCGCGTTCTGGATCTTTGGAAGACCTGGATCACAGAAATACCCTGGGAGCTGAAAGCCCTGGATGAAAGCCTGCAGGTGGTCGATTTGCGGGCCATTACAATGACACGGGAAGAACAAATGGAGATATATAAAGTATTTCCCAGCCCTGAGCTGCGGCTGAGTGCCTGGTGCAATTGCGCACCCCGCCGCCCAAAACGATAGGCTTGCGAAAGCAATCTGCGCTGACCGGCGAAATCTGCGGGAGGATTATTTGTCCGCAGGCACAGCCTATGGAAAACAGCTTGACCGGCAAACGGAGTGACCCGCTGAACACACTTTATTCCTGATGAGGCTTGTAAGGATACTTACTGATTATCTGCAATAAGTGGTTTGCCTGCACAGGTTTGGAGATATAATCGGTGCACCCTGCCTCCAATGCCTTCTCACGGTCGCCGGCAATCGCATAAGCGGTTTGAGCGATGATCACCACTTCCGGGTTGAAGGTGCGGATAGCCCGGGTGGCTTCATACCCATCCATCAGCGGCATTTTGATATCCATCAGGATCAGGTCTATGTCAGGATGGGATTTGCACAGAGCCACAGCTTCTTCTCCGTTTGCTGCGTGCAAGACCTCCAAGGCCATATCCTCCAGCACAAGGCTCAGATACATATCGGCCACCTCGTCATCGTCAGCGATGAGAATTTTCAGCTTCTTACCATATCCGACAGGGGCTTCCTCTTTGCCAGCTAAAGGCAAGGAAACCTCCTTCTCTTTCCCCGGACAAGGCAGGGTAAAGGTAAACCTGCTCCCCTTTCCCGGTGCGGATTCAAGCTTCATCCTGCCCCCCAGCATCTCTACATAAGACTTCGCAATGGAGAGTCCCAGGCCTGAACCCTGATAGGCTCTTGTATCCCCCACATCGGCCTGGATAAAACGCTCGAAGATGGCCTCCTGCCGGTGAAGCGGGATACCTATTCCGGTATCTTCCACAAAGAAGAGCAGGGTATCTTCATCCTGCCACGCATATCCGATACGGATGCTTCCCTCTTCCGTGAATTTGATGGCATTCTTGATCAGGTTGTTCAGGATAGAATTCAGTTTTGTCAGGTCTGTTTCAATGCGGCACAATTCCTCACCTTGCGGAATTTGCAGTTCAAGCTTCAGGCCTTTTGCTTCTGCTTCCGGGCTAAAGAAGCCATAGACCTCCAATAACTCCTGCCCTAGGTCAATCTTCACTTTGTTCAGGCCCACCTGTCCCGTCTCGATCTTGGAAACTTCTATGATGTCGTTCACCGTATTAAGCATACGTTTCCCGCTTTTTTTAATAATGCGGATGAACTCTTCCCTTTCCTCCTGTCCGATTTCCGGCTCGGCAAGCAATTCGGTGAACCCAAGAATACCGTTCATCGGGGTTCTTATCTCGTGGCTCATATTGGCCAGGAATGCCGATTTCAGGCGATCGCTTTCCTCCGCCCTTTCCTTGGCATCCTGTAATTCCAGGAGCATTCTTTTCTTGTCCGTAATATCTCTGATAAACGCACCCACCCCTGTTTCCCCGTAGCCCAGGTCCACAGGAAACTTCAAGGTTTCAAAAACCTGATTGCCCAGCTGTTCTTCATTTCTCACCACCCTGCCTGCCTCCAGGGCCATCCGGTTGGTGCTGGTGCATAGGGCTGCATCCTGAGGAGGCATCAGGTCTTCGATCGATTTGCCCAGCACATCCTCTTCGGTTTTCTTAAAATTAAGCAGAAAGGCTTTGTTCACAAAAAGCAGCTTTCCCTGCCTGTCCACCACCTGCACCAAATCTGTGGTCGAGTTCAGGACGGACTGAAAACGCACATCGCTTATCCTTATCTTTTCCAGGGCTTTCATTCTTTCGATAAAAACCCCGATATTGGCCGCGATGATCTCCAGGGTATGCAGGTCGTCATCCGTGTAAGCCTGCTGATCCTCATAATGTTGCACCACCAGCACACCGATTACCTCACGGCTTTCCGAATCCCACAGGGGCGCTCCCATCCATACGGCAGAGGGCTCCCCTATGATTTCAATATGATGTTCCTGTATCAGCTCTCTTTCGCATTCCGGCGTAATGCGCCTCGCCTCACCGCTTTTCCTGACAAAATCGGTCAGGGTATGCTGTAGTGAAACAGGCGTATCGCTGGCATAGTCATCAAACTGATCTGCAAAATAGGGCAAGGTGTATAAGCGTGTTTTATCGTCAAACAGGGCCACATAGAAATTCTCGGCGTAGATGATTTCTTTCAGAAGGCGATGGATACCCGAGAGGTAGTCTTTAAGCCCGGAAGCCGGAATCGTGAGCTGGGATACCTTATACAGGAAATGTTGTATCTCTTCTCTTTTCTTTCTTTCACTGATATTTCTTGCCACGGATAAAATGGCCGTTTGCCCGCGATAATTCACCAGGCTGGAATTGATCTCCACAGGGATCTGCTGACCGCTTTTGGTCGTATGTATGGTTTGGAAGGACTGTTTTTTATCCGCTGCCATTGTTTTCACAAGATGACGAATCCCTTCCTTGCCAAGGTGCTGGTCGATGCCTTCCAACCCAAGGCTGAGGAGTTCCTCTCTGGAATAGCCCATTACTTCTACGGCAGTAGTATTCACCTCAAGGAGTTTCCCTTCCAGGCTGATGATCCAGACAGTCTCGTTCATTCCATTGATCAGATCCCGGTAACCCTGCAAACTCGATCTTAACTGTGATTCCAGCTCCTCCTTCTGCTGCTGCGTCTTCCAGTTGTTCAAGACTTCTTTCACTGCAAAAGGAAGCCGCTTAATCTGCTCCTTGATCACATAATCATTCGCCCCGGCCTTCATACAGGCAACGGCTGTTTCCTCATTCATCGATCCGGTCAGGATGATAAAAGGAAGAGCATAAGGCAGTTCCCGTGTGATCTTCAGGGCGCTCATCCCGTCGAAAGCCGGCATTGAGTAGTCAGAGATCACGATGTCGGGCTTGAATGCCTCCAGTTCCTGACGAAAAGCGATTTCGGTTTCCACCACCTTAAAAAGGAAGGAAAGCCCTTCCCGCTTGAGTTCCCGCACGGCCAATTCCACATCCGTTGGGAGGTCTTCGGCGAATAGTATTCTTATCTTCTGAAGGTCGCCCATTATGAGAAGGTTTGATGGTGATTAGGAAGCAGGCTGCTGATTCAGCAGAAGCCAATACAGTCCCAATTCTTTCACTGCATTCACAAATTTGTCAAAATCCACCGGCTTCACGATGTAGCTGTTCACGCCCAGGCGGTAGCTTTCAATGATATCTGTCTCCTCCTGGGAAGAAGTAAGAATGATCACCGGAATAACCCTGGTTTCTTCCTTGCTTTTTAAGTCTTTGAGTACTTCCAGCCCACTGACTTTGGGGAGTTTGAGGTCAAGTAAAATGATTTTGGGTTTTGTGTTCCCTGCTCTGGTTTTAAATTTCCCGCGCGAATGGATGAAGTCGAGGGCTTCCTCTCCATCCTCCACTACAAGAATATGATTGGTCAGCTTGCTTTGGCGAAAGGCGCGCAGGGCCATTTCAGCATCACTGGGATTGTCTTCCACGATCAATATTTCAACTTCATCATAAGAGGTCATAGTCAGGTTGTTTTAGGTTTTGTAAATGTATAAAGATTCACAGGCTGATGCAATATTCAGAGTATCAACATAAAAGGACACGCTTAATGACATCTCACCGATGCGTCTTACTCTTTGTCGAAGGCAGGGAGAAGGAGATCAGGGCTCCTTCTCCGGGCTTGCCTTCTGCCCACACCTCTCCCTGATGCCTCCGGATAATCCTTTCCACAATGGCCAGGCCTACCCCGGTGCCATCGTATTCCTCCGTCTTATGCAAGCGTTGAAACACACCGAAAACCTTATGGGTGTACTTTGGGTCGAAACCACAGCCATAATCACGGATGCTGAAAACGGTTTTCCCCTCTTCGCTGCGACCATTGATCACAATTTCTTTTCGTTCCGACCTGCTGCTGTATTTGAGGGCATTGCTGAAGAGATTCAACCATACCTGTTTGATCAGGGGGTGGTCACAGGCTACCCTGGGTAAAGGGTGAAGGCGTAGAATAAAATCCTGTTGCTCAGTTTCAGTAGCGATCTCTGCATAGGCAGACCTGACGATCTCGTCCATATTCGCTTCATTCAGCTTGATCTCCGTACGGTTGATTCTGGAAAGGTTCAGCAAATCCCCAATCAGTTGGTCCATACGGCTTGCATTGTCGCAGATGGTATGGATGAAGCGCTTGCCTTCCTCGTCGAGCTTTTCGGCGTAATCCTCAAGCAGAAACTTTGCATAGCCGTTGATGGCCCGCAGGGGTGCCCGTAAATCGTGAGAAACTGAATAGGTGAATGCCTCCAGCTCGCTGTTGGACAGTTCGAGTTTTCTCCTTTCTTCCTTTAATTCGGAGGTTATCCTGTTCAGGTCTTCCACCATAAATAACATTGCGCGCTGGCTTCTGTCGAGCTTTTCCACCTGTTCATTCAGTTCACGCGTTCGGGTATTGACCTCTTTTTCCAGGTTCAGGCGGATCTCCCACAGGGCTTCCTCTGATTTCTTTCTTTCCGAAATATCAAGGAAAGTTACCACAGCGCCGCGTATCGTCCCTTCACGGATAATTGGATAGGAAAACAACTCAACCGGGAATGCACTCCCCTCAATTGTCCAGAATACATCCTCTTCACTGAAAGATCCGGTCTGTCGGTTCAGTGCACTCAGTACTATACAATCGTCAGGAGGATGTGCACTGCCGTTGGCCAGGCTGTGGTGAACAAGATCGTGCATTTCTTTTCCCAGTATTTCGCTTTCTGCCGGAATGCCGAGCATTTGCCTTGCGGCCCTGTTCAAGAATGTGCAACGGCCATCCATATCCATTCCAAAAATACCTTCTGCCGTGGAATCCAGCAGCAGGCGGATCTCCTCTCCTTTCTCTCTGGCCAGCAGCTCCTGTTTTCTCAATTCCTTCAGGGTCATCCTGTGCTCTGCCACTTCCGCCCGCAACTGGCGAGTGTGTCTGTTCAATTGCTTGCGCAGATAGTAATTATACAGTAAAGCCAGGACAATCATCAATGCGATAGCATAGGGAAGCAAGCGTTTCCCCTGGCGAATCAGGGGAATGGGCAGGGATGGAGGGCCAAACCATTTATTCCTGATTTCTTCATACACATCTGAGGCAATGACAAGGGAGAGGCCTTCATTGAGCCTCTCCACGAGGGCCTCGTTGCCTTTGGTCGCGGCGAAGCAGAACTCCTGGCGGTAGAGGGGTTGATCCAACCTGAGGGTAGTCACATTGTCAATCCCCAGCTCATCCAGCAGTTTAAGGCCCATTATCTGTTGGGCAACGACAGCGTCGGCTTCACCACTGGAAAGACGGCGGAAGGCTTCCTCATAAGTATGAGTCGAAATGATCTTTCCCTTGTAGCCTTCCCTGTGCACATACTCCTCTGCATTGTCCCCCTTCATCACCAGAATATCCTTTTCTTTCAGTGCTTCGAGAGAACGGATGGAGTGGTCACTTTTCCGGATGAATGCAGCGCCGTGCAGCGAGAGGTAGGGCATTGTAAACTCAAAAAGCGCTTCTCGTTCAGGAGTACGTCCTACCAGTGGAAGGGCATCTATTTTCCCTTCTGCCAGGGATGTTTTGATATGATCCCACAGTCCAATCCTCACTTCCACTTCCATTCCGGTAGCTTTGGCTGCCGCCCTGATCAGGTCCACAGAGAATCCATCCGCTTCCCCATTCTCATTCACGATGCAGTAGGGTGGGTAATCCGGTTCGGAAGCAATGTGGAGTGTGTCTTTATGAATCCATTCATCCGCGCCGGGCTGGGCAGGCGTTCCCCGGGGCAGGAGGGAAAACGCCAGCATCAGAAGGACAAGGCCCGGGAGAGAAGGAGGGTATTTATGGATTAGCCTTGTCATTCTTTGCCTTGCTGTTTCAGTTTTTCGACTTCCTTTCTCCATCTTTCATTCTCCTGCCTCAGTTCTTCCATTCTCAGTTCCCTTTCGATGGTGGCTTCCTGAAACTGTTCCAGCTCAGCAATGCGCTGCGAAAGTTCCTTGGTTTTCTCTTCCACTTCCTGCTTCAATATCTCCCTGCGATGCTGCTTCTCTTCGTCCCGCAGAATGGTCTCACTCACATCCGTGACGAAGCCCAGAAAACGCTCTCCGGAAATCCTTACTGCTTCAACAGAAAAGAAGCGTTTCCCGGAATGCTTGGTAATCAGTCCAAATATTCCGCTTGCTTTCCCTTCGGCCACCACCCGCTGAAAATGGCGTATGCCCTCCATACGTGCCTCATCGGTCAGCAATTCGATCATATCTTTCTGAAGCAGTTCTGCTTCAGCATAGCCGGTGCTTCGGCAGGCTTCGCGGTTCACTTCAATGAAGCGTCCCTGCTCATTCACTACAAAAACACCTACCGGAGCGTGCTCAATATAGTTCCGGAATTTTTCCGCTTCTTTCATCCTTTCATCGCGGGCTTCAGACTCGGATGCTTTTCTCTGGCGCCGGGATTTCACAAGCAATATCAGTGCGATGGCAAGCACAGCACCCAGGCCTGCGATGATCAGGAAAAAGATCAGGTGGTTGTGATCTTGTGAAGAATCAGGAACAGGATTCAGGTAGGACTTCAAAGTCTCGTAGTAAAGGGAGTGAGGACTTGCTTTCCACTCTTCCAGATAATTATCCAGGGTTTGCAGGATGCAGGGATTCAAGTCAGGATGAAGGGCAAAATACAGGGAAGTTGGATGAATAATGACAGGTGTACGGACCAAGCCGTATGCTGCATAATGGGCTTCTCCGAAATAATAATTGGCAATCACGGCATCAGCCAGGTCTTTTTGAACCCAATTGAACGCTTCTTCAAAGGTGGTCAGGGCAATATGCGTATAAGGCAGGCCGAAACCCGACATCAGGTTTTGGAATTCTATTTCCTGTACGCTTCCCTTAAGCAGGGTAACACGTTTATTTTCAAGGTCAAACAAGCGACCGATATGCAGGGGAGGGCGGGCGTACACCTGCGACCAACTCTCCAGGACGGGAATGGTATTGAAACGATAGGCTGCAGCGCGCTCAAGGGTAAAGGCCACATCAGGCAGGAGGTCAATCTTTCCTTCCTCCAGCCATTGTATGCAATTTAACCAGCTTCCGTGTACATATTCAATGTGCCAGCCTTCCTGCCGGGCGATTTCGTTCAGCAGCTCCACATAGATCCCGGCAGCTTCATCCTTTTCATCTGCATAAATCTTAGGATTATTCTGGTATATGCCCACGCGAAGGGAAATGCTGTCTTCTGCAGGCAGATGGACAACAAGGCCTGAGAGGCATAGGAGCAGCAGTATTCTGCGCATCATCAGTCGCGGGTATGTCAGCGGGAGATCAGTTCGGTGCATTGCCTTCCTCTTTTAAGCGATCCAGTTCCTGTCTCAATTCATTGATCCGGTATTCGCGGTTTATCGTGGCGTCATAGAAAGCTTCAAGTTGAGCCACACGCTCCACCAGCGCTTTGTTTTTTCTTTGCACTTCCTCTTCAAGCCCCTCTTTAAGTGCTTTCAGGGCTTCTTCTGCCTTCCGGAGATGCGTAATATCCAGAAAGGTGGAAACCACCTGAAAAGCCTGATCCTCATTTTCCCTGTATTGTGGCACAGCGTTTACCACGATCCAAACATAATCGTTGGTTTTCGGATTAAATACGCCCTGAATAAAGTCCTCCACTTTTTCATTCCGCATTAAGGCCAGCATTGCGGGGTGCTGATCACCGGGCAAGTCATTATAATGGACATCCACCGCTTTCCACCTTGGGTCCATTGAGGTACGTCCCTGCATCTGATCTATAGTGAGTCCCAGAATACGCTCTGCAGCAGGGTTAGCCCCTGTTATCTCTCCTTTGGCATTTTGATAGACGATTCCCAGGGACATAGTCCGGAAGAGATGGTCATATTGGGCTTCACTCTCCTTCAATGCCAGATGCACGACCTGCAATGCATTGTTCTTACGGTCGATCACCTGCCCCAGGTGTTCTGTCAGCCAGGTAGCCACCGAACCGCTGGCCAACACAACCAAAACACTGAGGAAGGAAGCCGCAAGGGCAGGGTGCAGCTCAGAATAGCGGATGACAAAGAACAGCCCGATGCTTCCGATCAGGACGGAGCCTATCGAAAGGGGAAGGATATGACGCAGCAGATAAGCCCGGGTAGATGAACCCGAAACCCTTCGCAGGGGGAAATGCTCTTTGCTGAATGTGAGTAATGCAGCGGAAAGACTGAGGAAACCGATGGAAGTTGAAAGGGCCATCGGAATAATGTCTGTGGCGGCATAGAAAAAGGGAAGACCAAACAGATAGGCAAGGCAGAAGGCAAAGGAAGCCAGGGCCAGCAGCAGGTTCAGGCTGTTACGCAGGTGTCGCAGGAAAAGTTTTTCCGATGAACGGGATATCTCCCGGGTGACCAGGATCAGCATTGCGGATCCCAGCAGGAAGAGCAAAGCGGTGAAAGGGGACATCCTACCGGAGGGCTGGGTATTCCAGGATCCATAGTCCGGGAAAAGCAGGGCCTCCACATCCAATTCGGGATGCAACAATGAATAGAGTTCGGTGAGAGAAAAGAGGAAGACGATCCAGGACAAGACGGCAGCCGGCCACATCCGGCCAGGGGAAGTGTTGAGATGCAATACTCCCAGGGCAGCCCCAAGGAACACAAAGCAGAGGGCCGTACTGGGTGCCATCGGGATATAATCCTCCCTAAAGCTGCCCAACATATCCAAACCCGGCAGATAGGCAAATAAGCCGGCAAGCCCCAGCAATAGCGTGGCATTGCCGGCGATGATGGAGGTTATTTTTGTGCTTGCGTTCACATTTCTGCGCATTCGCTTATTCATTCATATCTCCTGATCGGGCTTTCAGGATTTCGATTTCTTCCCTGAGTTCCTTCATCCTGAACTCACGCTCGATGGTGGCTTCCTGAAAACGTTCCAGTTCCGCCACCCGCTCGCGGAGCTCTTGGGTTTTGTGATGAACTGCACTTTCCAATTCCTGATTGATCTGGCGCAACTGCTCTTCGATGGATTTTCTTCTTACAATTTCTCCAATAAGCTTGGCCGCGGCGGCCAGCCTGTCTCTGGCTGTTTCGATAATAAAGGGTGGCCTGGTTTCATATTCCCCGGCTTTTTCCCGCAGCATCCCGACAGGCACCTGGTATTTTTCAGCGATCTCACTAAGTTTCCCAGTATCTCTGGGTGGATCGCCATAGCCAAAATTAATGGCACCGATGATCTCGTTTCCCGACCGGATAGGCAGGGCATAGAGGCGGATGCCTCCGTTGCATTCAATATCCACCGCCTCTCCCTTTTCCATAGCTGGTACAGAGGCGTCTTCCCAGCAGGAGCGATGGCAGAGCCATTGCTCGCATCCCAGCGCTTCCTGGTCATTGTCGGTTTGGCAATTCTTCCGCGAGGAAGCATCCAGAAAATGACACCAGCCGCTGGAGAAGAGTCCGAGGGCATAATCGCCATTCTTTTCATAAATGGCAGAAGAGGTGTCTAAAAGGCCCATATAATCGCGGGCGATATCGCTCAGCACTTCCTCTCCCACCGAGTCAAGGATCAGCCGGCTGGTGTTCAGTTTGGTGAGGTCTCCGTATGCCGGTTCTTTCGCAACAGAATGCCGGTGGTCATCTGTGGTTTTCCCTTTCCGGAGCATCCACTCTAGTTTTTTCAGGGCGGTTTCGGCGTATTTCTTTTCGCTGATGTCCTCAATGTAGCCTTCCAGGAAAAGCACTTCTCCTTTTTCATCATAGACGCCTCTGCCGCGTTCCCATATCCAGCGTTCCTCTCCCCCGGCATTGAGGATGGGATATTCCGCCACAAACCGGGTTTTATTCTCAATGGCTTTTTGCCAATCCCTCCAAATGATTTCCTGGAAATCCTTACGAATAAGATCGTTGAAAGAAAGCTCCCGGTTGCCGATGAGTTCTTCAGGAGTATAGCCTGTGGCCTTGTACACCCCTTCACTCAGGTATAACATTGTCCATTGGTGATCGTAACGGCAGCGATATACAAATCCGGGAAGGTTTTCTATTATCAAATGAAGTTGGCGCTCTCTTTCTTTCAAGGCTTCTTCCGCCTTCTTCCGCTCACTAATATCCTCTACCACCCCTTCAATCCATCCTTTTTCGGGGAAGATTCTGGCTGAGTATGAGGCCCAGAATATTTTCCGGTCTTTCCGATAAAAGCGTGCCCCGAAGTCTTGGACTTCCCCATTTTTCCTTATTTCGCGGAGCATCCTATCGCGCGTGCCGGCATCCACATAATTATTGGAAGTGGCATATTCTGCGATAAATTCCTCCCGGCTGGGGTAGCCAAACATTTTTGCGATCTGCTGGTTGGCCTCCAGGATTTTTCCATCAGATATCCGTGTACGGAACAAGCCCACCTGCGCATTCTGGAAAAGATTGCGATAGGTCTCTTCGCTTTCCCGAAGGGCTTTTTGAAAGTCCGGATTGCTCATTGTCTTTCCTCCCTGTGAACACTTTTGCAACGACTGTAATCTGGTATGTTCAGCCAAAGAGGGGGGGAAGATAAGAAAATATAGGAAGGGATGCCATATCCCTGTCAATGAAATTATCTGATCAAAATTTTGGCCTGGCCTTCCTGCCCACCCTCTCTGATGTGCAGGATGTACATTCCGGGAGCAAGCCCGACGGTTTGGATGCGCAAGGAATTCTCCTGAAGGGATTTCCGCACAGGAATGTTTTGTCCGGTAAGGGTATGCAACACTGCTTCAGGATGGAGGCTGTTCCAGGGAAGATGGACGGCGAAAAGCCCAGAAGCAGGATTAGGATAGGCTTGCAGGAGATGTGGCATTCCGGCTTCATTCAGTGCCGTGCTTGTCTTAATCAGGCTGACTTTAAATATTCTGTTGGTGGCGTGGCTGCTTCCGGTGGTTTGCATAAAAATGTTTGGCTGAGAACTCTGGATGCCCCCGTAAATATGCCCAATGCTGGTTTTTCCCGGAGGAAGAAGGTCGAAATCAAGAATCTCACCCGCCATTAAGGGAAGGTTCCCCAGGGGGATAAACTCAGCACTGGCACCCAGCAAGGCAGGCATTCTCTGCGATAAGACTCTTTCAGTCATTGAGCTGTCGGCAAAACGGGAGACCACACTGATGGTGTTGACAAAGGGAACCGCAGAATCGACCACGGCGATCTGGTTCAGGCTGTCCCAGGTATACATTCCGATCCCCCCGAAAAAGAGGGTATGCATAGCATTGTCGATTTGGGCATATACAGGAAGATGTGCCGTATGATATTGATTGAACTCCTGCTTGAAGTGCTGCTCCGGAATGGGGTAATAAGTGGTATCGTGTATGTCCACGGTATTAAACCAGGGCAGATCCACATTGGGCCTGAAGACCCCGGAAAAAGCGGTAAAGCCTACCTTTCCATCCGGAAAAACCTGAGGAACCATATTGTAATCCCTGCGATGAAGCTCCTGGGCATCCGAGATTTCACGATAATCCTGGATCTGATAAGTGCCAGCAATTTCCTTCAGGGTGAACATACGAATGGCATCCGTGTAGGTCTGGGTGTAAGAAGGATTCCCGTGGGGGTTGTACCTGCCGGTGAATTTATGTCCTCCGACCAGATAAAAAGTACTGTCCATCAGGCCCAGATAGCCTCCTGTAACGGCCATCCGGTTATCCTGCATCTGAGTAAAAGCTGCGGCAGGCGAAGTCCCCTGGACCAGTGCATCGTGCAAGAGTGGCAGCTTGACCACCAAGAGGTATGGCCAGGTATCATACTGATTGCTGGCAGCATCGTAGCCATAGCCCCCAATGACATAGAGCAGGCTGTCGTGTTGCACAAAATTGGTGTTGGTTGCCTCCAGTTGTTTGGCAATGGATGGGGCCAGTACACTGACCGGCTGTGACCATACCTGCCCGCTGGACGGATCCATCATCCAGATATGCTTGTTGGCACTGTCGGGAGGGAAGGAATTGAACGGATTGTGGCCGTGCAACCCACTGATGCGCCCGCACATCGCAATCCATCGCTCATTATGGACACCCACAGCATAGGATTGCAGGCCTGGAGCATTGGAGATAAAAACCTCTTCCAGTACTACCTGAAAAGGCAGGCCTGAAGGTTGAGTCTGAACACTTCCCAGTATTATCAAGAGAAGGAAGAAAGTGAGGATGCTCTTTTTCATATCAACAAAATTACATATAAAATGTATCCGGATTCACAATAACTTAATATGCGTTTTCCCTATGCGCTCATTTTTTCTTATCTTTGACGATTCGGTTCAAAAAATCCGGAAGAGGAGCCTATGACCGATTTTAAGAAGCATCCAACCATCGACCCCAAGGCACTGAGCAAAAGGGTTGAAAAGATCATTAAAGCAGAACTTGCCAATCATTCCAGGATTGAAGCCCTGAGGAAGATTCTGAGTATCATCGATTTGACCAGCCTGAAAGGGGATGAAAAGGAAGAAGACATTCTGGCATTGTGCAAGCTGGCTCGCAGTTTTGCAGATGAGGAGCAAAGCATCCCGACTGTTGCGGCCATTTGTGTTTACCCCCCTTTTATTCCTCAGGCCGCAGACCTGCTATCCGACACTGACATTCTCCTGGCAGCGGTTGCCGGTGGTTTCCCCGGTGGGGATTCACCTACTGCCCTGAAGGTGGAGGAGGTGAGGGAAGCCCAGAAGCTGGGTGCCGAGGAGATTGATATGGTGATGAACTATTCGCTTTTCCTTGAGGGAAAGTACGAGGCCGTTGCAGATGACATTGCCGCAGTGAAAAGTGTTTGCCGGGACATTGACCTGAAGGTGATCCTGGAAACGGGAAAACTGGGGAGCCCCGACAACATCCGTAAGGCTAGTGAAATCGCCATTGAAGCGGGCGCTGATTTCCTGAAGACCTCTACCGGAAAAACGGAACCGGCCGCCACATTGGAAGCCCTGCTGGTGATGAGTGAAGTGGTGAAGGACTATTATGAGCATACCGGCATCATCATCGGGCTGAAGCCAGCCGGAGGCATACGCGAACCCGTGCAGGCTTTTCACTATCTGAGCATCGTCTACCACATTCTGGGCGCGCAATGGCTGAGCCCGGAGTTCTTCCGCATCGGTGCCAGCCAGCTTGCCGTAAAGGTTTTTGAAGAATTGAAGGGGAGCTGAGCCTGCTGAACATCCCTGTTAAAAATCTGTTAAATACAGTCCGGCCCCGTCAGGCTGGCCGTATTTTCGTGTCCAGATATTAAACCCTGATCACAATGAAACACAATATAGTACTTGTTCTGGTTCTCGCCCTGCTCTCAGCCTTCCCTTCCCGCAGCCAGACGACCCTGGATACCGCCGTGAATTTTTCCGCCAAAGATATTCACGGGCAAACCCACGTGCTTTTCGACATTCTCGACAACGGCAATATGGTCGTCATCGATTTCTTCTCCACCTCCTGTGGCCCCTGCGCCACCTATGCGCCAATGATTCAGGAGTCGTACCAGCACTTTGGAATGAACAATGGCAATGTATACTTCCTGGGCATTTCGTGGGGAGATGACAACCTGGGTGTACATATTTTCGACAGCATACACGGCATTACATACCCCAGTGTCAGCGGCACCCAGGGGAGCGGGAACCAGATCAACATCGCCTATAATATCCTTTCCTATCCCAGCGTGGTACTCATTATGCCGGATCGCAGCATCAGGGAGAAACAAATCTGGCCACCCACCACGCAGCGGATCGACAGCATACTGATCGCCAACGGAGGCATCACCACCCGCCTGATTTCACAGAATGGATCGGCACAATGGCACAAGCTGTGGCCCAATCCGGCCCGGGATCAGGCGAAAATCAGCCTCAGTCTGAATGCCCCTTCCCGCATCAGGGCTGAAATGATAGACCTGACCGGGAAAATGGTCAGCAGCATACAGCAAGATATGCAGGCCGGCCTGCAGTTTGTCCAGCTGGATTTCCCTGAAGTCCCTCCTGGACTGTATATGGTGCGACTCGAGGAAAACGGCCTTCCCATCGGCACAAAAAGATTGATTATCTATTAGTTGTATTCGTATCTAATAATTTGTATCTTGCGGGGTTCCTAACCAAAACAACCCGGCTTGATGAAAAAACTCCTTACCCTACTGCTCCTTGCAGGTTTCGCAGCGACGATGGTGACCACCAGCTGCAAAAAAGACAAAGGCGATCTGCAGATCATAGAACCTTTTGTCAATTACAGTGATAACAAAACCACTTCTATCGAAAGCAATATCCCGCGCATCATCATACGCCAGGGCAGGCTTTTCGTTTACCTTTCCGTGACAGACCAGAAGGAGAACCCCATCATTGGTCTGAATAAAATGAACTTTTCTGTCGAAAAGGTTCAGGATGGCTCTACCACCCCGATCGGAGATATTGACGTCTTCGGTGGTGGAACCGGAACAGCGGCTGACATTGGAGCAGCATTATCCTTAGACTATTCGGGCAGTATGTACTACGACAGTACGGACGTGCCCAATATGGAAACTGCGGTGAAATATTTTATCAACAATAAGGGAGCCAACGACTATTGTGAGATCATCAAGTTCAGCACCAATGTATATGTTGTGACCCCTTTCACCACCAACGACTCGCTCCTGCTGGCCGGAGTGGATGACTCCACATACTCCTTGAAAACGGCCACAGCCTTTTATCAAAGCTGCCTGGTAGGCCTGGAAGATGCCGATACTTTGTCCACTGCCTATCCTGCCCTTCTTCCTGCCGTAATCGGGTTTACCGATGGCGTGAACAATGTGGCTCCGCTTGATCCGGATTCCGTGGTGAACGTGGCACTGAACAAGCAGATTCCCGTGTACACCATCGGGTATGGAAACTATGCCTCCTACCCTCCTGATACCAATACCCTGAAGTATATCGCGGACACCACCGGCGGTCGCTTTTACTGGGCTCCAAACACTACCGACCTGCAGCAACTCTATCAGTATATCAACGGACAGCTCACCAATATCTACGTAGTTAGCTTCCCCTTTGGAAGTAAGGACAATGCACTGATCCGGGTGAAAACCACCTATGAATGTGCCAATGGGGTCTTTTCCACTACCTCACAAAAAATGATCTATTATTAAAAAACGCATTTGGGGAAAAGCCGTCTCTTATCCAGGGGCGGCTTTTTTCTATCCTGAATATGACAGCGCAAATACTCCGGGTAAATCCTTTGCTCCTTCGCGCACTGCCCTGGTTGATATCTCTTGTCTGCCTGACTCCGGCATCCGTCTCAGCCCAGGTCAGTCCGTTGCTGAATACCGCCTGGGATCAGACTTGCTACTACAACGATTCCTGCCCGCCAGATCCTGCCGCTCCGCCCAACCTCTGCGGAAGAGTATGGGTGGGCTGTGTGGCCACGACGATGGGACAGGTGATGCGTTATCACGCCTGGCCTCCCCAGGGTGTGGGATCGCATAGCTATACATCCATCCATTATGGGCTGCAATCTGCTGATTTCGGCAACACCTTCTACGATTGGTCTCAAATGCCATCCTTACTGAACCAGGCATCACCCGAAGTGGCCCGCCTGCTCTATCATTGCGGAGTTTCAGTAAATATGAACTATCACTTGCTGGGTTCAGGTGCAATGACGTCCACTGCAGGCAATGCCCTGAAAACCTATTTTGACTATGATTCAGGCCTGGCTCTGCATTTTGCAGCCTCCTACAGCCCGTCGGCCTGGAATGCTTTGCTGAAAAGTGAACTGGACTCAGCCCGGCCCGTGATATACCGTTCCGAGCAATCCGGGGGTGGTGCCGGCCACGCCTGGGTCATCGACGGCTATGATGCCGCAGGGCTCTACCATTCCAACTGGGGATGGGGAGGGTATTACAATGGCTATTACAACCTGAGCGCCCTGACACCCAATCTGAACAACTTCAATCAGAATCAGGGAGCCCTCATCGGGATCAAGCCCGGGGTGAATGTGCTGAGGGCCCGCTTTACGGCCTCAGAGCAGATCGCAGCCCTGAATGAAAGCCTGGATTTTACCGATATGAGTGCAGGAAGTCCGCAAAGCTGGCAGTGGTCGTTTCCCGGAGCCCTGCCGGCCTCTTCTTCCCAACAACATCCTCAGGGCATTGCCTGGACGCAAGCCGGGCGATATGATGTCCGCTTGATCGCCGGAGATGGCAACGGAAACTTTGATACCCTTCTCAAACCGCAGTATATCACCGTCACCCCCCTCCCTTCCTTTATGGCAAGCACAAACGTGATCGAAGCAGGGATGCAGGTGGACTTTACCAACCTGAGCCTAAGTAAATATCCGATTATCAGTTACCTGTGGAGTTTTCCGGGAGGCGTACCTGCCAGCTCAACCCAGGCCGATCCTGCAGGCATTGTGTATCCCACAGCAGGGCAGTTTGATGTAACGCTCAGCATCACCACCGCCGCCGGAAGTCACAGCCTGCTGGAAAGCCATTTCATAAAGGTCTACCAAAGCTGCGACACCCTCTTTGATCATAATGGAAAAACCTGGTCGGCAGATACCTCCATTGCATCGGGATTTGCTTTCGTGCCCGAAGACCTGGATCAGCTCATCCCCTATTTTGCAGGGGCTCCCTATTATCATCACTCTTCCTGGAATGTTTTTAATGATGGCAATATCCATCCTTCAGATACCAATTTTTTCCTGGGAGCAGCCTCCTTCTTCACCCCACCCGGCCAGGCCAACAACTGGCTCTCTTTCGGGCCCTTCCCTGCCGGGGGCAACGGATGGCATTTTTCCTGGCGGCATTATTACTGGAACAATGACAAGCGCGATGGCTATGCTGTGTATGCTTCCCCATCCGGCACCGGCCACCAGCAATTCACCCAAACTCCACTGCGGGTATTTGGCGACAATGACCCGGCTACGGATGGAGACACCCTCTGGAGAAATCATTCCATCTTCCTTCCCGATTCCCTGGCCGGCCCCAATGGAATTCACCTGGCCTTCCACCACTTTGCCAACAATCAGTTCTATCTCTTCCTCGACGATATCCGGGTAATTCGGTGCAGTGGTCTCCCGGTAGAAACGATCGCGGTGCCGGAACCGGAGCATCTGCGCCTCTATCCCAGCCTGCTCAAACCCGGACAGGCCTTTATGATTCTGCTCCCGGGAACAGGCCCACTGCACTACACAGATCTGGAAATCATTGACAGCAAGGGAAGATTGGTCTTCCGGAAAAGCATTCTTCCGGAAGATTATCCACAAATGATCCTACCCGGATTGAATCAGGCAGGGCTTTATCTGGTTCGCCTGAAGGGAGGGGAGAAAATGTCTGTGAAAAAGCTCGTGGTAACCCAGTGAGGGATGGGGATGTGGCACACATTTTGAAGTAAGCCGGGCTATGAAAGCAAAAACCCTTCTGTATATTCTTTTCCTGTCTGTATTCGGCCTGGCATCTTGTGTGGAAGACGATTTACCGGCCCCGAACGGGGATGGCGACGCCAGGGATGTCTTTGTTGGTTCGTGGAACTGTGTGGAGAACGAGGCCAAAATCGCCTTTACAGTCAATATCACCAAGCACCCTTCCCATTCAGACAAAATACGGCTGGAAAACTTCGCTTTCATCGGAATGGATGAATTTGCCGAGGGCATCATTCTGGGTCCTGATGTCAGTATTCCTGAACAAATTCCCTGCGAGGGTTTCATCGTTTCGGGCAATGGAAAACTCATCACTGCTTCCAGGATGGAGTGGACCTATGCTGTCACTGCCGGTGGCGACAAAACAGATTATGTTGCTACTTTTACCCGTCCTTAGAAATCCATAATATATGATACCCAAAACGAAGATCCTTCAACGACAGAGCGGAGGCAGAGACAGCCTTTGGCTTATCCATAAAAACGAACTGAACCGCCTTCCGCTGGAAAAAGAAGAAATCCGGTACATCCAGACTTGTTACCGCAGGGATGACAAGCATATTCATCTTTTTAACCGGTTGGGCAGGCTTACTCTTGTTGTGCTGTTTAAAGAAGATCGTGATCCTTACAGGAAACTGGAGCTGGCCCGGCTCTCCGGAGACAGGGCGCGCGCCGCTTTGCTTGAATACGGTGTTAAAGAAGTCCAGCTCATTTGTCCTCAAGCCGGCAAGGATCTTGCGCTGGCCTTTGCTGAGGGGATGGTACTGGGGAGCTATCGCTTTCTCAGATACAAGACCGGCAAACAGGCAGAAGACAAAGCTTTGCAAAGCATTTTCCTTCGTGCTCCGGAATTAGCCAGTGAAGAGATTGCAGCCTATGATCTGTTATGGCAGGCCGTCTCCTGGGCCCGGGATCTGGTGAATGAACCGCTGAGCGGGTTGACTGCTGAAATGCTTGCCAAGGAAGTGAGTACCCGTTTACAGCAAAGTGGAGCCTCTGCAGAAGTGTTTAACAGAAAACGCATCCAGTCGCTGAAGATGGGTGGTTTGCTGGCTGTAAATCAGGGATCCGTTGATCCGCCTACTTTCACTACCATTGAATGGAAGCCCGACGGGGCAGTCAATGCTCAGCCCGTGGTTTTGGTCGGCAAGGGAGTGGTCTATGATACCGGTGGACTCAGCCTGAAGCCTTCCAACTATATGGATACAATGAAATCGGATATGGCCGGAGCTGCAGCTGTAGCCGCTGCTACGCTGGCCGTAGTCCAAAACCGACTTCCGCTGCACATCATCACCCTGATCCCTGCCACAGATAACCGGCCCGACGGCAATGCCTACGTTCCGGGTGATGTAGTCACAATGTTTGATGGCAGTACAGTGGAAGTGCTGAATACTGATGCCGAAGGCAGGATGATCCTGGCCGATGCCCTGGCCTATGCAAAAAAATTCAAACCGGCCCTGGTCATTGATGTAGCCACCCTGACCGGATCTGCCCAAAGGGCTACCGGAAAACACGCAATGGTGGGAATGCAGGTTAACGCAGCAAAGTGGATGAAAACATTACAATGGGCAGGAGAACAATGTGGAGAACGCCTGGTAGAATTCCCTATGTACGAAGAGTATGCAGAAATGCTTAAGTCAGATATTGCCGATGTAAAGAACATCGGTGGGGCCGAAGCCGGTGCCATCACTGCGGCAAAATTCCTTGAGCGCTTTACTGATTATCCCTATATCCATCTGGATATTGCCGGAACCGCTTTTGCTGAAAAACGTTTCAATTACAGAGGAACAGGGGGGACGGGATCTGCTGCACGCCTGATCTACAGTTTCCTGAAAACCGGATTCCTGGAAAAGTATCCCGGCAAATAACTGGGATCCAAGCGATTTTTCTATCTTTGGGTAAATCCACGAAAATATGAGAACTTACTGGTTTTTGTGCCTGGCGTTCCTCGCAAGCTTCACCCAGGCTCAGGAAATGAATAGGGTTATTGTAGATTCCAGGCTCGACCGGGATGTCCTGATTGGGTATTGCGATCGCAATGCTTTTCAGCACAGCCTGCTTCAACGTTCCTTTGAGGAAGTGTACTTTCAGTATGAGCCCAGGCTGAAAACGATAGAGATGCTGCGCAAACTGGATGAACCCTGGACAGCCACCGTGATTATGGCAAGCTGGTGTGGCGACAGCCAACGGGAAATCCCCCGTTTTTACCGTGTTCTGGATGAAACAGGAGTAGAGGATGCACGGATTACGCTGATTGCCCTGGACCGCGACTTCAATGCCAATGGGGTGGATGTGGAAGGGCTGGAGATCGAACGTGTCCCGACTTTTATTTTCTATAAAGGTAGAAAAGAAGTCGGCCGCATCGTAGAGAATGTCCGGCAGACAATGGAAGACGATATGCTGCTGATCCTGTCCACACCGGGCCGGGACAAGGCACCGGAGAACCCCTTTCCCATTAACCCGTGATATTATGCCATAGCCCCCAGGCTGCCAGGGATTGGGCAGCAGCACATCTGACCCAGGGGAAAAGCCTGGGGTTTGTGCCTACAATGGGTGCCCTTCATCAGGGCCACCTTGCCCTGGTGGAAAAATCCATAACTGAAAATGATCTTACGGCTGTCAGCATCTTTGTGAATCCCATCCAGTTCAATAATCCGGAAGATCTCAAAAAATACCCCCGAACCCTGGAACAGGATCTGGAGATGCTGGAAAAGGCAGCCTGTGATATGGTCTTCATCCCCAGCCCGCAAGGAATGTACCCTGAACCTGTGCAGGAAAAATATGATTTCGGCCCACTGGAAAGGGTAATGGAAGGGGCCTTGCGCCCGGGTCACTTTAATGGGGTAGCGGTCGTGGTGAAACGCCTCTTCGAGATAATCCGGCCCCAAAAGTCCTATTTTGGGGAGAAAGATTTCCAGCAACTCAGAATCATTCAGCAGTTAGTGGTTCAGGAATCCCTGCCTGTGGAAATTGTGCCCTGCCCCATCGTCAGGGAAGCAGACGGACTGGCAATGAGCTCCCGAAATCGCCGCCTCAGCCCGGAAGAAAGAAAACACGCACCAGCCATCTATGAAACCCTTTGCTGGGCGAAAACAATGGCCAGACAAATCCCCGTCGATCAACTTTGCAAAGAAGCGGAAGCAAGACTGAACGCCATACCGGGTATGAAGACTGAGTATTTCATTCTGGCCGAAACAGATACCCTTCAGCCTATCTGCCATTGGGATGCAAAACGGAAGGGAATTGCTGCCTTTGCAGCTTTATGGCTGGGTGGGGTCAGGCTGATCGACAATATGCTTCTTATTTCTTAATTTTGCCGGCTATGCAAATTGAGATTCTCAAATCCAAGATCCACCGGGCCAAGGTCACCGAGGCCAACCTGGATTACATCGGCAGCATCACCATCGATGAAAACCTGATGGAAGCGGCCAGGCTTATCGAGTTTGAACGCGTCCACGTGTATAACATCAACAATGGGGAACGCTTCGATACCTACGTTATCCGGGGCAGCAGGGGATCAGGCGTGATCGGCCTCAATGGAGCGGCTGCCCGCAAAGTAGCGGTCAACGATCTGGTCATCATCGTCTCCTACGCCTCCGTGGATGCAGACAGGGCTTCGGAATATCAGCCCGTGATCATCTTCCCCGGCGAAAACAATCAATTGAGCTGAGCCTTTGAAAAAGAAAATCCTTTCCGCTGCCAGATTGCTTTTCTTCCTGGGATTGGGAGCTTTGTTCATCTGGCTCTTCCTCAGAAAGCTGAGCCCGGAGCAGAAAGGAGAGATATGGGAGTCTTTCTGGACAGCAAACTACTGGTGGGCTTTATTATCCATCCTGCTGGGGCTGATGAGCCACTTTATCCGTGCCCTTCGCTGGCGTATCCTGCTCAGCCCTATGGGCTATAAGCCCCGGCTGTCCAATGCCTTCCACTGCGTGATGATCGGCTATTTCGCCAACCTCGCCCTGCCCCGGCTGGGAGAGGTAACCCGTTGCACCGCCCTGGCCAAGTATGAAAAAATTCCATTCCAGAAATCCTTTAGCACCGTCATCGTTGAGCGGGTAATCGACCTGATCCTCTTCGCCGGGCTCTTTTTTCTGACCCTGATCCTGCAATGGAACCATATCAGGAATTATGTCTATGACCAAATCTACCACCCCCTTGCGGAGCGCTTCGCCTTTTTGCAGGATACAGGGGTAGTATGGATGAGTATCCTGGGGTTTGCATTTGTGCTTGCACTGATTCTTTATCTGATCCGGAAGCGTTTTGAACGATTTGGTATCTACCGCAAGATGCGTCAGCTCATCCTCGATTTGCTTGAGGGATTGATGGCCGTAAGCAGAATCAGGAAACCTGTCACCTTCATCTTTCAGTCCCTGATGATCTGGCTGCTGTATTACCTGATGCTCTACGCCTGCCTCTTCTGCTTTAAAGAAACCGCCGGGCTTGGCCCCAATGCTGCCCTGGCAATGCTGGTCTTTGGCAGCATAGGCATTATGGTGGTACAGGGAGGCATTGGGATATACCCTGCCATCATAGCGGAAGTTGGATCGCTGTATGCCGTGGAAGCAACGACAGCTTATGCTCTGGGTTGGCTGGCCTGGACTGCCCAGACCCTGATGGTGATCCTGGCCGGGATAGCTGCATTGCTGTTTTTACCAATGATTAACAAAAAAAATGTCCCTACTGGAGAAAATCCGGCATAAGATCTACCCTGCAGGAGCAGCGGATAGATTATCCCATATCCTGGCAGAAAGGGAGGGAAAGGTCGTCTTCACCAACGGTTGCTTTGACATTATACATCGAGGCCATATCGATTACCTCAGTAAGGCGCGTGAGATGGGCGGGTTACTGGTGATCGGTTTGAACAGCGATGCTTCTGTGCGTCGCCTCAAAGGAGATCAGCGTCCATTACAGGATGAAGGCAGCCGGAGTGAAGTCCTGGCCTCCCTGAGTTTTGTGGATTATGTCATTCTTTTTGAGGAAGACAGCCCACTGGAGCTCATCAAAACCCTGCGACCGCATATCCTGGTGAAAGGGAGCGATTATGCCCTTCACGAAATCGTGGGAGCCGAGGAAGTGATCCGGAATGGCGGGAAAGTAATCCCTCTGGATTATTTACCGGGATATTCCACCACCGCAATCGAAGAGCGCATCCTGAAGCACCGCCAATAACACAAGCGATGGCTAAAACCAAGACGGCCTATTTTTGTCAGCAGTGCGGACACCAGTCTCCCAAGTGGCTGGGGCGCTGCCCTTCCTGTGGCGAATGGAATACCCTGGCCGAGGAGGTCATTGAAAAATCGGCTTCCGAGGGCGGGGGTGGATGGGCCCGGGCCACTGAGCATAAGGCCCAGCCTCATAAACTGTCAGAAATCAGCCTGGATAAGCAGGAGCGCTTTTCTTCCGGTATGGGCGAGATAGACAGGGTACTGGGGGGCGGGATGGTTCCCGGTTCAATGATCCTGATAGGTGGAGAACCCGGAATTGGTAAATCCACCCTGAGCCTGCAGGCGGCAATGCGAATGCAGAACAGCAAAATCCTTTACGTATCAGGCGAAGAAAGTGAGCAACAGATCAAAATGCGGGCGAGCCGTTTGGGAGCAAGCGGGAGTGAGGTCTATGTGCTGACTGAGACATCCACCCAGCATTTGATGCAGCACCTGGAAACCTTACAGCCATCGCTGGTTATTGTGGATTCTATTCAGACACTTCAAACGGCACGCATCGAATCATCTCCGGGAAGTGTTTCGCAGATTCGCGAGTGTACGTCAGAGTTGCAGAAATTTGCCAAGCTGACCGCAACCCCGGTGGTACTGATCGGGCACATCAACAAGGACGGGCACCTGGCAGGGCCCAAGGTACTGGAGCATATGGTGGATGTAGTACTGCAGTTTGAAGGGGACCGGAATTACGGATACCGTTTGCTGCGAGCCCTGAAGAACCGTTTTGGCAGTACGGCTGAGTTGGCCATTTTCGAGATGGGCGATGCCGGGATGCGGGAGATTCTGAATCCGTCAGAAATCCTGATCAATCATTATGAAGAAGCCCTGAGCGGGGTATGCATTGCCTCCACCCTGGAAGGCTTGCGTCCGATGCTGATAGAGGTACAGGCCCTGGTAAGTACAGCGGCCTATGGTACTCCGCAGCGTTCGGCCACCGGTTTTGACCTGAGACGATTGAATATGCTCCTGGCAGTACTGGAGAAACGCTGTGGATTCCGGCTGTCCTCAAAAGATGTCTTTCTGAATATAGCCGGTGGCATCCGGGTGGATGATCCGGCCATCGACCTGGCCGTGGTAGGAGCCATCCTGTCCTCAGGAGAAGATGTGGCCCTGGATAACAAAATCTGTTTCAGCGGGGAAGTAGGGCTCTCCGGAGAGGTTCGCCCGGTAAGCCGCCTGGAACAGCGCATTGCCGAAGCAGAGCGAATGGGGTTTGAGCAAATGTTTGTGCCGGCCGCCAGCCTGAAGAAAATCGCTGGAGCAAAGCAAAGAATCCGTTTGACGGGTGTGGGTTCGGTTCACGACTTATCTTCCAGGCTTTTCCGCTAAGCAGGGCCGGGGCCCCGGCTGAAAAAGGCTTAAGGCTTACACAAGCGACGAACTCACTGGTACAGAACAAGCTATGAAGTTCAAAATCAGCATATTCTTTAGAATTAATTTACATTAGACAGATAGATAGTGTCTGATTTTTTTTTAATTTAGCGCCCTGTTGGAAAGTACATTGAAACCGGAGAGATGGCCGAGTGGTCGAAGGCGCACGCCTGGAAAGTGTGTATACCCCAAAAGGGTATCGTGGGTTCGAATCCCACTCTCTCCGCCAGAAATCAAAAACCGATCTATTCCCATTAATTGTAAACAAACACATCTGTTGTTATGAAAAAACTGCTTGCCTTACTGTCTGTCGCAGGAATGCTGACCTTTGGCTTTGCCGGTTACGCCTATGCCCAGGATGAAGCCGCTGCTGCAGATCAGGTTGAAACGATGGCGGATGACAGCGCCGAAGTTCAGAATGATACTATCGATGCTGCAATGGAAACCGCCCCCGAAGCCCCCCCTGTGGATCTGCTGGAAGCTCCGGCATCGGATAAGGGTTTTCACCAGATTCTGAAAGAGAAGTTCATTGAAGGGGGTGCCGGGTTTATGGGCATCGTGCTGCTCGTGCTCATCATCGGGCTGGCTCTGGCCATTGAGCGCATCATTTACCTGAACCTCTCTACAACCAACACCCAGACCCTGCTCAATAAGGTGGAGAATGCCCTGGCCAATGGTGGCATAGAAGCTGCCAAGGATGTTTGCAAAAACACCCGCGGCCCGGTAGCCAGCATCTTCTTCCAGGGAATGGAAAAGATGAATGAAGGCCTGGAAGGCGTGGAGAAATCCATTGTCGCTTACGGCAGCGTGCTTATGGGCCGCCTGGAAAAAGGATTGAGCTGGATTTCCCTCTTTATCGCCCTGGCCCCGATGCTCGGGTTTATGGGAACGGTAATCGGGATGATCGGTGCCTTCGACGCCATCGAAGCAGCCGGAGACATCTCCCCCACTATCGTGGCCGGCGGGATCAAAGTGGCGCTGCTCACCACCGTATTCGGTCTGATCGTGGCCATCATCCTGCAGATCTTCTACAACTACATTGTTTCCAAGGTGGACAGCCTGGTCAATGATATGGAAGACAGCACCATTTCCTTCATTGATATTCTGGCCAATCACGAATCCTCCAAAAAATAAGCACTATGGAAAAGGTCGTTCATAATATCTTCCGTGCCATCACCTATCTGCTCATCGCCATTGGTGTCATCCTGATTGTGATGGTCTGGGCTAAAGGGGATACAGCACTGGAGAATGACCTCAGCCTCCAGGATCGCATAATGAATCCTTTCACCTGGACAACCTACATCGCTCTGGGTATCGCCCTCTTGCTCTCTGTTTTCTTCCCTGTCGTTCAAGTGATCACCAACCCGAAAAATGCCGTGCGTGCCCTGATTGTCCTGGGTATACTGGTGGTCATCGGGCTGATCTCCTACGGACTGGCATCAGGAAGTCTGGAGGGAGATGTGCTCCAAAAAGCATTTCGCAAGGGTGAACTTACCGAAGCAGGTTCCAGGAGAGTAGGTGCGGCCCTCATCGGGACCTATATCCTGGGTATTCTGGCAGTGCTGACCGTCATCTTTTCGGCAATCGCGAGTATTTTCAAAAAATAACTGAGGCAATGGCAAGAAGAGCAATCAGTGAAATCAATGCCGGTTCAATGGCGGATATTGCCTTCCTCCTGCTGATCTTTTTTCTGGTGACTACCACTATGGATATTGATACAGGGATTTCCAGAAGGCTGCCCCCCCCGGTAGAAGACGATCAGGATATCCCGGATATCAATGAACGAAATATCTTCAAGGTGTTGGTGAATCGAAACGACCAACTTCTTGTCAGAGATAAGCCGGGGGATATCCGGAGCCTGCGTTCCGACGCCAAAGACTTTCTGGCTATCCACATTGATAACCCCGCTTACCCCATTGTGGAGGAAGTAGAAATTCCGGCCCTGGGTAAGGTCTATGTCTCAAAAGGAATCATCTCCCTGAAAAATGACCGGGGTACATCCTACAATATGTACATCCAGGTGCAGAATGAATTGGCGGCTGCAGTCAATGAACTCAGGGATGAACTGTCGATGAAACACTTTGGTGTTAAATTCTCAGACCTTGTTAATCAGGAGCGCATAGAGGCCATCCAGAAAGCCATCCCTGTAGCCATATCTGAAGCTGAACCTGAAAATGTAGGAGGTAACTAATATGTCCCGATTCAAAAAGAAAAAATCAGGAGGCACCCCCGGCATCTCAACCGCATCCCTGCCGGACATCATCTTTATGCTCCTTTTCTTCTTTATGGTGACCACCGTGATGCGCGAAACCACCCTCCTGGTGAAAGTCAAAGCTCCGGACGCCACAGAAGTACAAAAGCTGGAACGAAAATCACTGGTGAGTTATATCTATATCGGTCCGCCCACCCGGCCCGAAGTGTATGGAACGGAAAGCCGTATCCAACTTAACGATGCATACCGCACCGTGAACGATATCCAGGATTTCGTGATCGCCGAAAGGGAAGCCAGAGACGAAGTGGACAGGAAGTTCCTTACCACGAGTATGAAAGTACACGGTGAAACCAAAATGGGAATTGTAACAGATGTGAAGCAGGAGCTTCGAAAAGCCGGTGCTTTCAAAATCAATTATTCTACCAAGAAGAAATACGAGAAGGAAGGACTATGATCCTTCGCTTCCAAAATTGGCAGGGGCTGTCTTGGTTCAAGACAGCCCTTTTTTTTATCTGCCCTCCTCGCACCACTGCATTGATGACAGGAAATACAATTTAAGGTATCTTCGCCTTGTGCTTATCGGCGCTTATGCAAAACCCTCTCCTCACACTACGGCCTTTCCCTGCCTTGCTGGCACTGGGGCTTATTCTATTGGCCAGCACCCTCATTTTTACTGCTTTTGCATTGATCGCCGGGCTGGCCTTTTTCCCTGAAGATATTGTATATGGCGGCAGGGAAGCCATTCAGGACCCGAGGGCCCTTTCCTGGCTCAGAATGAATCAGCTCATCAGCCAAACTGGCGTGTTTCTCCTTCCTCCCCTGCTCCTGGGCTTTTTGCTCTATGGAAGAAAAGGCGTGTGGCAAAGACTGGGCCTGCAAACCCGCTCTCCATTGCTATCCTGGCTGGCCGGACTGCTCTTTCTGTTTGCGGCCATCCCATTTGTAAACCTCCTGCTGGATTGGAACAGCCTAATTCCTTTCCCTGATTCGATGCAAGGACTGGAAAACTGGTTGAGGCAACAGGAAGAAACCGCCAATGCACTGAGCAGGGTTTTCCTGGATGATGCCAGCCTGCAAGGTCTGATATGGAACATTCTCATCGTGGTCCTGATGCCTGCCTTTGGTGAAGAGCTCTTGTTCAGGGCCGGATTTCAGCCGCTTTTTATTCGATGGCTGCGCAATCCTCACCTTGGTATACTGTTCACAGCCTTCTTCTTCAGTGCCCTCCACCTGCAGTTCTTTGGCTTCTTCCCCCGCCTTCTTTTAGGGATGGTATTGGGCTATGCCTATTTCTGGACCCGCAACCTTTGGATCCCAGTTGGAATGCATCTGGTTAACAACCTGACCATTGTGTTGGTTTCCTGGGCTGCCGCACGGAATCAGATTGATTTTGATGAAAGTGCACTTTCAGGCATTGTTTCACCGCTTGCGCTACTTGTCGGAGGCATCGTCATCCTTATCAGCATACACTGGCTAAGGCAAAGCCGTCCGGGTGAGGCTTTGCCGGAGTATGGGGAAAGCCGACCTAATCATCATTGATCCCCTTGAGCCGGTCGATGTCCCGCCTTTCTTTCTTGGATGGCCTACCCATACCGCGACCCCGGTTTTCATAATGCATTTCCCTGATCAATTGCAGGCGCTCCAGCTCCTCAACAGGAGTGATGTCCAGGATATATTCCGATACCAGTTTGGCTCCAACCCGCTTCTCCAGGAGCACCTTAACTTTGATCCGGCGTTTAAATCCAGATTGTCTGACTTCTATTTCATCTCCCACCTTTACCTCCCGGGATGCCTTCGCAATAAACCCTTCGATGCTAACCTTACCACCCCGGCAGGCATCCGTAGCCTGATTCCGGGTTTTGAACAGGCGCACCGACCAAAGGAATTTATCCAGACGAACAGGCATAGGCAGGGAAAGCAGCAACTATTTTTGCCGGAAAAAGATTTGCAGGGGAACCCCGGAAAAACCGTAGATCTTCCTGAGTTGATTCTCGATGAAACGTTTATAGGGTTCCTTGACACCCTGGGGATGGTTGCAGAAGAAAACAAAGGCCGGGGTATGCTTTGGCAGTTGTGTGATATATTTGATCTTCACATAATTCCCCCGGTAAGCAGGAGGAGGATTCTTTTCAATCAGGGGGAGCAAGTCTTCATTCAGTCGGGAAGTAGGAATCTTCCTGATTCTGTTTTCATAGGTCTCCATTGCCGACTCAAGCACTTTGAGCACACGTTGCTTATCCTTTACTGAAACGAACAGCACCGGGATGTCGGTAAAGGGAGCTGTACGCTCAAGGATGCTTTCCCTGTACCTCAAATGGGTATCGTTTTCTTTCTCAATGAGATCCCATTTGTTCACCACAATGATTACCCCTTTGCCATTCTTCTCAATCAGGGATAAGATACTCAGATCCTGCCCCTCCAAACCGCTTTTGGCATCGAGCATCAGGATACATACATCCGAGTGCTCAATAGCGCGGATGGCACGGAGCACAGAATAGTATTCGATGTCTTCATACACTTTTGACTTTTTACGGATTCCGGCTGTATCGACCAGGTCAAAGTTGTACCCGAACTTATTGAAGCGGGTATAGATGCTATCACGTGTGGTTCCCGGCACATCGGTAACGATCTGCTTCTCTTCTTCCAGCAGGGCATTGATCAGGGATGATTTGCCTACATTGGGACGTCCTACCACAGAAATGCGGGGCAATTCAGGCTCTTCTTCCTCAGTGACTTCAGGAAAGGTGGCTGCCAGTGCATCCAGCAATTCCCCTGTCCCGTGTCCATTCATCGCCGAGATCGGCCATATTGCATCGTAGCCCAGTGCGTAAAACTCCTGGGCATCCTGATGGAGTTGGGAACTATCGACTTTGTTGACAGTGAGATAGACCGGTTTTTTTGTTTTACGCAGCATCTGTGCCACGTCCACATCGAGGGGGGAGAGACCTTCTCTGGCATCTACCACGAAAAGGATGGCATCGGCTTCGCCTATGGCAAAAGTCACGTGTTTGTGAATCTCCTTCTCAAATATATCATCGCTGCCTTGTACAAAGCCCCCGGTATCAATAATGGTAAAACTCTTCCCGTTCCAGTCCGATTCCCCATAGATTCTGTCGCGGGTCACCCCGCTGATTTCGTCCACAATGGCGGTACGCATTCCGGCAAGGCGGTTGAACAGGGTGGATTTGCCCACATTCGGACGGCCAACGATGGCCACTATATTGCTCATTGTGAATCCCTTTTTTTAATACTGGGACAAAAATAGGCATTACTGCCGGCTATATCCGAACCATTTCAGCATTTTGGGATCGTTGCGCCAATCCTTACTCACTTTTACCTGCAAATCGAGAAATACTTTCGTTCCGAGGAAATCTTCGATGCTTCTCCTGGCCTCAGTTCCCAACCGCTTAATGGCTTTGCCACCTTTGCCCAGGATAATGCCACGCTGGCTCTCCCTGGCAACGTGAACAGAAGCACGGATACGACTAAGGTGTGGCTCTTCTTTAAACTCCTCAACGACGACCTCTGCGGAGTAAGGGACTTCTTTCTGATAGAGCAGTAGTATTTTTTCGCGGATGATTTCGGAGACGAAGAATCGGAGGTTGCGATCGGTGAGGGCATCTTTGTCGTAATAGGGGGGAGATTCCGGGAGTAAATCGAGAATGCTTTGCCGGATGGCTTCGATATTGAATTGGTGCAGGGCGGAAGCCGGGATGATCCGGGCCCCGGGCAAGCGTTTTTCCCATTCTTCCATCTCGTTGTTGAGGAAGGCCTGATCTTTCAGATCCACTTTGTTTATCACAAGAATCAGGGGGATATTTTGTTTCTGAATGCGTTCCAGCAGTTCATCGAAAGGAAAGTCTGCACCACTTTCCACTACCAGGAGCAGGATGTCGGCATCTTCGAGGGCTTCATCAATGAAATCCATCATTGCGGTCTGGAGCTCATATTTGGGAGCCAGCAGACCCGGTGTATCAGAGAGGACGATCTGATAGTCTTCTTCATTGATAATTCCCAATATCCTGTGCCGGGTGGTTTGCGCTTTTGGCGTCACGATGGCCAGGTTTTCGCCGGTCAGGGCATTGATCAGGGTGGACTTGCCCACATTTGGAGCGCCCAGGATATTTACAAAACCAGCTTTGTGCGGCATAAAGCAACAGGATTATTTGGATAACAAAGTAAATAAATATACTTTTGCAGTCCCGTTGAAGATACGAAAAGTCTAAAGCATATTGCGGGGTGGAGCAGAGGTAGCTCGTTGGGCTCATAACCCAAAGGTCGTAGGTTCGAATCCTGCCCCCGCTACAACAAAACCCTCACCAGGAACTGGTGGGGGTTTTTCTTTTCCAACCGAACCAAGGCGCAGCATTGCGTGAGGGAGGAAAAGAAAAAACCATCTTCCGAACGCAGTGAGGAAGTGGGTTTTGTAGTGAAGCCTCCCCCTCCCAGGATCACGAGCGAAGGTAGGTCGAACGAAGTGAGACTTACCGGAGCGAGTAATCCAGCCAACTACCCCTCCCTTCGTCCCTCCCCTCGCAGAGCCTGTCCCGCTTATGCGGGAGGAGGGAAATGTCGGGTTTTGTAGGTTGTGTACAACTACGAATACGGATTGTGCATTTTTTTATACAGTATCCTCACACTCCTCCTCACACTTCACACTGATTTTATGCCTCCCCCCTGAGGATCACGCCAGTAATCCTGCCTTTAAAACTGTCTTCAGAACGTAGTGTGGAGAAGGGACAGGGACAGGGACAGGGACAGGACAGGGACAGGACAGGGACAGGGACAGGGACAGGACTAGCCTTTTTGCGCGCTTTGCGTGATTCTTGGCGGCTTTGCGTTAAATAATACGTGTCACTCCTGTTCAGCGGTAGATCAAAATAAAGGATATAAAATTGATGAGAAGGCCTGTAATCAGGGGAATGTCTGCTTGTCTGGCAGCAATATTTTAACCGCAATGAGCGCCAGGAATGCGCCGAGGACGCAAAGGGAATCCATCTTTCCTCTACTTATGACCTATTCCTTCTGACTTATTACTTATGCCTTAAAAGGCGCGCCTCTTCGGGGCCTTTTAAATTCGCGCTCGTACTTCATTTCCTCGGTCATTTTCATTGGCGTACAATCCAAGCCGTCCTCCGTCAGGAGCGCCAGCTAATCAGTCCGCGAACTCAATGTCCAGTTTTCGGGGAAGCTTACATTCAATGTCTAATGTCAAGGGACAGGGACAGGGACAGGGACAGGGACAGGGACAGGGACAGGGACAGGGACAGGGACAGGGACAGGACTAGGGACAGGACTAGCCTTTTTGCGCGTTTTGCGTGATTCTTGGCGGCTTTGCGTTAAATAATACGTGTCACTCCTGTTCAGCGGTAGATCAAAATAAAGGATATAAAATTGATGAGAAGGCCTGTAATCAGGGGAATGTCTGCCTGTCTGGCAGCCATATTTTAACCGCAATGAGCGCCAGGAATGCGCCGAGGACGCAAAGGGAATCCATCTTTCCTCTACTTATGACCTATTCCTTCTGACTTATTACTTATGTCTTAAAAGGCGCGCCTCTTCGGGGCCTTTTAAATTCGCGCTCGTGCTTCATTTCCTCGGTCATTTTCATTGGCGTACAATCCAAGCCGTCCTCCGTCAGGAGCGCCAGCTCATCAGTCCGCGAACTCAATGTCCAGTTTTCGGGGAAGCTTACATTCAATGTCTAATGTCAAGGGACAGGGACAGGGACAGGGACAGGGACAGGACTAGGGACAGGACTAGCCTTTTTGCGCGCTTTGCGTGATTCTTGGCGGCTTTGCATTAAATAATACGTGTCACTCCTGTTCAGCGGTAGATCAAAAATAAAGGATATAAAATTGATGAGAAGGCCTGTAATCAGGGGAATGTGTGCCTGTCTGGCAGCCATATTCTAACCGCAATGAGCGCCAGGGAGGGGTGCGATCTCAATTCTCAATTTCCAATTTCCAATGTCCAAGGTCAATGTTCCATCAAATTGGGTGTTGAGCCTTGAAAATGGAGCCTTGTCTTCTATTGTGCTCCTGCAAATTCCGCTGATTGGCGCAGAGAACATAAAAAACGGAATAAACCTATCTTTGCGAGTAAAGCAGAAAAAATGATATTAGTCACCGGAGGGACAGGCCTAGTAGGTTCGCATTTAATGGTTGCCCTGGCAAAACAGGGCAAACGCATTCGGGCCTTGCGCAGGCCGGGTTCACAGTTGGATGCAGTATGCCGGGTTTTTCGCTGGGAGACCGAAGAAGGGGATGCTTTGTTCCGTCAGATAGAATGGGTTGAGGGAGATGTCTGCGACCCCAGCTCCCTCGATCAGGCAATGCAGGGTGTGGAATTTGTCTACCATTGTGCTGCAGTTATATCCTTCCGAAAATCGGATTATACCCTTATTGGAAGGGTCAATATCAAAGGGACGGCCAATGTAGTGGATGCCTGTCTTCAGAACGGAGTCAGGCACATCTGCCACGTCAGCTCCATCGCAGCCCTGGGAAATGCGGAGGACGGGAGCCCGGTGGACGAGCGCACACCCTGGAATGCCGGCGTCAGACATTCACCCTACGGACTTTCCAAGTTTGCAGCGGAAAGAGAAATCTGGCGTGGGATAGAAGAAGGCTTACAAGCGGTGATCGTGAATCCATCGGTCATATTGGGTCCAAGTGAACCTCAAAAAGCCGGCTGTAGGCTTTTCACCGCCATAAAGAAAGGGCTGCCCTTTTATCCTCCCGGCGCCAATGGCTTTGTGGATGTACGGGATGTTGTGAAGATAATGCTGCGACTGGTGGAAGAAGGCGCTTACAATGAACGTTTCCTGATCAATGGGGAAAACCTGACCTATTACGCCCTCTTCAGCCGGATGTCGGCTACCCTTGGGCAACGCCCGCCATACATCCCTGTTCCCGCCTTTGCCCTGAAGATCATCTGGAGGTTCAATTCATTACTGAGCTGGGCACTGCGTGTGAACCCAGACCTTACCCGTGAAACTGCACGCAATGCATACATCAGGGCGGCATACGACAACAGCAAGGTCGTAAACCGGCTTCAGTATCAGTTTCTGACCGTGGAAGACACAATGGAAAACCTCATTGGATTCTGCGGAGCCTATCGCACAGCCCTGTTTGAAGACTGCAACGGATAGGCATCAGACCATAGACTTGCGCTTTTTCAAAATCATTTGGGTAATCCCGATCAGCAGAAGAAAGGCTGCTAAGAAGGCCGATGCACGGGCGATATAATCCCCCTGGCGGCTGTAATAAGTCAGATGATCATTTGCATAAACCTTCCCTTTTATAACCGCAGGCTCCCAATAGGGGGTGGCTTGCAGGATATCCCCACGCTGATTGATGAAGGCTGAAATGCCGGTATTGGCAGAACGGGCAATGCTGCGGCGGTTCTCTATGGCACGCAGACTGGCGAACTGCAGGTGTTGCCGGTGGCCGGGGGTTTCTCCCCACCATCCGTCATTGGTGATGATAAAGACGATTTCCGCCCCATTGCGCACAAAGTGACTGAAAAAGGCACCATAGGCTGATTCGTAGCAGATGGCCATCCCTACCGGCGGACTTCCGTCGAGAGGCTGAATCACTTTGCGGGCAGGTGAAGGCGCGATGCTTCCTACCGTTCCACCCAGATCAATGGCCAGTTCATCCATAAACCTAAGGTATTTGCGGAAAGGCATTTTCTCCACACCCGGAACCAGTACCGACTTATGATAGGTCTGTGCAGGACCGTCCTTTTCCAAAAATATAGCCGTATTGTGGGCATCATACCAAAAGGAAGCCCCTTTGTGCCATCGAACGGTCGGGCTCAGCACATCTCCTTCCTCATAGCGCGAAAAAGTAGAGGCCCCGATCACCACTTTTAAATGCGGATAATCTGCAATGAAATCCCGAAGCAAGCGGATACTGTATGATTGCTCGATCTGATGCTCCCAGATATTTTCCTGCAGGTTCGACTCAGGGCTGACAATGTAGTCTGTTTCCTCATCCAACAGCCGGGCAGCCAGATCCAGATTGCGTTGCACACTTTCCTCAATTGGTATGGAGTACTGCTCCTCATAGGGGTCAATATTTGGCTGGGTAATCACCACGCTGAGGGCTTCTCCCTGATCCTCATATTGATAATATGTATTCAATGAAACGCCAAGAGGCAGAGCTAATGTGAGCAGGGTCAGCGGAATCATTATCCAGTAGAAAGAGGCCGGACCTTGTTGTAAGCGCCACGATCTTGCTATTCTGTATATCAGAATGTTCACTACCAGCACCCACAAAGTTCCTCCAAAGGCACCGGTGTAGGAATACCATTGCACCCAGGACGGACGTGAAGCGAAAACGTTTCCGAGGTTGAGCCACGACCACGACAGATCCCAGTCGAGGTGCATAAACTCCCAGGTAATCCAGAAGAAAATGAGCAGTATGTGCCCCCTTCCGGCTCCGAAAATGGCCTTTTTAACCAAGCTGTATACCTGAAAGGTCAAGGCCATAAAAAAAGCGTTGAGGACGATGGCCATTATGGCCCCGAAAAGGGTGGAGTTCTTGATCCACCAGGTGGTGAGCAGGTTGAAGAGGAAAAAAGCCAGGTAGGCAAAGGCCAGGGGACTGAATTTATGAAAGCCTTGAGGATGGGTGGCAATGTGATCCTCAATAAAAAGCAGCGGGATCAGGGCGACAAATATGAGGCCAGGGAATCCTCCTGCAGGCCAGGAAAGGGATAATAAGAGACCGGATACGGCAGCCAGGGCGTATAAATGGATCTTTTTCATCACAGGCAGCTTTAGCTGTCAAAGATAGATGAAAGCCATTAAGCGATGATGAAGGAATCATTAAGTCGCCTTTAGTCTTCCGATTCCTCTATGAAATCAAAAAGAAAATCATTGTAAGGAAAGCGCTGAACGTGGATATTTTTTACTTCACGGTAGAGGGTGTCGCGCAGGACATCTATATTGATTTTCTCCCTGGCAGAGATAAAGACAGTCCGCCCTGCATCCTTGCGTGCCATCCAGCTTTGTTGCAAACTTTCCAGGCTGATGTTTTCGGGGAGTACCGGACTGAGGTCATCTTCCTCTTTCGGCTGATGACGGTATTGATCTACTTTGTTAAAAACGGTGATCATTGTCTTATCTCCCGCCCCGATTTCCTGCAAGGTCTCCCCTACAACCGACATCTGTTCTTCAAAAGAAGGATGGGAAATATCCACAATATGCATTAGGATATCCGATTCTCTGACCTCGTCCAGGGTAGATTTAAAGGACTCCACCAGCCCGTGCGGCAGTTTGCGTATGAATCCCACTGTATCGGCAAGCAGGAAGGGCAGATTGGAAACCACCACCTTTCTTACTGTGGTATCCAGGGTAGCAAAAAGTTTGTCTTCGGCAAACACCTCTGATTTGCTCATCAGGTTCATCAAGGTGGATTTTCCCACATTGGTATAACCTACCAGGGAAACCCTCACGAGTTTGCCTCTGTTTTTCCGTTGGGTGGCTTTTTGCTTATCAATGTCCTTGAGTTTATGCTTGAGCAGGGCGATGCGGTCGCGAATGACTCGCCGGTCAGTTTCAATCTCCGTTTCCCCGGGCCCTTTCATCCCGATTCCCCCTTTTTGCTTGCTCAAATGCGTCCACATTCTGGTAAGGCGTGGCAGGAGGTACTCATATTGCGCGAGTTCCACCTGTGTCTTGGCGTGTGCGGTTCTGGCCCTGCTGGCAAAGATATCGAGGATGAGGTTACTGCGGTCCAGCACCTTGCAGTCGATCTCCTTCTCAATATTCCGGATCTGTGAAGGGCTGAGTTCGTCATCAAAGATAGCTGCGTCAATCTCTTCTGCTTTCACGAAGGCCTTGATTTCATCCAGCTTGCCGCTGCCCACAAAGGTCTTGGGGTCTTGCTTAGGCAGTTTCTGGGTAAAGCGGGCTATGGTAGATGCGCCGGCTGTATCGGCCAGGAAAGCCAGCTCATCCAGGTATTCCTCCATTCGCTCTTCCTGCTCCTTCTGGGCAGCTACAGCAATCAGGATGACCCTTTCAGGGGGTTTGGCTGTATCAATGAGTTGCTTCATTCGGGCTAAGGCAAAATCAGAGCTTGATCTCGTCCATATTCTTGTTAAAAACGTGATATTCAAGAATATGATAGGAACTATTGGCTTTCAGCTTGATCCAGCGGCGAAAATGAAGATACCATTTAATCTGCTGCGAGACCCATCCCTTTCGCAGGAAAGCATACACATAGGGGTGCACCGACAGGGTGAGGTGCTGTTCGTTCTGTTCCTGTATAAGATAGCTGAGGGTATTCTCCATTTCTTCAATCAGCAGGATGCTGGGTTTCACTTGTCCTGTCCCATCACAAGCCGGGCATTTCTCCAGGATTTCCACACTCATCTCCGGACGTACCCTTTGGCGTGTGATCTGAATCAGGCCGAATTTGCTTGGCGGCAGGATGGTATGCTTGGCGTGGTCGCGGCTCATCTCTTCCTTAAGCTTATTGTATAGCTTACGGCGGTTGGTAGCCTGGATCATATCGATAAAATCCACCACGATTATGCCGCCCATATCCCTGAGCCGCAATTGCCTGGCAATTTCTCCGGCAGCCTCCAGGTTCACTTCCAGTGCATTGGCTTCCTGATCATTGCCCTTGTTCACCCGGTGTCCGCTGTTCACATCGATCACGTGCAGGGCTTCTGTGTGTTCAATAATCAGGTAAACCCCGCTGCGAATCGTAACGATCTTTCCAAAGCTGCCCTTGATCTGCTTATCGAGACCGAAATGCTCGAATATGGATTCCTTCCCCTTATAGAGCCGGACGATATCCGCTTTGTCCGGAGCGATTCTTCGGATATAGTTTACGGTTTCCTCGTAGAGGGTGCGGTCGTTGATGTGGATGCTGTTGAAGGATTCATTGAGCAGGTCGCGCAGGATGGCATTGGTTTTATCCAATTCACTGAGGATTTTCTGCGGGGGCTTTGCGGTGGGGAGCACCCGGCTGATGGCTTCCCACTTCTTCAGCAGGTTCTGCAAGTCGGCATCCAGATCTGCCACGCGCTTGTTTTCGGCAACGGTGCGGATAATGACCCCGAAATTTTTGGGCCGGATGCTGTTGATCAGCCTTCTGAGCCGGTTTCTTTCTTCCGCATCTCTGATTTTCTGAGATACCGAGATCCGGTTTGAAAAAGGCACCAAAACCAGATATCTCCCGGCCAGAGACAGTTCGGAAGATATCCTCGGGCCTTTGGTTGAAATGGGTTCCTTGGCGATCTGGACGACCACAGACTGGTTGGGAGTGAGGACAGTAGAAATTTTGCTGGTTTTCTCTATATCCTGTTCCAGTTCCAATTCAGGCAGGTTCAGCTGGGCTGTCTTTCCTGTCTGGGCCAGTTTGGTATACTTGATCAGGGAGCGCACCTGGGGACCCAGGTCGAGGTAATGCAAAAAGGCATCCCTTTCATAGCCTACATCCACAAAAGCGGCATTCAGGCCGGGCATAATTTTTTTTACTCTGCCCAGGTAGATATCCCCGACAGAGAAATGATTGGTAGTATTGTCTTTATGAAGCTCAACGAGTTTTTTATCCTCGAGCAACGCAATACTGACTTCCGAGCTGGCGGAGTCAATGATCAGTTCTTTGTTCACTTGATAGCGTGTTGCTTATTAGCTTCCTTCAGGGAAAACATCAAGGAACGGTTCAACCATTTGCCCCTTCTACAGGAGGGTTTATCGCACACTGCACCGGGCATTGCGCAACAAACCCATTGAGGGGCCGCTAAGGCAAAGCGAACCTATTTCTTCTTGTGACGGTTCTTCCGCAGGCGCTTCTTCCGCTTGTGGGTAGCCATCTTATGTCTTTTTCGCTTCTTTCCGCTTGGCATAATTTCAGAAATTTGTAAAATGGTAGGCTGAACGGTTTCTTACTTGACCTTGGTTTTCACCTCATTAAGGAAGGTCTTTGCGGGCTTGAAAGCAGGAATGTTGTGCGCAGGGATAATGATTGTGGTATTCCTGGAGATGTTCCGGCCGGTCTTCTCTGCGCGCTCTTTAATCGTAAAGCTACCGAATCCGCGGAGATATACATTTTCCCCATTTACCAGGGAACGCTTGACTGTCTCCATAAAAGCTTCCACAGTGGCTTGCACTGCTACTTTTTCAATACCCGTTTTGTTGGCGATTTCAGCAACGATTTCTGCTTTTGTCATACCGCAAATATTTTTTAAAAGGTTAAAAATGAATTTTTTAGTTGGGCGTGCAAATATATAACTTTTTGTTTCGCCACAAAATATTTACCTAATTATTCACAGCTTTTCGATCTTCGCAGGGTGAGAAAAAACCTTCCGCATATTGCACGCGTATTGTTGGAATGGTATGCTGTACATCGCCGCAACCTGCCCTGGCGCTTAAGTCGCGAGCCCTATCTTATCTGGGTTTCTGAGATCATCCTTCAACAAACACGTGTACAGCAGGGGCTACCCTATTATCAGCGCTTTGTTGGTTCTTTTCCGGATGTGGCCAGCCTGGCCGGGGCTGGAGAGAAGGAGGTATTACAACTCTGGCAGGGATTGGGATATTACAGCAGGGCACGCAATATGCTTCAGGCGGCACAGCAGGTGATGGATGAAATGGAGGGCGCTTTCCCCAGTGATTATCGGAATCTGCTTCGGCTCAAAGGCGTAGGGGAGTACACGGCAGCGGCGGTGGCCTCCATTGCCGGAGGCGAGCCGGTAGCTGTGGTGGACGGCAATGTCATCCGGGTGGTCAGTCGCCTCGCAGGTATGGATGGAGATCCGGGCAGTAAGATCTTTCGGCAGAAAATCCGCCTGTGGATGGAAGAGGCTATGGTTGGACTGGTGCCAGGGGATTTTAATCAGGCTGTGATGGAGTTCGGAGCCTTGCAATGTCTTCCACGGAACCCAATCTGCGGGAACTGCCCCTTGCAAAAATACTGCAGGGCATATCAGGAAAAGCGCACCGATCAGTTACCTTCACCTAAGACAAGAAAAGCAGCCCGGGAAAGACATCTGAATTTCCTGGTTATTTCACAGCTTGAGGAGCCCGGTTTTTATGTTTTTCGCAAAGACAACAGTATTTGGAAAGGGCTTTATCTTTTCCCTTTTCTGGAGACGCCCTCAGAGTTGGCGCACCACGAACTGCCAGCTACGCTGGCCCGGGAATTGAAGCTGGATTTCCGGGATTTTCTTTTGGAGAAAACTTACACGGACCTGGTCCACATCCTGACCCATCAACGCATTCTCGGGCGTTTCTTTCGACTCAGCCTTAGGGAGCCTTTCCATCATCCTCGCTTTCCCGGCTTACATTATATTAAGGCTTCTCAAGGCTCCTCTGTTCCAATGCCCCGGATGATGCATAAGTACCTGGAGGGGCAGTGATCAATTGAAGCGAGACATTGTTTGCTTTCCTCGCTTTCCTTGCTTTCCTCGCTTTCCTTGCTTTCCTCGCTTTCCCCGCTTTCCCCGCTTTTCTTTCATAAGTCAAACTTTTTTTGTCCGTTTTAGGGGGGTGAATTCGTATATATTTGCATCAAGCGATGTTTTACTTAAAAAATGGAAGATTATGGCATCAGGCGTGAACAAAGTGATTTTGATCGGGAACCTGGGAAAGGATCCGGAGGTCACGACTTTTGAGAATGGGGTGAAGAAGGCTGCTTTTTCTTTAGCCACCACCGAATCGTATAAGAACCGGGAGGGGCAGAAGGTGGAGCAGACTGAGTGGCACAATGTGGTACTTTGGCGGGGCCTGGCAGAGGTCGCTCAGACCTATCTTCAGAAAGGAAATCAAGTGTATATTGAAGGGAGGATCCGGACGCGCTCCTACGACGACAAGGATGGGAACAAGCGCTACATCACGGAGATCCTGGCTGACAATATGACGATGTTGGGGGGCCGCAGGGATGAAAGCCGCGATTATGCTGCTCAGCAGGCGGAAACCAAGGCAGCGGAAGCACCTGATTCCGATCTCGCTCCCGAAGAGGACGACTTGCCGTTCTAAAAGGAATTCCTGAAGCTGTGAAGAAGGGTGTACTTTGTGCATCCTTCTTTTTCCTTTGAAATCTGATCACAGAATTTACTAATTTTGTCCCGTGAATCAAGCGTCAATGAATTTTGGAAGATCCTGACCCTGCCTTACGCTTACTAGAGCAATTTCCTTCATTGTCTACAGTAGTATTGTTGCCCTTAGGCCCGGACGTGCTCACCGGCCTGCTGGTCATCCTTTTCCTACTGATCCTCTCCTCCCTGATCAGTGGCTCGGAGACGGCCTTTTTCGGTCTGCAGTCCACTGGCCTGCATTCACTGAAGAAAGAAGAATCGGGCCGCGCCCGGCTGGTTCCGCTTTTATTGGAACGGCCCAAACGACTCCTGGCTACCATTCTGATCGCAAACATCTTTTTCAATGTGGCCATTGTTATATTATCCACTTTTATCAGTCTGAGGTTGTTCGACTTCAACAGTCATCCCTACCTGGGTTTCATCATTCAGGCAATCGTTATCACCTCACTCATTCTTCTTTTTGGTGAGATTATGCCTAAAATATACGCCAGTCAGCAGCAAAAAAACTATGCCATCAGGATGGCTCCTTTGCTTCGCAGCCTGGTCAGCCTATTCTATCCCCTTTCTTCATTGCTCATCAATACCACCGGTATCATTGACAGGCGATATGCCAGAAAAGGGCATAACCTCTCGATGAGCGAACTCTCCGAGGCCATTGAAATCACTTCAGACGGGGATACCGCCGAAGAGGATAAAAAGATTCTCAAAGGCATTGTAAAGTTCGGAGACATTGCGGTCAGGGAAATTATGAAAGCCCGCATTGATGTTACTGCCGTGGATACCTCTCTTGAGTTCGAAGCCCTGATCGATACCATCATCCACTCAGGATATTCCCGCATTCCTGCTTATGAAGGGAGCTTCGATCAGATTTCGGGGATACTTTACATCAAAGATCTCCTTCCATACCTTGGCAAAGCCCGGGATATCCGCTGGCAGGAACTCCTCAGACCGGGCTTCTTTGTCCCAGAAAACAAAAGGATCAGTGAGCTGCTCCGCGAATTCCAGGAAAAGAAGATCCATATGGCCATTGTGGTGGATGAATACGGGGGTACATCCGGGATTGTGACGCTCGAAGACATCATCGAGGAGATTGTTGGAGAGATCAGCGATGAATTTGATGTGGATTCTGATGAAATACTACATCAGCAGGTGAGCGACAATCAGTGGGTTTTTGAAGGAAAAGCCAGTCTGAACGACTTCTGCAAGATTATGAATATTGATGACCGGGTGTTTGAGCACCTAAAAGGTGAATCGGATACCCTTGCCGGGCTGATTCTTGAAACAGAAGGCAATATTCCTGAAAAGAATACGGAGATCCGGATCCCACCCTTTACATTCCTTGTAGAAGATGCTGACAGCAGGAGGATCAACCGCATCCTTGTCACCCGAGAATCTGAACCTAATGAGGACGACTGATTTGCTCTTTCTTATTGTCCTGATTTTCTTCCTGACAGCCTGCAGGGAGGAGCCCATCCCCAAACCCAGGGGCTACTTCCGAATCGCCCTGCCGGAGAAATCTTACCAATTATCCGACACCAGCTGGCCCTATCATTTTGCTTATCCGGAATATGCCCGCTTTCTTCCAGACAGCCGGGAAGGATCCGAAGCTTATTGGGCCAATATTGAAGTTCCTGAATACAAGGCCAGCATTCACCTCAGTTATAAAAAGGTGGATGGCAATCTGGATCACTACACCGAGGATGCCCGCAGTCTGGCGATGAAGCATATTGCCAAATCTACTTCCATCAGAGAGATGCAGATCAGCAGGCCTGAAGCAGATGTTTATGGAATGGTTTATGATATCAGAGGAAGCGAGACCGCCTCGCCCTTTCAGTTTTATGTCACCGACAGCCTCAGGCACTTTTTGAGGGGAGCCTTGTATTTCAATCATCAGCCTAATAACGACAGCCTTGCCCCGGTCATCCGTTTTCTGGAGGAGGATATGTATCATTTACTGAGAACCCTGCACTGGGAGCATTCACCCCTGCCTTAATCCGTCTCCTTTTCCCCTTGTTCCCCTTTGGCCTGAATGCGCAGGGCCTCTTTGTGTATTATTTGAAGCAGCGTCTTTACGAAATCTTTATTCAGGCCTGCCTTCTCTGCATTCCGGGTGCGGTCTTCCAGAATTTCAATCCAGCGCCTGAGTTGCAGAAGGCTTATTCCTTGTTCTTTTTTATACGCACCAATTTTCCCCACCACGGCCATTCTCCTTTGCAAAATCCTGATCATCTCGTGATCCAGCTGATCGATCTCCCGGCGCAGGGTCAGCATCCAGGCCATTGAATCATCCGGTGTTTGTGCACGGGGAATGCGAAGACTTTGCAGTATGGCTTCCAGCTCCTCCGGGAGAATTTGTTGCCCGGAATCACTGAGCGCCTTAGCCGGATCGGGATGCACTTCAATCATCAGTCCATCCATTGCCAGGTCGAGTGCTTGCTGGGCAATCCCGGCTATCAGGGAAGGGTCACCACTAATGTGGCTCGGATCGCAGATGATAGGGAGCTCGGGGCACTGCCTTTTCAGCTCGATGGGAATTTCCCACATAGGATCGTGGCGGTAAGGAGTATGGACGTAGGGGTAGAATCCCCGGTGTATGGCTGCCAGCCTCTTCACCCCGGTCCGTTTGAGTCGCTCTAATGCCCCCAGCCACAAGGCTGGATCGGGAATAAGCGGGTTTTTGACCATTACAGGGATATCTACTCCCCCTAATGCGCTGGCGATCTCCTCCATAGAGAAGGGATTTCCGGCAGTGCGTGCACCGATCCAGAGCACATCTATGCCGGCACGCAGGCTGGCTTCAATATGGCGCGGAGAAGCCACTTCAACGGCTACTGGCAAACCAGTCTCAAGCTTGACCTCCTTCAGCCATTCCAGGGCGATATCTCCCACTCCCTGAAAGCTGCCCGGACGAGTCCGGGGTTTCCATACTCCGGCCCTGAAGAACCCAAGCTGTGGTATCTGACACAGCGCCCGGGCTACTGCCATCAATTGTTCAGGCGACTCTGCAGCACAGGGCCCTGCTATCACTAAAGGCTGAGGGCCCTGAGGCAGCCACTGTTGCAGATCCCTGCTAAACTCACCAGGACAAATCATACTGCAAAATTACACCCTTCTTACGGGCTGGAGGGGTAAAAAAAACCCGGTCGGCTGACCGGGTTAAATATCTTATCCCTGGAGGGTAAACTTGATGGGCATATTGAACTGTACCCTCACAGGTTTTCCCCTCTGCTTGCCGGGGTTCCAGCGAGGCATCGCTTTAATCACACGAATAGCTTCTTCATCACATCCACCGCCAATCCCTCTCAGGATACGAACGTCGGTCACCCTGCCGTCTTTTTCAACCACGAAAGTGACATACACGGTTCCCTGTATGCCGCTTTCACGGGCCATTTGAGGATAGCGTATATTTTCCTGCAGGAAGCGAATGCGGGCGATATCGCCACCCGGGAAACCGGGAGATTCTTCGACTACCGTGAAGATTTCCGCTTCCCCGCTTTCTTCCTCATCCATTTCGATGGGGATATACGCTTCTATTTCCGTCATCTCGTCTGCCTCTGCATCAATCTCGATATCCAGATCTACCTCAATATCATCTTCCACAATATTCAGGATGGTCGTTTGAGGCGGCGGCTTTGGCGGAGGGGGCTTCACTTCCTGTTTCGTATTCAGGATCACTTCTTCCATCACATCCACATCCTCACGCTCACCCAGATCGAGCAGGGTACGGTCGTAGGACTTCCATTCGAATGCCAGCAAAACGGCTGCAAGCGTAAAAACAAGGCCCAACTGGAGGAAGATGGTGCGTTTGCTTTCCAGGTCTGTTTTGGGTGTTTTTCTTCTGTCCATTGTATTTTAATTGAGCAATTACTCTATCGGTTAAAAGCCGCTAAATTACTGATCCTGCTGATGAAAGTCAAACCCTGAGACAGACAAAGGGCATCCCTTCCAAGTTTAAGCCACAGAGTTCCATTCTATTTGCCCTGCGGGCTCAGGCCAGCTCTCAGGCGTTTAGAAGTTCCTTGTACTGTTCAGCCGTAAGCAAGGCTTCCACCTCAGCGGGATCATTCAGTTTAAGTTTGATAATCCAGCCATCTCCATAAGGGTCTTTGTTTACCAGCTCAGGCTCCGACTCCAGCCGTGCATTAAATTCGGTGATCTCACCACCCACCGGCATATACATATCCGAAACCGTCTTCACGGCCTCGATGGTGCCAAAAGCTTCTTCCTTATCCAGGCTTTCTCCTTCTGTCTCTACTTCAATAAAGACGATATCTCCCAGTTCGCCCTGGGCAAAATCAGTGATGCCGATTACTGCGTGATCCCCTTCCAATCGCAGCCACTCGTGATCCTTAGTATAACGAAGGTCGTCAAGGATTTTCATAATAGATAATGGTTTGGGTTTGTGTGCTCTTTTTCTGTTCGGCTGATCATTTACCGCGCTACAAATATAGGATTCTATCCGACACTTTCGCACTGACCGGGTGTAAATCAGGAAAAACTGATTTTCTATTGCGCCAGGGTAAACCGCAGGCTGATCCCCGCATTGGTAGTACTGTTCGGGAATTGAGAGGAGATAAAAGGATTCAGGATATTCTGCTCATAGAACACCTTGAACTCAACCCGGTCATTAATCCGGTAATCTGCGGAGGTATTGATGGTGATGTTTCTTTGTCCGGCCGAAACCTGTTGCAGGTCTTCATCAATCCGTCGAAGTACGGTTTTGTTGTTGCGGATGGTCAGGTCCATTTTCACGTTCAGGTCACTCTTCAGCCTCGACTTATTGCCACCTCCTCCCATCGACCGGACGGTAAACTGCACATCGTTAAAGCGATAACCCATACTGATGACGATCTCATTGCTGGTGACTTCGGTTAGCTGGTTGTTCACAAAGCTCAGAGAAAGGTTGCGGGACTTTTTCAGTTCGATACGCGAAAGGAGGCTGTTATGCCATTGCATATCGAAATTGATCAGCGGGGCAAATTGTTCGGTGATGCTGATCTGGCCGAATTCATATTGTGAGATAAAGTTGTTAATGGCATTGAAGGCAGCAGGGGCGCCATTTTCTTCATTAAAAAGGATGTTGGTCTGGAAGGATCCGATATTAAAGCTGGACCGGTAGGAGTGTGAGATATTGAGGGATTTCAGGAAGCGGCCGAAGAACTCAATCCTGGAAAGTCCATTGTAGGTGATGCGCCAGTTGGGCAAGGGAATCTTGGGAAAGATGTCCAGGCTGACATTATCCGGAGAGGAGCCGGAATACGCAGCGATGAAGGCTGGCACCAATACTTCCTGACTGGTCGGGCCATAGCCCATCGGGAAGCCTGTTGAATCGACCACCTGTCCGTTCCAGTTGGGATTTTCCCCTGCGAGCCGGAAGGCGATATCCCTTCTGTACTCCTTCATTTTATCAAAATTGGCCGATCGATGGTCATCCCCTTGTTTTTCCCAGGCGGTGTTCCAGGTGAAGAAGGAGATGCTGAAGTTTCCTGATGTCTGAGGCGCACTCGAAGTAAACTCGCCATTGGCATTGGCCGTGAAATATTCCTGATGATTTTCGGCATAAGTACGGTTGGCGGTCAATTCAATGCGCAGATCTCGCAAGGGTTCGATGGTAGAGCGGGCATTGATGGTTCGGTTGATTTTGGTCAGGTAAGCCGTATTCAGGAGGGTATCCTGGGACAGCCACCCGTTCTCTACAGCCCTCTGCCTTATATCTGCCTGGCTACCAAAGATAAAGCCCATACCGGGGGCATTCATTGCCCAATTGTTTCCCAGGGCATTGGGTTCCGGCATAAAGCCGGGAAGCAGAGTTCCTGAGCCTTCCATATAGGAAATGGAGGCATTCTTGATCCCGGTAATCATCCCGATCAGGCCCTTTCCGATCTCGGCAGCGATGTTGGGCCTGGGCTTTTCTTCCTCCTCCTCCTCATCCTGTCCATCTTCCCCTCCTTCGTTTTTATCACCGCCCGGACGCCGTCCATCCGGATCAGGACGCCGCTGAGGCTGTGACTTGGTGCCCAGTTTCTTTAAAAAAGGAACCTTATTGTAGAGGGTTTGCATATTCAGATTGATATTGGCCTGGCGGTTTACGGAATTCTCAATGGTGTTCCCCATAATATCCTGCACCGAGCGGGCTGAAGCAGTCCAGCGGAAATCCGCATCATAACGAATATTGGCATTCACGAAGTTGAGCAGGGGCAGCTTATTGATGGGAAGGTTGTAGTTCACCTGCAGGTTCTGATTGTAGTTCTGCATTGAACCTCCCCGCATAATCTCCTGCCAGATCGTGTCTTTCTTCAACTCATAATCCGGTTCCGACTTATCGATGCGCCCGGGCGGCTCATCAATGTATGCATTGGCATTGGCCCTGAAGTCGAGGCGAAGAGATTGAGTGAGGTCATATTTTACATCATAGATGCGCTTCCACTCAAATTTCTTCAGGTAGGTAGGTTCAAGGATAACTTTTGCCTGACTTTTGTTCCGAAGCAGTTTCTCGGAATACTCCCGGTTGATATCGGTACGGAAGGAGATCAGCTTGGGCGCATAGAAGAAGTTGAAGTCGCGGATGATTCGAAGCGCCTGCCCCCGTCCGAGGAATTTGGCCTTATTGAAAGGACGTATGTTTTTGGGATTATTGGTGAAATTGTATCCTATGCCTCCGCGATGGATCTCCTTAAGGTTGTATTCTATATCCACATTACGGTGAAATAGTTCTGAATAGGCATAGGTAACATCAAAATTCTCGATATCGTAGATCCGGTTCTTACTGCCGGCTCCCACCTGTTCGCGGCGGACATTGATAAAGTTGAGGTTTTTTCGACGGGTGAAGTCCTGGGTCATCGCCCGGATCGAATCTCTGTCGGCTTTGTTGTCATAGCTCTCGCGCAAATCCTCCTTCAGCCGGATATCGGGTTCAAGGGGGTTGAACTCAGGGCTGATATGGGTTTCAGAATAATCGAAGTGCATTGGAATGCGCAAGCCGAAGCTTTCCGGGAAGAATTTCCCCAGCTCCAGGTTGGTAGCCAGGTCAAACTGTGTGGTGGTTTCTTTGGCTCTTTCATTCACCTTCTTCTCAATGGAACCCCAGCCCGGCGTGGTGTGCAAGCCGCTGAATACGAAGTTACCCAGGTCGGCGAGCATCGTATTCACCCGGGCAGTGGCGGCCCATCCTGAAGATTCATCAAAATCGGTCAGGCGGAGTTCATTGACCCAGATGTGGGCACACTTGGCCAATCCATCATCATAAAAGGTGGAGAACTGGGTTCGCTTTGGATTGCGCACACCAATCATAATCGCCCTCACATCACTCAGAGTCGGAGATCCCACGATGGTGATAGTGCGGTTTCCATCCTTCGTCTGGAAAGGGGTAGACAAGGTCATCACGGAATTGGGTTCCCTCAGGGCTGTGTTTCGGCTGCGCTTGGCATCCACCAACTTCTCCAGCTGAAGATCCATATTGTTTTCCGCCGGCCAGATCTCATTCTCATCCTTGCTGTACCAGGGGGTAAACTTCAAAGGGATTTCATATTCGTAATAGTTCTGATCAAAATCCGAACCCAGCCTGATGAATACACTCAACTCGCCGTCTTCATATTTGGTGGAATTGTCATCGTACAATCCGCCGGGAGATTTTTCAGCGTGGATGTACATTTTCAGCCTTTTGTACTGGCGGAAATCAAAATCAGCGGTCTTATAGCCGGCCCGGGCGTCTCCATCCTGCAGGTCGCATACACTCAGCACCATCGCCTGTTCATTCAGTCGCTGCAAATTGGTGGTTCCGATATTGATCTCTCTTTCTATCTCGGGAGGCAATACATAAGGGATGGGAATACGCTCCCCATTCTCTTCGATGCTCACCGTTGAAATATCAAAGGCAGTAGCGGAGTGATTATCATTGGGAATGTATTCACCGGGTGAAAGAAGGTCGTATTCATATCGTCTCCATTCCCCCCTGACCAGTTCGAAAGTGGCAAAGCGACAGACGATGGCTTGCTCAAAGCCACGGAAAAACATACGCATAAATCGGATCGACTTGAAGTCCTGGATATTCCCAACAATCTGATCCGGGCTTCTTACCGGGATTTTGAACTGATACCATTTTACCGTTCCGCTTTTGCCGTTGGCCAGGGGAATATCTCGGGCGGTGAATACATCCGCGATATGGTTCTTTCCCACTTCCATCTTATCCGGACTGAGTTCAATGACATACTGGAAATACTGTTCATCCTCACTCAGGGTATTGTCGCGGTTAATGTCTTCCGCATTGGGGAGGGTGGTCGCAGAGGTAGGGTAATTTTCCTGGTTCTGGGCGTCGGAAGGAGAGTTACCGTCAGGACCGTTGAAGCGTTTATACCGCTCCAGGATACTGCTGTAGCGGTCATCGTTATCGAAGTCGGTTCCGCGGAAGTAATGGTAGTTGTCTCCCGACGGATCTTCCAGTGCTTTCTGATATGCTTCGGAATTGGCGCCATAGGCGTTCAGAATCCGATCCAGATAGGTCTCGGAAAAGAAATCACGTTCATCCAAATCCCGTAATCCGTCATAACCCACATCCTGAAATTCCCGGGCTTCCGGATTGTTATCAAAAGCATTCACTATTGCCGTGAGGGTGGGCACACGGCCCCAGATTGTCGTATCCACATTCTCCACTAATTCGGAGGTAGGAAGTCCGTTCTCGAATGATTTGCGCCCATCCCGCAGGATGTCTTCCGATATATCGCCCAGATTGAAGAAAAGCTGTCCTCCGGAATGGTTTGAATCACTGTGGAAGGGATCCATCATCCAGAACTCTATATATTCCACATTGGTGGCTTCAAAGTCGGTTACATCCATCTTCCGCATAATCCCGCCCCAACGGGTTTCGGGTGCCTTCAGCAGCCCCTTTTCATCCATTCCCTCAGATAAACCGGGTATGCGCTCCGTATCATAATTGTAGGGTCCTCTTTCTTCGGGATAATAAGCCAGGTTGAAGACCGCCAGATTCATCGGCTGGTTGTTGACCGATTCTTTATTGGGGAAGACTTCATTTTCAAACACATTTCGCACATTATGCCTGGAAATCTCATCGTCCGAAATATTGGGGGGTTTAAGGCTTCCCCTTCTGTCATAAAAAAGCGGATCGATGATGTACCAGGAGAGCAGGGCCCGGTTATACCCGTATTCCAGACCGGTAAACGGGGCTGCTTCAGGGAAGTAGGTGTTCTCCTGCCCCTGTGGTGTACTGGCCAGGAACCAGTATCCCATATTTTTTAGATCATAGGTGGATTTGGCTCCTTCAAAATCATCGATGTAGGAGGTCCCTTCCTTGCCGATGGCCCTGGAGTGCCCGGGGATGAAGTGGGCAAATTCTCCTTCCATACTCACCCTGGAAGGCACTTTGCTGCTGTAGAAAGGCAGCTTGTCCAACATCTTGGTAATGAAGCGCGACTGGGTCTGATAGCTGAAGTCCATTCCCCAGATCGTATTGCTGATGGGTTCATCGCCGAAGTTGATCTTCTGAGTAAGGGGGCGTTCGGTCAGATTCAGGATGGTGGCTCCTACCCTGAGGTCGTCTCTGAAATGGTAGTCAAAATGGGTCCCTATTAATGTTTTGGTCTGGATATTGAACAGGGAGTTGCTTTCCAGGGAGATATTGATCGGGGTACCTGAATTCAGGATTCCTTCATTGATGATGCGCACCCTTCCAAGGGTATAATCTACAGTATAATCCACATTCTCTGTCAGGGGAATCCCTCCTGAGGTAACCTTCACAGAACCCTGGGGGACGTTGAGTGCGTTGAGAGATATCTCGGAGCCGGACGAGGATTTATAAAAGCCTTCGATCAGGTATTTGTTTTTTGACGGGAATTGCCGGGCTCCGGTTTTCGTCATAGTGTACAGGGAGTCGAAAGCATATTTATCTGCCAGGGCATCATCCTGCAATTTTTCGCGGATCCAGCTTCCGAAGGGTTCCAGCACGGGAAAGTAGATACGGCCATTGGCGCTGTTGATCGTCCCTCCGCTGGTAGCGGCATTGTCGAGAAAATCGAAGATTCCGTCGTGGGGCGGATTCAGGTTCTGGTCGAGGCGATCCAGATTCATCAATCGGATCAGGGGCACCCCTTCCACCCCTTCCGGACCTTCGGTAAGGTAGCCGGTGGGAACCCCGTTCTCATTTCCGGAGTACAGCACATTCAGGACAAAATCCTCCCTGTTTACCTGAAAAGCGCCGATGGAGTACACGTTCTTCATCATCAGATCCCACATCGGCACTTTGGTATTCAGGGTGGTGGATTTCAGCATCTTCACCACCAGGGTATTGGGGCTGGCAATTCCTTCATCTGAAAATTCTCCCACCTGATAAACCGAATCCCTTCCGATGACGGTGTATTGGAAGGCCACTGCCAGGATTTGATCTGGACTGAGTGCGGTATTCAGGGAGATAAAGCCCATTTTACTGTTGTAAGTATACTCAGAGGGATTCAGCTTTCTGGCACTCTCAACCTTTTGGAAATCTATTCCGGCGGTGAAATCGAAGTTATTCTTGAGGTAATTGGATACGACATTGATCTGCCGTATCTGGCTGGTATCCAGACGCAGCATCAGATTATTGGAAAGGTTGGAGGGCAGCACATTACCCGGCAGTCCGGTGAGCTCACTGCTGAATGGGTCATTTTCTCCCAGATCCTGAAAGGCAATGATATTCCGGTTCTCGGTTACTGCCGCTCCGATATTGGTTGCCCAGACTTCAATCTTGGTGATGTTGATCGGAGAGCTTATGATGGGCAGGCGGGAGAGAAACTCTTCATAATTATCCCGAAAATACTGTCCAAGAAAGAAGTGGCGGTTTTCCTCATAGGCATCTGCAGAAAACTCAAAGGTATTGGTCTGGGCTCCTCCGGCCACGGTGATGGATGAGGACTCGCTCTTTTGCTGTGAGAATACGCTGGTAACCATCAGCTTACCAAACTGCAGTCGGGTTTTTATCCCGAACAGGCTCTGGCTGCCGGTGATCAGGGTGGAGTTCAGCGGGAGGGTTACATCCCCGGCCTCAATCAGTTTGATGATCTCGTCTTCCTGTCCCTCGTACCGCAGTTTAAGCTTATTCTCGAAATCGAAGGTGGCTTCAGTGTTATAATTGGTATTGAATTCTATCTTATCGCCAATTTTGGCGATGACATTCATCTGGATATTCTCCTGAAAATCAAAATTGACGGTTCGTCTTTGTCTCACATCCAGGGTGGGGTCTTCCCGCCTGTTGGCGATGATTCCAAAGCGCAGTTCAGCGGCTCCGGTGGGGCGGATATCGATGGTTCCTCCACCGAAGACGCGTTCAAACACTTCTCCGCCTACTTTGATCTGGGGAATCAGCGCCCTGCGTTGATCGATATTGGCCGCCTGAGAGCGGGATTTCCAATAATTGCCCAGACTACGCTCTGTATCCCATTTCAGGTATTCCTCAAAGCTCATCGTATTGGGCACGCCCAGCGGCTTTCCATTGAGCGTTTCCCTGAATTCATAAGTATTGGTTTCCGGGTTGTACTCTACTTTCTGCTGCACATTCTCCGGATTGCTCAGGTGCAAGGGTGAGCCGGGCGGAAAACCCTGAAAAGGAAGGGTATTCTGGGGAATGGGAGAAGGCAGTTGCAATGAATCGGGGATGCTGTCAGGTGGATTTTGTAAAGAAACCAGGGCAGCCGAAGGGAAATGAGCCGGAGCCCCCCATACCATTGCAGTAAGGAACAAAATGAAAGTTGACTTGAGAAAGTATTTAATGACCCGTTCCAAAAACCCTCCTGTTAATCCTTAAAGCTCTTTTGTCAATCTGTTTACAGTAATTTCAACGCTGCTTTAATCAGCTCCTCCAGACGCAGGTCACTGCCCTTTTCTGCGATCACTTTGTCAAGCGCTTTTTCTGCGGCATTGCGGGTAAACCCCAGTAAAAAGAGGGCGGATAACGCCTCTCCCCTGAGTGTATTGTGCAGGCTTCTGGAAATCCCGGCATCGGAAGATACGCCCCCCACTTTGTCTCTGAGATCAAGGATAATACGACTGGCGGTTTTGGCTCCAATCCCTTTGATCCTGCTCAATCCCTGTGCATCTCCCGCCGTGATGCTCTCCACCAGGCGGCCTGGTTCCTGGGAGGAAAGAATCATCCGGGCTGTATTTGCCCCTACTCCACTGACCGAGATAAGCATTGCAAATAATTCTCTTTCTGCCTTATCAGAAAAGCCATATAGCTGGTGGCTGTCCTCCCGGACAATGGGATAGGCGTAGAGCAGAACCTCGGGGGGGTGCGTTGTCCCCGGATCAGGAAGCTTCTCATAGGTATACAGGGAAATATGCAGCAAATAGCCCACCCCCTGGCATTCCAGCACAGCATAGGTGGGCGTTTTTTCCCTAAGGAATCCTCTGAAGTAGGCAAACATTTATATTTCAGTAAGTTTTACTGTGCTTTCAGACAAGGCTGCAAAAATATCAAAATAAACAACATCCGCAGGTCCGGCCACCGCTTCAGCTTTGATATCTTTATGTCGTCAAACTGCAAAAAATGTATCCTTTCCCCTTTGATCCTCCTCTGCATTTGCGCTTTCCATCCTCTGCTGCCCTAAATATCAGCATCTTCGGTCTGCCCGCCTGTATTCTGTTCATTCTCCTTACTGTGGCCTGCAAACGGGCTCCTGTCTTGCTGTCCCCTCTTGAACTAAAACTTCACGAAGGCTGGGAGTTTACCGGCAATAATCACGATGGATGGTATCCGGCCAGGGTTCCCGGTGAAATTCACACCGACCTTCTCGCCCAGCAATTGATCCCCGATCCCTATTTCGGAAACAATGAAGACAGCCTGACCTGGATCGAACAGACAGGCTGGTCCTACCGCCTTCACTTCACTCCTCCGGCCGACCCGAATGCATTTGAACGGGTGGAGTTACATTTTGAAGGACTGGACACCTACGCCAGAATACACTTAAACGGCCGGGAATTAGCCCGCACCGACAATATGTTTCGTCAATGGTTTCTGGACGTGGGAAAGAACATCCTATCCGGGGAAAACCTGCTTGAGGTGGAATTCACCCCCCCGCTTGTGTATCATCAGGATGCCCTGGCTGCCTTGCCCTTTCTCTTGCCTTCCGGCAATGAGGCAAAGGATATTCCTGTGAAAGTGAGCGCTCACAGCCGTAAGGCGGCTTATCAGTTTGGCTGGGATTGGGGCCCGCGCTTTGTAGGCTGTGGTATCTGGCGTCCGGTCAGGCTTCGGATGTGGAACAAGGCCCGGATTCAACAAATACACACCTTTACCCTCGACCTGGAAGAGGAAGAGGCCAGTATGCTCAGCCGGGTTTACATAGAAGTAGCCAGCCCGGGCCGGTACCGGATTGAAAGTCCCTACGGACAAGCGATCCGCCGCCTGGAGTCTGGAAGGCATCATCTGGATATTCATTTCAGGATCGACCAGCCGGAGCTGTGGTGGTGTGCGGGCGAAGGCGAAGCCACTATGCATTCTCAGCACATCAGGCTTTTTGCGGAAGATCAGCTGCTGGAAGAAAAGGAGGATCGATTCGGGATACGGCTTATTCAACTGATACACGAGCCTGATAGCCTGGGGACAGCCTTCCACTTCATCCTGAACGGCCGGCCGGTGTTTATGAAAGGAGCGAATTATATTCCCCAGGACCTCTTCCCTACCCGTGTAGCACCGGCAAAATACAATGATCTGATCAGGGCTGCCAAAGAGGCCGGTATGAATATGCTCAGAATATGGGGAGGAGGTATTTACGAGGATGATCTGTTCTATGAAATATGCAACGAGGAAGGGATACTGCTGTGGCAGGATCTGATGTTTGCCAACAGTATGTACCCCCCTTCCCCGGACTTTCTGGAAAATGTCCGTCAGGAAGTCATCGACAATGTGCTTCGCCTGGGTGCCCATCCCTGTATTGCAATATGGTGCGGAAACAATGAGATTGAGGTCGCCTGGAATAACTGGGGATGGCAGGAAGCGTTTGGATACGACTCCCGAACACAGGATTTGCTCTGGTCATTTTATGACACCCTCTTCCATCAGATGATCCCGGAGGAAATCCATCGCCTTATTCCCCTGGCCAATTACACCCATACCAGTCCGCTGAGCAACTGGGGCAAAGCCGAAAACTTCCGGCACGGCACTATGCATTATTGGGGAGTCTGGCACGGAAAGGAAGATTTTGACCAGTTTGAAAACAATGTGGGGAGATTTATGGTGGAATATGGTTTCCAATCCTTCCCTTCCCTGGAAAGCCTCACGGATGTCATCCCTGCTTCAGAGCTGAGCCTATATTCGCCGGCAATGACACAGCGCCAGAAAAGTTACATCGGCAACAGGATGATTGTTGAGCAGATAGCAAATTATGGAGAGGTTCCGGATCGTTTTGCGGATTTCGTTTTACGCAGTCAGGAGATACAGGGTAAGGCTTTATCCATCGCAACGCGGGCTCATCTTCAGGCAGCTCCCCGCTGTATGGGTAGCCTGATTTGGCAACTCAATGATTGCTGGCCGGGTCCGAGCTGGAGCCTGATTGATTATTACGGTCGAAAAAAAGCATCCTATGATAGTGTAAAGACGGTCTTCACCCTGATCCATCCTTTTGGCGCAGAGCAGGAAGGAGTGGATCAGTGAGCCGAGGAGGGAAATCGTTCTTTCGATTGCTTCTAAATAAAGCATAGCAGCCCTTCCTATATCCGCGGAATGCTTAGATTTGTTTACCAACTAACACAGCCTTCTAACCCTAAACTGCTTTCCTGATGGACAACTTATTCAGAAAGGATGCCTTCATTTATCATTCAATGGGGCGTCCGGGAAAAATTGAGGTCATTCCCACCAAACCTTACTCAACGCAGCGGGATCTGTCTCTGGCCTATACGCCAGGGGTGGCCGACCCCTGCAAAGCCATCGAGAAGAATCCGGATGATGTGTACAAATACACCGCCAAAGGAAACCTGGTAGCGGTTATCTCCAATGGCACGGCGGTACTCGGTCTGGGAGATATCGGTCCGGCTGCCGGCAAACCGGTTATGGAGGGCAAGGGATTCCTCTTCAAAGTCTTCGCCGACCTGGATGTTTTTGATATTGAAATCAATGAAAAAGATCCCCAAAAACTGATCGATATCATTATTTCCCTGGCTCCCACTTTTGGTGGGATTAACCTGGAAGACATCAAGGCTCCTGAATGCTTTGAGATTGAAGACAAAGTGAAAGAGGCGCTGGATATTCCGGTGATGCACGACGACCAGCACGGGACGGCCATCATCACTTCTGCCGGATTATTGAACGCCCTGCTGATCAATGGGAAAAAGATCGAAGACCTGAAAATTGTGGTGAATGGTGCCGGCGCATCTGCCATCTCCTGCACCCGTCTCTATATCAAGCTCGGGGTGAAAGCGGAGAACATCATTATGCTCGATAGCCGCGGGGTATTGCATACAGATCGTACGGATATGAATCCGATCAAGGCACAATTTGCCACCAGCCGTAATGTGCATACCCTGGAAGAAGCCATAGATGGAGCAGATATGTTCCTGGGGCTTTCTGTTGCCGGTGCCCTGCCCAAAGCCTACCTCAAGAAAATGGCAGACCACCCCATTGTTTTTGCCCTGGCCAATCCGGTACCTGAGATCACCTATGAAGAGGCTACCGAAACCCGTGCAGACATCATTATGGCTACCGGCCGTTCTGATTATCCCAATCAGATCAATAATGTGCTGGGCTTCCCTTTCATTTTCAGGGGTGCAATGGATGTCAGGGCCTCCACCATCAATGATGAGATGAAACTCGCTGCTTCCTATGCCCTGGCCGAACTGGCCAAACAGCCTGTTCCTGAGGAAGTAAACATCGCCTATAAAGAAACGAACCTGAAATTCGGACGGGATTACATCATTCCAAAACCAACCGATCCCAGATTGATCGAACTGGTGTCTCCGGCCGTGGCTAAAGCGGCAATGGAAACAGGAGTGGCGCGAAAACCCATCGAAGACTGGGACGCATACAAGGATGAACTCAGGAAAAGGCTGGGCATCTCCAACCCCCTGATGCGGCAACTGAAATCCCGTGCCAAACGCGATCCTAAACGGGTTGTTTTTGCCGAAGCGGAGAACTATAAGATGCTCAAAGCCGCCGAAATTGTCATCAATGAAAAGATTGCACAACCGGTTCTGCTGGGAAGAGAAGAAGTGATCCGCAATCTGATCCGCGAGAATGACCTGGAAATCAATGGAGCCATCATCATCGACCCGGCCAGTGAGAAAGAAAAGGAGAGGATTGAGGAATTTGCCCAATTCCTGTTCGAGAAACGCAAGCGCCGCGGAATAACCCTGCGTGCCGCAAGGGAAATGATGCTCAACCGGAATTATTTCAGTGCAATGCTGGTAGAAGACGGCTTTGCCGATGCAATGGTCAGCGGGCTTACCGACAACTATCCCAATACCATCCGGCCGGCCCTGCAAATCATTGGCAAGAAGGAAAAATGGTCGCTGGTGAGCGGAATGTACATTATAAACACCAAGAGCGGCCCTGTCTTTTTTGCGGATACAACCGTGAATAAGAATCCTACTGCGGAGCAACTGGTGGAGATTACCTTGCAGACGGCCCGTGCAGTGGAGCGTTTCCATATTAAGCCCCGCATTGCCCTGCTCTCATACTCTAACTTCGGATCCAATGAAGGACGCATCCCGCTGCTGGTCAGGGAAGCCGTAGCTACCCTGCATCGTGACCATCCCAGCCTGATCGTGGATGGAGAAATGCAGGCCAATACCGCCCTGAACACAGAACTGTTGAAGGAAAACTTCTCCTTCTCCAAGCTGGCCGACGGGCCAGCCAATGTGCTGATCTTCCCCTACCTCACGGCAGGAAACATTGCCTACAAACTGATGCAGGAGATGGGCAAGATGGAAGTGATCGGACCCATCATCAATGGAATGGCCAAGTCGGTTCACATCCTGCAGATTGGTTCTTCGGTGAGCGAAATAGTCAATATGGTGATGATGGCCGTGATGGATGCGCAGTGCATTCAGAATGAGGATTGCGCAGACTGATTCCCGCTCTGCCCGATTTTTATTGAGCTTTCGCAGCAAGTGTACTGCACGCTGCTTCTGTCTGTAACGCCCCGGTTCTGCCTGACCCCGTTCTCTGCAAAAAGGCAAGCAGGATGAGGATAAGTTAAGCCGTGCGCTATTTTTGCATATTTGTACTATGATGAAAGAACCCCAAGCCCTCAAGGTCGTCACTATTCTTGGTACCCGCCCGGAAATTATCCGGCTCAGCCGGACAATGGCCCTGCTCGACCAATACTCCCGGCACATCATTGTGCATACCGGACAGAACTACGACCCGGAACTCAGCCAGGTGTTTTTTGAGGAAATGGACTTAAGAGCCCCCGATTATCACCTCAAAAGTGGAGGAGGCAGCCTTGCAGAAATGATGGCCAAAACGCTGACCGGGACAGAAAAGATGCTGAAGGAAGAAAAACCTGATGCCGTTCTCATCCTGGGCGACACCAACAGCAGCATTGCCGGACTGATTGCCCGGCGGATGCGTATCCCCCTCTACCATATGGAAGCCGGCAACCGCTGCTTCGATGAAAATGTTCCGGAGGAAATCAACCGGAAAATCATCGATCATATCGCTGATTTCAACCTGGTGTATACCGAACACGCCCGTCGACACCTGCTGAATGAAGGCTTTCCCGCCCGGCGTATCATTCTGAGCGGCTCACCAATGTTTGAAGTCTTGCATCATTACAGGGAAAAGTACAAGCTGTCAGGTATCCTGGAGAAAATGAAGCTGCAGGAAGGAGGGTTCTTCCTGGTCAGTCTTCACCGGGAAGAAAATGTGAGCTATGCCCCGCATTTCCGGGCGTTGATCCACGCCCTTGACGTTCTTTATGCCCATTTTCAAAAGGAAATCATCATCAGCACGCATCCACGTACACGGAAGATGCTGGAAGCGGAAGGGATCGGGAAGAAAACCGGAATGCGCTTTCTCCCTCCCTTTTCCTTCTTTGATTATGTGAAGCTGCAAACCAATGCTGCCTGTGTCCTCTCCGACAGCGGCACCATTTCGGAGGAATCGGCCATCCTGGGCTTTCCCGCCCTCACCCTGCGCCGTTCGATGGAAAGGCCCGAAGCATTGGATGCCGGGACCATCACCCTGACCGGCTTCGACGCCAGGACCATCCTGGCAGCCACGCAACAAGCGATGGAAGAATCAGCCAGCGATATCCAAAAAACCATTCCCCCTGAATACCTCATTCAGGATACTTCTCACCGGGTTCTTCGCCTTATACTCGGAACAGCCAGGCTGAGTAATCAATGGAAAGGCATAGATTTGCAGCCGGAATAAAACGTGAAAGCTTGTATGGGGGTTGAGAAACCACTTGTATCGATCATCATTCCAGTATTCAACGGCCGCGATTATCTCGCCCAGGCCATCGAAAGTGCTTTGGCGCAAAGCTGGCCGAATACCGAAATACTGGTCATCAATGATGGGTCTACAGATAATACAGAAGAGATTGCCCTGTCGTATAATGGAAAGGTCCGCTATTTCAAAAAACACAACGGAGGACAGTCAACAGCGCTCAATCTGGGCATTGCACAAATGAAAGGCAGGTATTTTTCCTGGCTTAGCCACGATGATCTTTACCTTCCGGAAAAGATTGAAAAACAAATGACCCTGGCACTGCAACATCCCGGAGCGGTGATCTATTCAGACTGGATGAGCATCAATGCCGCAGGGGAGGAGGTCAGCCGGACCCGTATATACAATACCGATCCTGAGCGCTTCCGCTTTAACCTGATGACGGAAAACCGTTTTCACGGCTGCGCGATGCTGGTACCCCGGGAATTGTTTACCCGCTGCGGCTCCTTTAAAACGGATATCCCCCTGACCTCGGACGTAGAACTTTGGTTTCGTCTCGCAGATACTGCTCCTTTTATCCATCTTCCGGAAATACTGGTGAAAGGCCGAACCCACGCCCAACAGGTGAGTGTGAAAAGATACCGTGCCCACCAGCAGGAAAGCGACCGCTTTTATGCTGAATGCTTCCGGACTTTCAGCAATGAAGACCTGCTCAATGCCGCGGAAAGCAAGCACTTACTGCACACTTTGCAACACCTGGGGCGCAGCTTTGCCAGCAGAGAATACTGGCAGGCAGCCACCGCTGTCAATCAGAGAATTCAAAAAGATAAAGGAAAGCTGCCGGCGATGTTCGAAAGGGCAGTTTGTGGATTCCACTATCAGAAGAAAAAGCTGAAAAACAGGGTAAAATACGGCCTGCTCAAGGGCAGAAGCAAAAAATGATGCGTGTACTGCATATCCTTTGGGATGCTCAGGTTGGAGGTATTCAAAAGTTGGTACTTGATCTTGCAATTAAACAAGACCGCAGGGAAAATCTTCATTCTGCCATAGTATTTCTAAAAGGCAAAGGGGACGCTCTTTCTCTCTTCCAAAAAAGTGGTTTGCGCCTCTTCACTATAGGCTTGAACAGCGGATATGATTTTAACCCCCGCAAACTATCCGAATTGAAGTCGATTGCAGAAGAATATGACATACTTCATCTGCACGGCTTTAATCCCTGGATGGCAAACACAGCAGCAAGGTCAGGGAAAAAGCTGGTGTACACTGAACACGGAAATTTCGGCTTTGGACGAAAGCTCAGGCTGGGTGAAAAGTTCAATCAATGGATGCAGGGCAGATTTCAAAGACGTCAAGTTGATTTACTAACCTACAACTCTCTCTTCTCAAAGGAAGTGGCAGAAGGTCGGTACCGGACATCCCAATGCCCATCCTTACTAATCTATAATGGAGCCGATACAGATGTGATTCAGGCGCAGGCAGCGGCCCATCCGGTAAAACGTGAACCGGGCAGCTTCCTGATTGGAACCACCTCACGCCTGGCCGGTGGGAAAAGGATAGAACGGCTTTTGCGGGCCTATGCCCTTTTCTATGCATCCCATCCTGATGCCCGCCTATGGATTATCGGCGATGGACCCGAAAGGAAAAGACTGGAAGCGGAATCGCGCAGGCTTGGCTTGCACCCGGAACACATATTTCTCGGAGAAAAGAAACCCGCCGCTCCCTATCAGGCGGCAATGGATTTAAGCATATACCCTTTTTACAATGAGGCTTTTGGGCTCGTTGCCCTGGAAAGCCTGGCCCTGGGAAAACCCAGCCTGGTCTTTTCCGACAGCGGAGGAATGAGAGAAATCATTGAAATGAGCCATCCGGAAGATGTTTGCCACGATGAGGAGGATTTGCTGAAAAGGATGCGGTATTATTATCTTCACCGGGAAGAAACGGCACGGCAATCTGGTACACGGAAATCTATTGCCCGCCGCTTTCACATCGATATAATGGAAGCACAGCTTTTTTCAGCCTATCAAAACTTACTCTCTCACTGATGTGCGGCATTGCAGGATATCATCATCCCGAAGGCATCCGGGCCGGGGTACTGGCCGCAATGTCGTCTTCAATGCGACACCGCGGCCCGGATGATGAAGGCTATCTTTGCCTGGACGCCAATGGAAAGGCAGCCGCCTTTTCAGGCCCTGAGAGCGTAAACGGTCTCGGGCTTCCCCTGCTTCCTGACGGGCTTTCTCCTTCCCGGGTTTTGGGACTGGCGCACCGCCGCCTGAGCATACTGGATCTCAGCACTCTCGGACACCAGCCAATGCAGGATGAACACGGGAACGCCATCCTGCTCAATGGTGAGATATACAATTACCGGGAAATAAGGGAGGAACTCATCGGACTGGGACATCGCTTCCGCTCTGAAACGGATACGGAGGTGGTGCTGGCTGCCTGGCAACAATGGAACACCGCTTGCTTCTCCCGTTTCAGGGGGATGTGGGCGATGGCGATCTGGGATGCCCGCCTGAAAGAGATCATCCTGTCCCGCGACCGTTTTGCCATCAAACCCCTTTATATTGTCACCGGAGCAGTCTTCGCTTTTGCCTCTGAAGCCAAAGCTCTGCTTGAAATTCCAGGAATCTACCCTCACCTGAATCAGGAAGCCTTATTTCAATCTCTTTCCTATGGGGGGATAGCAGACCTGAATGCCACCCTTTTTGATCAAATCAGGGCCTTCCCACCCGGCCATTGGATGAAATGGAGGCTGGATGGCCGGCCCATTCATATAGAAGCGTATTATAATCTCAGAGAAAGGGTGGAGGCCAATCCGCTTCGCCGCGATGAGGGCGAAGTTTGGGAGGCTTATAGCCGGCTTTTCACCGATGCGGTCCGGCTCCACCTTCGCTCCGATGTGCCTGTGGGCTCCTGCCTGAGCGGAGGCCTGGATTCCAGTGCGGTGGTAGCTGAAATGGCCAGGCTCAACCCCTTCGGTGAAATCCATACCTTTACAGCCGCTTATACTGACCCGGCAATTGATGAATCCGCCTTTGCCACCAGAGTGGCGGATCATTTTCCCAATGTCCGAAACCTCAAAACCTATCCTGCAGCAAGCGCTTTATGGGAGGAATTTCACAAACTGATATGGCATCAGGATTTCCCCATCCACTCCACCTCAATGTTTGCCCAGTGGGAAGTAATGAAACTGGCCGGGCAAAATGGAATGAAAGTCTTGCTTGACGGTCAGGGCGCCGATGAAGTTTTGGGGGGCTATGATAATTTTCTGGGCGCATTATTATGGCAGAAATTGTCCCGCTTTCAATGGCTTGCTTTTCTCAGGGAAGCCTGGGGCTTGAAAGAAAACCGCTTGCTGAATGTACCTGCCTCGGTGAGCCGGGCTGCTTTTCATCACCTGCCCGAAACCCTGAGAAAACAAATCCGGAAACAAATGCGGCCCGGACAGCATTTTCTTTCCAAAGAGTTTATCGCTGCCCATTCTGCCAGCCGCATTCCTGAAATGTTTGCCCGATCTCCTGAGGAAGTGCGCTATATCAGCATTTTCCGTGGGCTGCGAAACCTGCTCCACTACGAGGATCGCAATGCTATGGCCTTTTCTATCGAATCCAGGGTACCCTTTCTGGATCATAAGCTTGTAGAATACACCCTGGCAGTACCGGTCGATAAGTTGAATACAGGAGGCTACAGTAAGTATATTCTGAGAAAGTCAGCTGAATCCTTTCTGCCCCCTGAAGTGGTTTGGAGGAAAGACAAAAAGGGCTTCATCACGCCCCAGTCCGAATGGCAGGATAGCAGCCTGAAGGCCATTCTCGAATTTCTTCACGGATACGATTTCCCTGATTGCTTTGACCGGGAAGCCATATTCAGAATGGCAGGAAACAACCCGGGCTGGGGAACCCCTTCGAACGAATTCTGGAAGCTATTATCTATACTTGTATGGATGGATGTTTTTAAGATTAAGCCCGGATGAAGGAAGGCAGCCGCATCCTGATCTATCAGGAAACCCTTCCTGATTATCGTATCCCTTTTCTCAATGCCCTGGGAGAGGACACCCGCCTTTTGCTGGTGTACGGCCATTCCACCCCCATCAAAGCGGTGAGTCCGGACCTTAGCCTCGTCAGGAATTTTGAACCTGTTGCCCTTCCCCGTAAGGGATGGTTAAATGGATTGATCAGCCTGCATCAGGGTTTGTTTCCCCTGATCCGCCAATTCAGGCCGGAAGTAATCATTTCAGAACCTCGTTTGGGACTGCTGGGGGTATGGAAACTTGCCTTTTCACCCCTGTCCCGGAAAAAGCTGGTTTGGTGGCTCAGCGGTCACGAGCCCACTGAAAACGCGTTGAAAAGTGCGTTCAGACGGAGCCTACGCAAGATCATTTATTGCAGAGCCTCCGCTTTCATCGTCTATGGAAGTGCCGGAAAAAAATATCTTGAATCCCTTGGAATAAAAAAAAAGATATTCATCGCATATAATGCTGTGGGAACGGCTGAAATTGAAACAGTAAAAAAGAATTGGATTGAGAGAGAAGAGGGGCTGGAGTCATTAAAACCTTTCCGCTCAGCATTGCCCCATAGCCTTTTGTATATCGGTCGGCTCAGCCACGGAAAACGAGCAGATCTGCTCCCTGAAATCATTCTTGCGCTTGATGAACTATCCGGAAGCCAGCAATTTGGTTTGATCGTGATTGGCGACGGGCCGGCATTGAATGCAGTAAAAGAAAAAAGCCGTCGGCTTGGATTGGAAGAAAGGATTGTCTTTACCGGTGCCATACAAGGAATCGAAAACACCGGGCCCTTTTTCCTGGCAGCCGATCTCCTGCTTCTTCCCGGCAAAGGTGGCCTGGCGATCAACGAGGCTGTACAATATGGTTTGCCGGTAGTGGTGGGCAAGGCGGATGGAACGGAAGAGGATCTGGTCATCCCAGGAAAAAACGGAGCCATAATCCTGAGTGAGCATCCCCGCGATTTTGCTGAAGCCATCCTCCGTATTACGGCGAAACCGGAATCCGTATCGGAAATGAAACAGGCTTCCCTGGAAATCGCTGAATGCATTGCCAACACTTCCCGGATGAAGGAAGGATTTATGAATGCCATTGCAGTCATCATAGAAAGCCGGCACAATGAAGTATAGGGAGTGGAAATATTGGGTAAGAAGCAAACCCTGGCTGCTCCGCTGGTTTATCTACCTGGTATTGCTCAGGCCGGTGGTGGACAATCTGTATTACCTGAAACATATTTCTCCCTTCCTCTCTCCGCTTTATATCGTGGGGGTTCTCACCCCGGTGCTGGCTCTCCTTGCCCTTACCAGAAAACACGAACCTTTCCGCACTTCTGCCGATAGGATATTCCGCAGCTGGTCGGTGATGGTGCTGATCACCACCCTCTTTATATTGATCTACCACAAGATAGACCTGGCCCTGCTTGCCAATGCCCTGAAATTTGCAATGCCGGTCTTTCTCTTCTTTTTCCTCCGGCTCTTTGTCAGGCATCGCCGCGATATCGACGGATTGATCCAAACCTTCCTTTACTCCCTGGCCATTGTGCTGGTGCTTTTCTTTTACGAGTTGAGCTTCGGACCGATCAAGACGACAGAAAGCCGCGGCCTGACGCGCATTCAGGCAAATTTCGGGGATGTGTTCAATTACGGACTCTATCTGTGTTTCGGGCTTCTCTTCATCGCCTACCGGGAAATGAAAGAAGGGAAGCTCCGTATACGTTTTTCGGTACTGTTCCGACTGGGACTTTCCCTGCTGATTGGAATACTGGTATTACTGAGGATCAACCACGCAGCCAGCCTGATTGTGTTCAGTACCCTGCTGTTCCTATACGCCTATTATCAATCCCATAAAAACCTGCTGGCGGTCTTTTCCTTTCTAATTATCGGTCTTATCCTTTTTCAGTATCTGGGCGACAGGCTTTTGGAGGAAACCATCACACCCCTCTTCGAAAGAGATATGCAGGCCCTGAGCGGAGAAATCAATCAGGAGCAGCTTTTTCACGGCCGCTACGGCCGCTGGGAGTATTATTGGGATTTCTTCAAGTCCCAATCTATCCCCGGACAATTCCTGGGTGCGCCCATTTTCTACCCCGACGCCCCCCTTTTCCTGAGCACCGGTTCAGGGTCGCACAATGATTTTATCCGCATCGGTATGTACACTGGCCTATTGGGCCTCTTTTTCTATCTCTTCTTTCACCTGCGACTCTTTTTCTCTACGCGCCGCCTCCCCCTTCACGACCGTTTCTTGTTGACCGGTGCCCTGGCCATCACCGCCCTGTATTCCATCACCCTGACCCCTACCCTCTATGCTCCAGTGCTCTATATGGTCTATGCTATCTTTGCTTTTAGTATTAAATCGCTAGAAATAGAGAGAGGATGAGACAAAATAAAAAAATGAAACCGGATGACAAAGATGCTATCGTGGCTGAGTTTTTTAGTAAAACAGACAATTATCTCAGCAATAATGTAATAAAAACCATACGTGGCAATTCCCTTCGATGCTTTTCCGGTGATCGCCAATATGTGAATGCCATTGATATTGCTTGTGGCGACGGAACAGTTTCTCTGGGCATCGCAAATAATATTAAAGCCTTGACACTACTGGATATTTCTGCTGAAATGCTTGATATTGCCGCCCGCAATCTCCAGACGCAAAAGCAGCTTTCTCTTCACCTTATCCATCACAGCTTCCTATCAGCCAAACTTCCTCCAAATAATTATGATCTGGTTATTTGTAGTGGTCTGCTTGCCCACATTTCCGAACCGGAAAAGTGTATTCAAAAAATTGGAGAAATCCTGAAGCCTGGAGGATTCCTATTCCTTCAGAATACAGATGCCGGACATCCGTATTCCTTCCTTGTCAGAACATATCATAAACTCAAGTCCCTGGTAATTGCAGATCCATATCCTTTAAACAAGGTTTTTGCAAAGGATTTGCATTACTGGTGCTCCCGTGAAGGCTTTGTTCTAAAACACAATTATGCCTCCCTGGTTTCATTTCTATTCCTTTCCAGACTAATTTCCGCTGAAACTAAACTGCGTATTATCTCCTTTCTTTTTGGTCATCCGGGAAAGCAAGGGTGCAGGTTTTTAGGTAACGACCATCTATATTTTTTCGAAAAACGGATTAATGAAAGCAAAGAACAACAATAAACCACGGGTGCTTTTTATGGGGAAACTTCCTCCGCCCTACATCGGTCCGGCAACAGCCACCCAGATTATCCTGCATTCAGATATTAATCGAAGCTTTAATATACATCATTTCGACACCTCAGATCATCGGGATGTTTCTACCCTGGCTAAATGGGATGTCATCAATATCCTGCTTGCCATTCATCATTATATTTCTCTAGTCTATTGTATTATCCGACTGAAGCCTCAGCTTGTCTACATTCCTGCTGGACAAACAACTGTAGGCTATTTGAGAGATGCCATTTTTATACTTATTGCTAAAAGCCTCAAGCGGAAAGTAATTTGTCATCTGCGGGGAGGAAACTTTCTAAATTGGTATCAGAATGCACCCAAATGGGTACAGAGGGTAGTCAGATTAACCCATAGGCGGGTGGACGCCCAGATTGTATTGTCTCGAAAATTTATTCCCTTGTTTTCTTGGATTATGCCTGAAGAAAAAATCTTTGTAGTCCCGAATGGGGGTGACTTTGAAGTAGCTGCATTTCCCAAAGGAGAGCAGGAAAAGACACAACTTCTTTTCCTTTCAAACTTCATTTATTCTAAAGGAATTCTAGACCTGGTAAAGGCAATAAACTTGTTGGATCAATCGGTTTCAGCACAGCTTAATCTTTTGCTCTCAGGAGCATTCAGCGAGGGGGAAACAAAATTAAGGCTTCTGCAATATCTTGATAATCATCCTGACTTACCGGTTAAGATACTCGGTCCTGTGAAAGGTGAAGAAAAAACCAGGCTGCTGGAATCATCTGACATTTTCATCCTCCCAACTTTCTATAATAATGAAGGAATGCCGTGGGCAATCATTGAAGCACTTGCAGCCGGTTTACCTGTCATCTCTTGTCGTCACGCTGCAATAGAAGACTGTGTCGAGAATGGAGTTAATGGAATTTTGGTAGAACAACAATCTCCCCGGGACTTAGCCAAAGCCATCACCTCTTTGATCAAAAACAGGGAGACCATCCGTAAAATGGGTGCAGCCAGCAGGCGTAAATATGAGTCTGACTTTACAGAGGATAAAATGGTTGAGGCTTTAGCACGTGCATTTAGTGGTGCAATTGGATAGTATGGTTGTTCAGTGGAAAGGATTTTAAATTCGGATTTTAATAGTACTGTATGGAAGACTTTTTTTATCCTTATCTCAAAAGATATCTGCACTCAGGACCACAAATACAGCAATGGGCAGGAAGAATATACCGTCTGATTCCGGATCATTTGAAGTATGGATCTGTTTACCGCCACTATCAACAACTTTTAAGGGAAAGTTCCGCCTGGTCAATCTCCAAAGTGAGATCTTTTCAATTGGAAAGCCTACGCATTACGCTTCTGAATGCATATCAGCATTGCCCTTACTACACCCATCTCTTTCAGCAGATCGGGCTGGATCCTCACCACATCTCCGATCCGAAACAATTGGAACAAATTCCATTTTTGACGAAGGAAATCATCCTGAAAGAAAAAGAAAATATCATTAACCGCAGTATTCCAAAACGTAAGCTAATGTATGTGACTACTGGAGGTACTTCGGGTATTACTTCAGTAATGTATTTCACCAAGGGAAGAGAAAGGGCAAGAGAAAAAGCATTTATGCAGGAGATATGGAATCGGGGAGGCTATCGCCCGGGCGTTCCCTATGCAGTATTAAGGGGTAATTTCCTTTTACCCAAGCATCAGGACGACATTATTCGCTACGATTCAATACGAAAAAGATTGTTGCTTTCGGTGTATGATATGACCCCGGACAATATGACCCGCTACGTAAAAAAACTGCAAAGTTTCAAACCCAGGTTTATCCACGCCTATCCATCAGCACTCTTTTTACTGGTAAAACATATGAAGTCCACAGGACAGAAATTGAGTGGGATCGAAGCTGTTTTCTGTGGTTCCGAACCTGTGTTTGAAGATCAGCGTGCCTTTATTGAAACCTATTTGAATACCCGCATCCTGTCTTGGTATGGTCATACAGAGATGAGTGTACTCGCTGGCGAATGTGAACAATCCAGCGATTATCATCTGTTTTTTGAATATGGGTTTGTTGAGCTTATCGATGAAAATGGTATGGCCATTTCAAAGAGTGGTGTGCGAGGTGAAATCGTCGGAACATCTTTTGAAATGAAAGGTTTTCCATTAATACGATTCCGTACAGGAGATTATGCCGAATATGCTGATGGACCCTGTTCCTGTGGCCGGAACTATACCCTTATTCGAAATGTGGAAGGAAGACGGATGCAAGAATTAATTGTATCGCGAAAAGGAAACAAAATACCTATTACGCCAATAAATATGCACGATGATACATATAGAAATGTACTCCAATATCAGTTTTTTCAAGATACTCCGGGGAAATTAACGCTACGATTAATCCCTGCTCCGAACTATGGATCAGAAGATTATGAAAGAATTAAGCAGGCTCTGGGAATAAAGCTGCGCGATCACGTGGAATTGGATCTGTTGGTAACTGATAAAATGATTTGCAGTCCACGCGGAAAGCATTTGATGTTGATTTCAGAACTCAAGGATAACATATAAGCATACAGCTGACAATGCACTACCTAATATTAAAGCTTCACTGAATTTCCCAGCGCTCCGGGATGTGCTACCTAAAATATAATCTCAACTGCCCGAACAGCATCAGGGCGCCACAAGCCAGGCACGATCCGGATTGGCGCGGATATGGGGGTCGCTCGAAGGCTGTTCGGGCATCTCCCGGGCGTGTACAAGAAGCTCACCCTTCCATCCTGCGGATTTCGCATCCCTTAAACCTAGCCTGTATTCCGTGTATTCGCCCAGAAACCTTTCCTGCAGGATAGTTACAGGAACACTCCCATCGCCGGGAACACAAAAGTGAATCGCATCCGGTCGCAGGCAAAGCAAAGCATCCTCATCCTTCATCCTCCTTCCGCCAGGAAGGGGAAAGCTTCCTAAGGCAGTAATGGCTTCCTCATTCAGGATGCGCGCCGGCAAGAGGTTGGCCGGACCAAAAAAACGAGCCACATAAGCATTTGCCGGCTGATCGTACACTTCGTCCACCTTCCCGTCCTGCACCTTAAGCCCCTCCTTCATCACCACTGCACGGGTGGCCAGGGCAAGCACATCACGGGTGTCGTGGGTCACAATAATGGCCGTTGCCCCGCTTTCACGAATGATTTCTCCAATCTCGGTCCGCATCTGGTTCTTGTGTAAGGTGTCCAGATTGCTGAATGGCTCATCAAAAAGAATAATATCAGGCTTCGGTGCCAGCGCCCTGGCCAGGGCAACCCTTTGCCGCTGTCCGCCTGACAACTGATGCGGATAACGCTGATCCAGCCCCTCCAGGCGACAGAGCGACAGCAGAGCAGTGTATTGCGCTTCCACCTCACGGCTGTGCCGGCCCTGGGTGCCAAACAGAATGTTCTGGCGCACCGTCTTGTGCGGAAACAAAGCATAGTCCTGAAAAACAAGTCCAACCTTCCGATGCTGTGGCTCCACGAAGCGATGAGGACCAGCCACACATTCCCCGTGGAGTTCAACCCTGCCCTCCGTGACCTGCTCAAAGCCTGCGATCATCCTGAGGATGCTTGTCTTTCCACAACCACTCTCTCCAACCAGACCGATGATCTCACCCTGTTCAACCCTCAGATTGAAATCCTTCACCGCCCGGGACCTTGATCCCGGATACCTCTTCCCGATATTCCTTAATTGAAGTACAGCCATTGTTTGCCGGTATTATTCTTGCATTTCTGGGTTTAATTCAGCTTAGACATTTTATGAATCAGGATTACGGGCAGCAAGCCCAGTGCCGTCAGGACGAGGGATGCCGGGGCAGCTTCTGCGATGCGCTCATCCGAGGCAAATTCAAAGGCCCTGATGGCCAAGGTATCGAAGTTGAAAGGGCGGAGGATGAGCGTGAGGGGCAATTCCTTGAGTACATCCATAAATACCAGCAACATCCCTGCCCAAACAGCGGGCCGGAGGAGGGGCAGATGGATATTCCGGAGGGTTTTGATATTTGAAGCACCCAGTGAACGGGCCGATTCATCCATCGAGATCGGGATCTTCTCCAGTCCGCTTTCGATGCTGTTGAAGCCCACGGCCATAAAGCGGACAGCATAGGCATAGATTAGGGCCAGCCAGGTAGCAGTCAGAAGAAAACGCACCAGATTTGCCGCCCCCTGGCCCAGGATATCCCCCGACCACAGTAAAAGGGAGAGGATGCCCACCGACACCACCGCCCCCGGTATCGCATACCCCAGGGTGGCCAGGCGACTCAGGTTCTTGTTCAAAGGTAGCGGCCAGGTACGCATCGAGAATGAGAGGATAAGGGACAGCACCACCACACTGACGGATGCCAGCAGGCCCAGCATCGCACTGTTCAGTACCAGGTCAGTGAAATTGCGGTGGAGAAAGCTATCCCAGTTTTGTACGAGCCAGTGCCCTTGCATCAGCACCGGAAAGAGGAATCCGGTGGCAAAGGGAAGCAACATCCACAGGATAAGAAGTACGGCATAAGTGGGTCGAAGCTTTTGCCGGAGAATCGGACGGGAGGTGGAAGCCGTACTGCTGAAACGCATCTTTCGTCTTTGCCAACGCTCCGAAAAAAGGAGTAGCACCACAAACAGCATCAGCACAGCGGAGAGTTTCAGCGCTGCTGAGGGAGACCCAAAGGCATACCAGGCCGTGAAAATGCCGGTGGTAAAGGTATTCACCCCGAAATAATGCACCAGTCCGTAATCATTCAACACTTCCATCATCACCAGCGAAATGCCTGCGATGATGGCCGGACGCGCCATTGGGAGAGCCACCAGAAAAAAAGTCTGCCAACGGCTTTTGCCCAGAGAAAGGGCAATCTCCTGGTACACCGGCGACTGTTTTGAGAACCAGGCCAGGGAAAGCAGATACACATAGGGATAATAGGCCAGGGTAAAAATAAAGATGGCCCCGCCTAAGGAATGGATATCGAAGAAAAGGGATTGCCCGGTGTCGATGTGAAAGTTATGGCGAAAAAACTGGTACACCGGTGAAGTGAAATCCAGGATACCGGCCCAGGTAAAGCCGGTGATATAGGCCGGAATGGCAAAGGGGAATACCAGGAGCCAAGACAAGGTTTTCCTGCCGGGAAATCGGAAGGCACTGACGATCCAGGCATTGCTTAGCCCGATGATGAGCGAAAAGAAAGCCACCCCGGCCATCAGCAGGATGGTGTTCAGGGTGTAGCCGGGCAGCAGCTTACCGGCGATATGCTCCCAGGCCTGGTCCCCGGGAAGAAAAACGTGGAATGCGATGATCAATAAGGGGGCTGCCACTAATAGGGCAATAAGAAATACGCCTGCTTTCCAGGGGTTAAGAACATAGTCTCTGATCTTTCTGAGGGTCAGCATCCCTTTGCACATTCGCCTTTGCTTTATTGCCAGCCAGCTTCCGTAAACAATATGCTTGTTTTGGAAAGGTGGGGGGTTAGCCGCTCCAGCGCCAGGGTATCCGGTTTGAAATCGCCCCATTGCCTTTGCAGTGCAGTCCAGGCACTATGGATGTTCACCGGGTATTCGTGGTTGACTTCCGCAAACAATTGCTGTGCTTCTTTGCGCAGGAGAAAAGCGATCAGCTTCTCTGCATTTTCTTTGTTCGGGGCATTTTTTGTAATGGCGGCTGCACTGATATTGATGTGTGCCCCTCTGTCCGCCTGGTTGGGGAAGAAAATACCCATTTGACGGGCTATCCTTCGCTCTTCATCATTGGAGGAATGCAGGAGCAGACCCATATAATAGGTATTAACCAGGGCTACATCACCCACTCCGGCGGCGATAGCCTTCACCTGGTCGCGATCATTGCCCCGGGGCTCCTGGGCCAGATTGGCTGCGATCCCGCTGGCCCAGGCAAGGGCCTCTTCTTCTCCCTTCGCGGCAATGATGGATGCCATCAGGGTTTGATTGTAGGCATTCTGGGAGGTACGGACCAGCACCCGCCCCTTCCATTGAGGATCGGTCAGGGCTTCATAGGTGGAAAGCTCGGAAGGCTGTACCCTTGCCGTATCGTACACAATGACCCGTGCGCGTTTGGTAAAGCCGGTCCAAAAGCCTTCCTGGTCACACAGGTAAGAAGGCACAATGCCTTGGGTAATCGCTTTATCCATTGACTGAAGCAGGTCTTTTTCGCGGGCCAGCAGCATATAGCCGGCATCTGCGGTGATAAACAGGTCGGCAGGCGAAGCATCCCCTTCCAGTTCCAGGCGGTTGATCAACTGATCTGCCCCGGCTTTAATGAGGTTGACACGGATGCCCGTTTCTTCGGTAAACCGGGCGAAGAGATCTTCGTCGGTTTGATAGTGCCGGGCGGAATAAACATTCACTTCCCTGCCTGTGGAAGAGGAGCAGGAAGCGTGGAGGATCAAGCCCAGGGCGAAAATTACTAGCAGGATGCGGGTGTGTATGAACTTCATAATGGATGATTTGTATTTGATTTCGATTCAATGTAAAATTACGCTTTTTGAGATCAAGGGATTCTATACCGGCCGCGCCGCGCTTGGCAGGATTTCCTGTCCGCAAAGAATAAACTGTTGATGAGGGATAATGTTTAGCGCAGGATTTCCGTAAGGGCGAAACCAGCCAGGGAGTGAGATCCGTTTTTTTTGGTTTTTGTAGGAGAAGGAGTGGGAATGGAGAAACCCCTTTGCGCCCTTCACGTATTCTTTGCTCCTTTGCGTTAAAAAAAGTACGATTGCGAGAGCGAGTGCCTACCTGCCGGTAGGCAGGCGAATTCAGAAAAGGCTGAAGCGCTTGTTTTGCCCCATCGGGGCGAAACCTGATTAGTAGTAGATGTTTGTTTCCATTAATGCGCTCCATCGGAGCGCGATCTGATTGATTATTGATTCAGCAGGTCAGAAGGTCAGAAGGTCAGAAGGTCAGAAGGTCAGAAGGTCAACCTTATTCAGGCATTGACACACCTGCCTCCCGGCAGGCAAGCTGAACACCTGCCTGCCGGCAAGCAGGCTGAACACTGCCCTCCCGATTCACTTCGTTCATCGGGATGATTTCGACTAGTGGTTTGTATTCGCTTCGCTCACCAAACCACAGTCTCAATTCAACTGCTCACTGAACACTGATCACTGATCACTGCCCACTGATCACCTGCCGGCAGGCAGGCTGATCACTTCCTCCAACCCGTAAAGCCCGATGCGGTAACGCCATACTGCGAATTCCGCCTTTTCTGTCGCAAGGCTGTCGAGATGAATACCCTGGGAGCGATAGGCCTCATTGCTGTCTTCCTCATCGGTTTCGCTGATGATCATCGCGGGGGCAAAACGCCGGATCGGGTCCTCATCGTTGAAATAATCTTTCCACACCGGCTTAGTGACCGCCCGTGTGCCCCAGCAAAGTGCCGGTGCCCAGCTGCCCAGCACCACCTTACCCCTGAGGTCCTGTTTCCGCAGGTATTCGTTTACCATCGTCAATTCCTCACTTCTGGAATTCAATGACCGCATATAATAATGCATATTGATGCCCAGCAGCAGACCGCTCAAAAGCAGCACGATGCCGCGTGAAACAAGGCCGCCCTTATGCCACAAGCTGGCACCGAGCAGGGAGCTGAAAAGGCCGGTAAGGACCAAAAGGCTCAGCAGATAGCGGTTTGGAAGGTAGTTCATCGGGAGTTTATGCAGTTCCAGCATCAGCCAGGCCAGGAGGAAGGGCCACCAGGGATGAAGGTAGAGTTTCCTGAAGGTACCGGGCTTGCCTATGGCTGCAGCCATCAGAAAGAAAAGGGAAGCGATGAAGCCCAGCAGCAGCAAGCGGGTGGCCGGAGTCCATACAAGATGTTCGATATTGAAGCGCACCAGGGTCCACATTCCGGCAAGCCCTTCAGGATAGCGCCCGCTCACCTCGCTGCCCATTATGTAGGTGTAGAAGTCAGCATTGGGGAGATACCAGACCAGGAAATAGAGCCCGGCCCAGGTAAGGCTGAAGGCACTGCCGATCCAAAACAGCCGAAAGCGCGCCTGTGCATCCCGGTGCTGAAACAAGGCCTGAAACCAGTTGAAAGCCAGCGCCAGGGGCAGAATGCCGGCGGCGTAGAGGTATTGTATCTTCAGTCCGTAGGCTGCAAAAAGAAAGAAAGACGCCCACAGCAGCTGTGATACCACCTTTGCTTCTCCGGTAACAGCACGGGTGTAAAAATGCAAGGCCATCAGTATGGCCGCCACGATCATCATTTCGGCCATTGCATAATGGCTGAAGTGAAAAACCTGGTATTGCAAGAGCAGCACTGCGGTGAAAATCCATATTGCCGCCCCGTATGGCAGTTTGTGAAACAGCAAAAAACCTGCAGCCAGGAGCGACAACAGCACCAGCAAGCGGGCTGCTGTGCGACTTGGTCCGCTCATAAGAAACACGGGAAGTTGAGCCAGATTGAAAAGTGGTCCACGCACCAGGGTGCTGTTCTCGTACAGGTCGAGTGTCCCCGTTTCGAGAAAGTTCAAAAGCTGGGAGGCATAAAGGCCTTCATCTGTCCAGGCACCCCGGGTATGAATATCCACCTGCTTGTCGGGATCCTTGGAAAGAAAAGGGAGGTGAAACAGGAAAAGCAAAAGCAGGGCCAGTAAGACCATCCTTCTTCTTCCGAAAAAGCGTATGCGGATATTAGTAATGCTGGCTTTCATCGTGAAGGCGGTAAATTTACGGAAAGCTGACTTTCTGCCGGCAAAAGAAGGAAGATGCTGCCAAAAGCTTTCAGCCTTTGGGTTCAATCAATACATTTGCAAACAGGAACGAGTGAATTAAATCATATTTAATTGAGAAAGACCCACGCCTTGCTTCTAGGCTGCTTCTTTTTCTTTTTTACGAAAGGAAAGATGCAGTCACAGGAACTTGAAATGCCTGCCACTCCGATCAGGGATATTGAAATCTCCGGACAGTGGTTTCTGGCTTACCAGTTGAGAGATGTTGATGAAGGACCCGACAACCAGTTTCTGCTCCGGCGCGGATACCTGACTTTCCGGAAACGCTTTAATGAGGTGCTTTCGGTCAGGTTCACCCAGGACATCACCCGGGATACGGAAGGGGACGATGCAGGCAATATCGAGATGCGGCTGAAGTATCTGTATCTCAGGGTGGACCAGCCTTTTCGACATTCTTTCATCCATTCTTTCATCACTTTCGGGATGGTATCCCGCCCCTGGATTGATTTTGAAGAAAAGATCAATCGCTTCCGGCTGCAGCAGTCGATGTTTCCCGAGCGTTCAGGCCTCTTGAATTCTGCAGATTTCGGGGTCACTTTCTCCGCCCTGCTTGGGGGAGAGCTTGATAAAGCATACCGCGAAAAGGTAAGCAGGTCATTCCCGGGAAAGTATGGCAGCCTGGTGCTGGGGGTCTATAATGGGGGCGGTTACCACGCACTGGAGGCGAACAACAATAAAACGGTGGAAGGCCGGCTCAGCCTGCGTCCTTTTCCAGGCCGCCTGCCCGGTTTGCAGGGAAGTATAGGCTTCGCGGCCGGCAAGGGAAATATTGCTGAGTGCCCTGATTTTCTGATGCAGCAGGCGGCCCTCAGTTATGAGTCTGTCCGTCTGAGGTTTTTTCTCCAATGGATTGGCGGGAGAGGAAACTCCTTTGGTACTTTCATCCGCCCCGACTTTGAAGCGGAGCCTTTTTCGGGCTATGCAGCTTTTGGGGAGTACCATTTTTGTGAGGAGATCTCAATTATGATGCGAGCTGATCACTTCTCCCGCAAGATGCTCACAGGAAACCACGATGACCTGCGGCTCTCCGGAGGGCTGTGTTATCACTTTCTGAATGGCCAGAAAGCATTGCTCAGCACTTCATACCTCGATGAGCTGGAGGGAATCAGCAGGATATACGAAGCCGTAATAGAGATCCGATTCTGAGCCTTGGAAAGCAGAAACAATTATATGCCTATCTTTGCAGGGTGGGATGGCTGTCCGATTCTGCTAATGTTGAGCGTATTATTGCAGCTGTCCCTGTAATTTATATGCAGTTTTTATGAGAGATAAGTTTTATTCAGTGATTATCGGATCTGGAGATTATATACCCCCAAAGCGTGTCACCAATGAGGACTTCCTGAAGCATCATTTCTATGAAAGCGATGGCAATCTGCTGGAAAAGCCCACTGAGGAGATTATCGAGAAATTCCGTGAGATTACAACCATCAAAGAACGGCGCTACGTTGCCGATGATCTTGTGACCTCCGACATTGCTTTTCTGGCTGCACAAGACGCGCTGGAGGATGCCGGCATCGACAAGGAAAGCCTTGACTACCTCATTGTGGCGCACAATTTCGGCGACGTTCGCAGCGATAACCGGCAGCTTGACATTGTTCCCAGCCTTGCCTCCAGGGTAAAGCATAAGCTCGGGATCGTCAATCCTTATATGGTAGCTTATGACCTGCCTTTCGGCTGTCCGGGATGGTTGCAGGGAGTGATTCAGGCGGATTACTTTCTGCGCTCCGGAGAAGCCAAACGAGCCCTGGTGATAGGCGCTGAGGTACTCTCTAGGGTTTCAGATCCACACGATCGCGACAGTATGCTATATGCCGACGGGGCAGGAGCCGTCGTCCTGGAAGCAAAAGAAGGTTCACAGGAGGCAGGCATTCTGGGCCATATAACCCGATCCGATACCCTGGATTACTCCCATATGCTGCATATGGATAAATCCTATAAGGAAGATGGCGAGGGCGGCGACAACTTCTTCCTCAAGATGAATGGAAGAAAACTCTACCAATATGCCCTGGAGTATGTGCCCCAAACAGTGAAGGATTGCCTGGACAAATGCAAAAAAGATATCCGGGAAGTGAGCAAAGTGTTGATTCACCAGGCCAATGGAAAAATGGACGATGCCATCCTGCAAAGGCTTTTCCGGCTATACGGCATACGGGAGATTCCTGAAAAGCTTATGCCAATGACCGTGCATTACCTCGGCAACACTTCTGTAGCCACCCTGCCTACCCTGTTTAACCTGATTATGAAGGGCCGTATGGAAGGGCAGAAAATTGCATCAGGAGAAACCCTCGTCTTTGCCTCCGTAGGCGCCGGAATGAACATCAATGCCCTGGTATACAGGATGCTGTAGAAGCCGCTATTTCCTGCGCGCCAGCATAAAACTACGGACATAAATGATCATTGCCACCAGAGAGCTGATCAACATCAGCCCTACCCTCAATATGGCCATTGTATCTTCACGCTGCAGTGCGCCCCGCAATGGCATTGAGAAACTCAGCACCAATAGAAGGGTGAGGACCACCACAATATGGGCTACAGCTTTGTTGCCTTTCCGGTAAGATGGAAAAAGGATCAGGAAGATCAATCCGAAAAAGAGCGGGATCAGGGCCGTGAAGGAAGCTTGATCGGCCCCAAAATAGGACCATAAGCTGATTGCGATCAATACTATGCCGTTAATCAAGGTAATGTTTGCTGGTTTCATAAGCTTGGGTTTTGATCTCCTTTTAACAAGGCTTAGCCTGCTTTGTTGAAGAAAGCGGCCCGATTCCTTTTTTTTCTCAAAAGATGCAAGAAATAATAATGCTGTTATATTTGCCCCATTGCTAATACCACTGAATGAATATGACTAATAGTAAACCCAGGATTGTCAAAGACTACGAAAAACTACCTGAAGACATCCTAAACCGCGTAAAACTTCAGTACCCCAATGGTTTTGTCAGCCATCTGGTTTCATATACCAATAAGGAGGGAAAGAAAGTGTCGGCCCTCCCCTTCGAAACAGATGAGGTGTATTACCTGATCAGGATGACGGCAATGGAAGCCAGGCAAATCATCGAAGAGGATGAGGACTACGATGAGGATGGCGTATTGAGGGATGATTTTGGAGATGATCAGTTCGACGAGGATGCCACTGATATCGCTGCCGAGGAAGAAGAAGATGTGGAGGATGTGGAGGAGGATGGCGAAAAGGATTTCTGATCTGTCTGATTATGGAAAGCCCCGCAAAAAGCGGGAACAGCATTGCTGCTCTGTGAGTACTCGATTCTTCTAAACCCATAATGTGATATGCGATACGGCATCATTGCATTCTTGCGTCGGGGTACCCGTTCGCGCTTTGCTTTTCTGATGCGGCTGATTTTGCTGAGCATACTGCTTTTTTTGTGCCTTTCGGTCAGCCTTACCCTCCTCTTCCGCTTCGTGAATCCTCCTCTCACCTTGCTGATGATCAAGATGGCCGGGAATGAGCATCCGGATGGCCGCAAATACGGAATCCACCAATCCTGGGTAAAGCTTGAAGAAATCAGTCCCAATATGATATTGGCGGTAGTGGCATCGGAAGATAACCGCTTCCTGGAGCACCACGGATTTGACCTGAAAGCAATGCGGGAATCCTGGGAAGACTATCGCAGTGGTAAACGCCTCCGGGGAGGCTCTACCATTTCAATGCAAACAGCCAAAAATGTCTTTCTGTGGCCCGGGCGCAACTGGCTCAGGAAAGGGTTTGAAGCCTATTATACCGTCCTGATCGAGCTCTTGTGGGGCAAGAAGCGCATTATGGAAGTCTATTTGAATGTGATCGAAACGGGAAGGGGTATTTATGGGGTGGAAGCCGCTGCACAGCATTATTACGGTCGATCCGCCGCCAAACTCAGCCGCGCTCAGTCGGCGATGATCGCTGCCATTTTACCTGCACCCCGCCGGAGGAACCCGCAAAAACCCACCACCTTCCTGGCCAAGCGGCAGCAGTGGATTATGTGGAATATGAACAATATTGAAAGGGTAGACTTTAGTAAAGCCAAACAAGATTAAGTATGGCCGCCAGAATCAAACCTCCGGTTCTACAATTTGGAAAAACAGAAATCCGCAGCCTGAATGAAATAGCCCCCGAGGTTTTCGTACTGACCTTGCCCCGCCACTTTCACTTCCGGCCGGGCCAGGTCGTAGCCATCAAGACCCGGGAAGAAGAAGCGCATCGACTTTATTCCATCGCGAGCGGTACGCAGGAAGAGGATATTGCTATCCTGTTTGACCTCAATCCGGATGGACTGCTTACACCACAATTAGTGAAGATGAAGCCCGGCGACAGCCTGTGGATAAGCAAGCCTTTTGGTTTTTTTATTGATGAGCCCGGCCCGGCCTGGTGGATCGCCACCGGAACAGGCATCGCCCCCTTCCTCTCAATGTTCCGGTCAATGAATCCGAAAGAAAAAACGCTGATTCACGGTGCAAAAACCGCAGCGCACTTCTACTTCCAGGAAATATTCTCATCCGGGAGTCTGGCGCAATACGTTCGTTGCAGCTCAAGGGAAGAAGGCGAGGGATTGTTTTACGGAAGGCTCACCCGTTGGCTGGCAAATCAGGCTTCTTTTGATCCGGGGCTCCGCTATTTCCTTTGTGGAAATGCGGAAATGGTGGTGGAAGTGCGGGATCTGCTCATCGAGAAAGGAGTACCCTTCTCTCAAATCCGGGCCGAAATCTACTTCTGAAAAACAGTCTATCTATCTTTCCTTATATTTGTCCTCTATCAAAATAAATCCAATGAAAAAACTGACCCTTCTCATCCTCCTTGCCTTCCTTGTTTCAGGTATACAGGCCCAGGAAGAAACCAAAAAAGGTAAAAGCCAGTCGTTTGGGGCTGCCGCCGATCTTTATACCGATATCTGGATGGATGCACCGGATGACATTGAGCTGAGACTGATCCATCAAGGCATTAGCCTGGGCGGGATGTTCCAGTCGCAACTGGGAGAGAGCCCTTTCAGTATCGCCGTAGGGGCAATGATCAGCACCCATAATCTTTACAGCAATGCCTCCCTGGACCTGGATACTGCAGGCAATTCTCTTTTTTCAGCCTTGCCCGAAAAAGATATTTCCGGAAAGGACCTGGACTACGACCGCAACAAACTGAGCCTGGCCTACCTGGATTTTCCCCTGGAATTCAGGCTGAAAACGGATTCGGAAATCCGTGTTGCCCTGGGGTTTAAGGCTGGGTTTAATATCAACAGCCATACAAAGTACAAGGGCGATAATCCCCTGGATGCCGAAAGCAAAATGAAGGTAAAATATGCAGACCTGCCCAACATTGAGAATTACCGCTACGGCCTGGTTTTCCGTCTGGGATACAAAGCGGTGAATCTGTTTGGCTTCTATAGCCTCTCCCCTGTTTTCACCGAAGGAAAGGGTCCGGCGGTATATCCGTTCTCTGTAGGCGTTTCTCTGCGCCCCTATTAAGCCGTACTTAAGAGAAAGACGGCCAGCAGGGTTCCTGCACCGAGCAGGAATCCACTGTATACCTGAGCGGGCGTATGGGCCCGCAGAATGAGGCGTGCACTTCCTATCAGGCCTGAAAGAAAGAAGCAAAGAGAAATCAAAGGAATAATCGAGACATAGGCCTGAATGTGCAGGCCCAGCAGCATTCCAAGCACGCCTCCTGCGGAAGCTGTATGCATACTGATTTTGTATTTCCAGCTGATCAGCAGGATGAGCAGGGTAAGCAGGGTGGCCCCGAAAAGGAAGGTACTGTATATGCCTGGCAAATTCAGTTTGCGGAGCAATATCCAGCTGAGATAAAGCAGGACTGTGCCAAGCAGCAATGGATAAAGCCGGTCTTCCCGTTTTTCGAGATTAAGAGAGGTAATCATTCCCATTCTTTTGAGCACAAGCAGGCTGATCAGGGGCAGAAGAGCAGTATTGACGATGAGCACCAGCAAAATCAGCATTTTAGCCTGCAAGGGGATGATGAAGGAGAAATAGGCCTGGAAGGAAAACAGCAGTAGAAAAGCGTAGGCCGGCATCAGCAGGGGATTGAGCAGGGCGGAAACCAGGCGCGCCCAGGCAATGTGGAATTTCTCCATCTTGGTTCAAAGTTCTTTGCGCAGCCGGGCCACCGGAATGGATAGCTGTTCGCGGTATTTGGCGACGGTTCTTCTGGCAATGGGGTATCCTTTTTCTTTCAGGATATTCATCAGCTGCTCATCCGTAAGGGGCCTGGATTTGTCTTCTGCTTCCACCACATCCGATAATATCTTTTTGATTTCCCGGGTGGACACTTCCTCCCCGTCATCCTTCTGCATCGATTCAGAGAAAAAGCTTTTCAGCAGGAAGGTGCCAAAGGGAGTCTGAACATACTTGCTATTGGCCACACGGGAAATGGTGGAAATATCCAGGTGAACGATGGTGGCAATGTCTTTCAGAATCATCGGCCTGAGCCGGGTTTCGTCACCTGTGAGGAAATAGTCCTGCTGATAATCCATTATGGCTTTCATTGTCAGATAGAGGGTAGCCTGCCGCTGCCGGATGGCATCAATAAACCATCGCGCTGAATCGATTTTCTGCTTGATGAACATCACCGTTTCTTTCTGGCGCTCCCTGCTCTTTCCCTTGCTGGCAGCATAGGTTTCGAGCATCCGTTGAAACTGGTGGTTTATCCGCAGATCGGGGATGCTTCGCGAATTGACAGTCAGCTCCAGTACTCCGTCATTGTTGTGAACAATAAAGTCGGGGATGATGGGGAAATTGGTACGCTGGCTTTCTCCAAGGGAATTGCCCGGCTTGGGGTTGAGCTGGATGATTTCCTGGATGGCCGCTTTCAGCTCCTCCTCGCTGGCTCCGGTCTTCTTCAGGATTTTCTGGTAGTGCTTCTTGGCAAAATCATTGAAATTACGCAGCAGGATACGCTTGGCCAGGAGTACGGCAGGGCCCTGCTCCTCTTTCCTGCGAAGCTGGATCAGCAGGCATTCTCTGAGGTCGCGGGCACCCACTCCCGGAGGATCAAACTCCTGAATGACCTCCAGTACCTCTTCCAGCTCCTTCTTGTTTACTTCCAGATTCTGGGTGAAGGCCAGGTCGTCCACCATCGCCGCAATATCCCTGCGCAGGTAACCTGCATCGTCCAGGTTGCCGATAATATGCAGGCCGACCAACTCCTGCTTGTCGGTCAATGGCCGGAGCCCCAATTGTGTGATCAGCAGATCCTGAAAACTGAAACCGGAAGCAAAGGGAATGTCGCGCTGCTCATCATCCGGGCTCTCATTCGAAACGCGCGTTTTATACTCCGGAATGTCATCATCATCGCTCATATAATCACTCAGGTCGAACTCATCATCCGTGCTGTCGTATTCTTCTTCCGCTCCCTCAGCAGTATCCTCTTCTGCAACAGGCTCCTGGTTTTCGTCGTTCCCGGCCTCTTCTTCGTCGCGGGCATCCAGCAAAGCCGGGTTCTCCTCAATTTCCTGTTTGATTCTCTGTTCCAGGGCTATGGTAGGTACCTGCAGCAGCTTCATCAGCAGGATCTGCTGTGGAGAGAGCTTTTGAAGTAGTTTCTGTTGTAGTTTCTGTTGAAGCATTGTATTTCAGACTCTCAGCATACTGTCAGTTTACATAAAACAGCGATTCAAATCTTTCAGCAATTTAGGCAAAAAGCGAATACTGCCATACGATGGTTTCAGAAGCTTGCATTCTGAGGTGTGCGGGGGAAGGGGATCACATCTCTGATATTGGTCATACCGCTGACAAACTGCACCAGGCGTTCAAAGCCCAGACCAAAACCGCTGTGGGGTGCCGTCCCGAAAAGGCGGGTTTCCAGATACCACCACACATCTTTTTCAGGGATGTGCATCTCACGAATGCGCCTGATCAGGGCATCATAATCTTCCTCGCGCTGTGATCCGCCAATGATCTCACCGATGCGCGGGAAAAGGACATCCAGGGCACGCACCGTCTTCCCATCGGGATTCTGCTTCATATAAAAAGCCTTGATGTCTTTCGGGTAATCTGTCAGCATCACCGGTCGGCCCACGTGCTTCTCCACCAGGTATCGCTCGTGCTCTGCCTGCAAATCCACCCCCCATTCCACAGGGAAAACAAATTTTTCTCCGCTCTTTTTCAGCAAATCCACGCCTTCAGTATAGGCCATTCTTTCAAAGGTGGAGGACTCGATTTTCTGCAGGGTCTCCAGCAATTGCTTGTCATACATCTGATTCAGAAAAGCCAGGTCATCCTCGCAATGATCCAGGGCATAACGGATCAGGTATTTGAGAAAGTCCTCCGCCAGATCCATATCATCGTGGATATCGAAGAAGGCCATTTCCGGCTCTATCATCCAAAATTCCGCCAGGTGGCGGGGGGTGTTGGAATTCTCCGCACGGAAGGTAGGTCCGAAGGTATAAACCTTGCCCAGGGCCAGGGCCCCCAACTCTGCTTCCAACTGGCCGGAAACGGTGAGGTGGGTTTCCTTTCCAAAGAAATCTTCCTTGAAATTCACTTTCCCCTGTTCATCCTTCGGAGGATGCTCCAGATCGAGGGTGGTTACCCTGAACATTGCGCCTGCTCCTTCTGCATCAGAACCGGTAATGATGGGGGTATGCAGATAATAGAAGCCATTGTCATTGTAATACTTGTGGATGGCATAAGCCAGGGCGTGACGCAGGCGGAATACGGCGCCAAAGGTATTGGTGCGGAAGCGAAGGTGGGCAATCTCGCGAAGAAACTCCAGGCTGTGCCCTTTCTTCTGAAGGGGATAGGTTTCCGGATCTGCTGTGCCATACACCTCTATTTCAAAAGCCTGTATCTCAACTGCCTGCCCCTTCCCCAAAGATTCCACCAAATTCCCTCTTACTCCGATCGCGGCACCGGTATGTACTTTTCTGATCAGGGCCTCATCGAAAGAGGCCAGATCGGCCACCACCTGAATATTATGGATGATACTTCCGTCATTGACGGCAATGAATGCAACATTCTTATTGCCCCGCCGCGTACGAACCCAACCCTGGATAAATACCTCTGTCCCTGCCTGCCCTTCTTTCAGCAGTTTGGCGATCTGCGTTTTTCGTATGCTCATATCTTATGCTTGCTTTGCTGCAAAAATAGCGAAAGCAGAATATATTAAGGCGTATGACTTTGTCAGAAACTAAACCCGTGAAGCCGAGATAGTAGTGTGGAACTTTCGATAGGTGTTTTCGGATTCGCCCTGAAGGGTGATCTGAATCATTGTGGAGTTCAGGCTTCCCTGCAAGCTGCAACCCTGAGATATGGGAAAGGGCATTGTCATAATCGTCCCCGCAATATCGTCCCAGGCCCAGATCAGGTTGGCTGCGGCAGCCTCTGCCAGATGAGTATCGGTCAGGCTTCCGGTAAGGACCTCCCCCACTAACTGAATTTGCCAGTATTGCAATAGAACCCTCCCGGAAGTGGTGTTAAAGATTAGGGCGGAACTCAGATCCAGGTGTCCTTCTTCATCCGGATTTTGACTTCGATCGGGGAAAACCTGAAGATTGAAAGGATTGCTTTCCAGGATACCTCCTTCCTCGAGAGGTGGGTGAATGTATATGACAACAGGGTAGCTGTATTGCTTTTCCTCAAGAAATTCGTCCAGCCCTGTGTGCGGATTGTATGTATAATAGCGGATGCTGGTTTGCGCATTGCCCTGGTATTCACGCTTCGATTCTCCCGGCGTATCTGGTACAGTATCTTTGTTTTTGTCAGTGCATCCTGAAAAGAAGAAAACAAGGAAGACGTACAGGATCAGGGAATTGAAAGAATTCATTGTTTCTGATTCGTTTGTAACCCCTGAAAATAAGAAGGATCAGGTTAAATGTCAAGGCGAATACCTGCTTAGGGTTTGACTTCTGCCCGGATGGACACATTAAAGCGCAGGTGTGGCCTGACAGGGGTGACAAAGGGCGCGGCTTCTGCTTTTTCTGGCAGCAGAACGGCCATTTTGCTGTGGCTGATGTGGTACAGACGAGAATGCGATTCTTCCGGAAGCCCATCCAGAATGCCCGCCATTATCTCGTGCCGGACCGCCTCAGGGTGCCAGGCATAGTCGTGCCAGCAGAGAATGCCATCTGGGTGGAGGAGGAATTTAAAAACATTGCGGGTATCCTCTTTCACCGCTTCGTAATGATGGTCTCCATCAATAAACACAAGATGGAAAGTTTTTCCCAGCGAGGCGAAGTCGAAACGGGAGGAGTGGCTCCGGTGGAGGTGAATCCCGGGATGATCCTTCAGCAGTATGCCCACCTGTGCGCGGTATGCGGCATCCAGGCCCATCTTCTCCATCTCTGCATCACTGAGGTTTAAGGTATGACATTCAGCCCCTTCCGCAGCTACATTGCGCACGCTCTCTCCCCGCCAGGTTCCGATCTCAAAGTAGCGGCAATCCTTTGTCTGGCGGGCAAGGGCACGAAGGATAAGCAGGTCTGTGAGCATAGATCCTCCCTCCAGAAAAGCATAGGGAGAAACAGGGACGCCCTGCCGGAACAAGTCAGGGATCAGGTGCGCAATCGGGATGACAGGAAAGCTGGTGATGCCGTAGCTTTTCTTCACTTTTTTCTCCCACCAGGCATTGTCATCCACCACTTGCATTATCCTCTTTGGATTTTGCAGAAGGGCGGAGAATGCCCGGAATAACTTCCCTGCTTTGTTACCCATAGCGCAAAGGTATTGAATTATGCTTCCTTCCGGGGGGATAGGATAGGATAGATTGGCTATGTCCTGAACTTTCGCCCGGGCTTTGCGTTTGAGAAGTCAGTTCAGGTTAATCCTTATGTCACGTACAATGTCATTTCTGATTTTCTTCTCCGTGGTTTTCACGGTATATTTTCTCGCCAATTGGTATTTATACCGGCACATCAATGCCGGACTACCCGGCGGTTTTCAATGGCGACGCATTATTTCCGTGTCATTGATCCTGATAATGCTGGCCTTTCCCTTGTCCAGGATATGGCTCAGTATGCACCCATCCCCAGTGGCCGATGGGATCTTTTTTGCCGGGGCCCTCTGGATGGCGATGATGTTGTACCTGATGATGGGCTTTCTGCTCTACGATCTGTTGCGCCTGATTTCTCTTCCTTTCCCCGATTTCAGGGCCGGTCTGCGTTCGGATCAAGTCCGAAGCTTTGTTTCCCTGGGTGTTTTCGGCATTTCTTTTCTCCTGCTTGCCGGGGGCTTCATCAATGCCTCCATCCCAAAGGTGAACCATCTGGTTATCGAGACGGCCAAACGCGCCGGGGTGGATCGACTCAAAATGTTGGTGATTACCGATATCCATATGGGCAGCATTATCGGAAAAGGCAAAGTGGGAAAAATGGTGGAGATGGTCAATGCACAGCAGGCTGACCTGGTACTTCTGGGCGGAGATATGGTGGACGATGATTTGCGTCCGGTGATGCGCAAAGACCTGGGGAAGTTTTTTGCCCGGATCGAAGCACCGCTGGGGGTGTATGCGGTGAGCGGGAACCACGAGCATATCGGGGGCGCCGATGCCAGTTTGAACTACCTGGCAGGCTACGGGGTGAAGGTACTGCGCGATACGGCAGTGAGGCTGCCCGAAGGGGTTTGGATTGTGGGACTGGAAGACAAGGATATGCAGCGATTTGCCGGCAAAAGCCGTAAACCCCTCGCAGAGGTAATGAAGGAGGTAGACTTATCCCAGCCTGTTCTCCTGCTGGATCACCAACCGGTAATGTTGGCGGAGAAGGCGGCTGCCGGGGTTGACCTCAGTTTTTCAGGGCATACCCACGACGGGCAGCTCTGGCCCCTGGGTCACCTGGCCAAAGCCATATATGGCATCAGTAAGGGTTATCTCAGGGTGGGAGAGATGCAGCTTTACGTTTCCCCCGGCTTTGGTTCCTGGGGTCCCCCGGTTCGCATCGGCCACCGGCCGGAGATCCTGGTGGTGGAGTGGGTTTTCCAAAAGGATTGAGATCCATCCAGGTGCTTTCATCAGAAATGCAGCTATCCTTCTTAAAAGCCTTACCTTTGCCCTTTGTAAGGATGTATGAGTGAACTGATTCAGCACGAATGCGGCATCGCCCTGGTACGATTGCGCAAACCCCTTGAGTATTATCTTGGAAAATACGGGACGGCCTTTCACGCCCTGAATAAAATGCAGCTGCTGATGGAGAAGCAGCACAACCGGGGCCAGGATGGCGCCGGGATCGCCTGTGTCAAACTGGATCCCGATCCCGGGACCAAGTACATCAACCGGGTGCGTTCCAACAATGATGCGCCCATCATCGATATCTTTCAACAGGTTTTTCGGGGGATCAGCAAGGCAACACAGAAAAACACATCGCTTCGCAACGATGTGCAGTGGCTGAAACGAAACGTGGATTTCAGCGGCGAACTCTTCCTGGGCCATCTGCGCTATGGCACCTTCGGGGGCAACGGCATCAATGCCCTTCATCCTATCATCCGCGAAAATAACTGGCTGACCAGAAACCTGGTGCTGGCCGGGAATTTCAATATGACCAATGTGGATGAGCTCTTTCACCGCCTGGTAAGTTTCGGCCAATACCCGACGGAAACCTCGGATACCATTACCATTCTGGAGAAAATCGGCCATTTCCTGGATCAGGAGAATGAGCGTTTATATCAGGAATACAAGGAGCAGGATTTCGATAAAATGGAGATCACCCGGATGATCTCCCGCAATATTGATCTGCAAACCATCCTCCAGCGTTCCAGTAAATACTGGGACGGAGGATATGTGATCGCAGGCCTGTTGGGGCACGGCGATGCTTTTGTAATGCGCGACCCCTCCGGCATTCGCCCTGCTTTTTATTATCAGGATGAGGAAATCGTGGCCGTGGCTTCCGAACGTCCGGTTATTCAAACTGCCTTAAATGTATTGGTGGAAGACATAAGGGAGATCTCCCCCGGGCACGCCCTGCTCATCCCCGCCAGGGGAGAAATAAAAGAGGTGATGTGCCAGACCCCCCGGGAAAAGAAGTCCTGCTCCTTCGAACGAATCTATTTCAGCCGTGGAACAGATGTGGATATTTACCAGGAAAGGAAGCGCCTGGGTAAATCGCTGGCCCCGGGCATTCTGGAGGTCATAGGCTATGACCTGGAGAATACGGTTTTCTCCTATATCCCAAACACCGCCTCTGTGGCATTCTACGGACTTCTTGAAGCATTGCAGGATTTCTGCAATGAGGTAAAAGCAGAGAAGCTAAGCCGCCTGAAAAACCCCGATCCAGCAGAGGTACGAAAAATATTGTCGATAAGACCCCGTGCCGAGCAAGTGGCGGTGAAGGACGTCAAAATGCGCACCTTCATTACCCAGGACAATGCCCGTGATGACCTCGTGGCGCACGTGTACGATATCACCTATGGCATCATCCGCGATGGGGTGGATAAACTGGTGGTGATCGACGATTCCATCGTAAGGGGAACCACCCTGAAGCAGAGCATCATCCGCATCCTCGACCGCCTGAGGCCCAGCGAGATCATCATCGCTTCCTCGGCGCCCCAAATCCGCTATCCCGACTGCTACGGCATCGATATGGCCAAGCTGCACGATTTTATCGCCTTCAATGCGGCCATTTCCCTGCTGAAGGAAAGCGGGCAGGCCGGCATCATCAATGAGGTGTACAAGAAATGTAAAGCGCAACAGCATTTGCCCAAAGAGGAGGTGGTCAATTATGTGAAAGAGATTTACAAACCTTTCACTGCCAGGGATATCTCTGCGCGCATTGCCCGCCTTGTTACCCCGGAAACGGTTAAAACGCCTGTTACCATCGTGTATCAGTCGATAGAGTCCCTGCATCAAAGTTGTCCGGGGCATACCGGCGATTGGTATTTCACCGGTGATTATCCCACGCCCGGAGGGAATAAGGTGGTGAACCAGGCCTTCATCAACTATATCGAGGGTCGAAATGTGCGTGCATACTGAGGGCAATGATCAGTGATCAGTGATCAGTGATCAGTGATCAGTGATCAGTGTTCAGTGGGCAGTGTTCAGTGGGCAGTGTTCAGTGGGCAGTGTTCAGTGGGCAGTGTTCAGTGGGCAGTGTTCAGTGGGCAGTGTTCAGTGGGCAGTGTTCAGTGGGCAGTGTTCAGTGTGTCAATGCCTGAATAAGCTTGACCTTTGGGGCTTCTCGCTTCCCTCGCTTGTCCGCTTTCCTCGCTTGTCCCTGCCCCTCCTCCAAAACAGCCCAAACTATCCCGCTTCCCAAATGTTTTATACATTTGTAGACTTATGCTAATTAATTTAGAACTAATCTAAATAAACAAATGCCCAACAACAATCAGGATAAGATACTTGCGGAAGTAACCGGCAGTGAATATAAGTACGGATTTTTTACTGATATAGATACAGAGACGGCACCCAAAGGGCTGACCGAAGATACCATCCGATTCATCTCTGCCAAGAAAGATGAACCGGAATGGCTCCTGGAGTTCAGGCTCAATGCCTTCAGGCATTGGCAGCAGATGAAAGAACCCAAATGGGCGCACGTGAAATACCCTGATATCGACTTTCAGGATATCATCTATTACGCGGCACCCAAGCGCAAGAAGGAACTCAAAAGCCTCGACGAGGTGGACCCGGAATTGCTGGACACCTTTAATAAACTGGGGATCAGCCTGGAAGAGCAGAAACGCCTGAGTGGTGTGGCCGTGGATGCCGTCATCGACAGTGTATCGGTCAAAACTACTTTTCAGGACACCCTCAAAAAGTACGGTATTATCTTCTGTTCCTTCAGCGAAGCTGTAAAAAACCATCCCGAGCTGGTGAGGCAGTATCTGGCATCGGTAGTCCCGATGCACGATAACTACTACGCCGCCCTTAACTCGGCCGTTTTCAGCGATGGCTCTTTCTGCTATATCCCCAAAGGGGTGCGTTGCCCGCTGGAACTTTCCACCTATTTCCGCATCAACACGGCCGGTACGGGTCAGTTTGAACGTACACTCATCATTGCCGATGAAGGCAGCTATGTGAGCTATATGGAAGGCTGCACCGCCCCGATGCGCGATGAAAACCAATTGCACGCCGCAGTGGTGGAAATTGTGGCCCTGAAAGATGCCGAAGTAAAGTATTCCACAGTCCAGAACTGGTATCCCGGCAACAAGGACGGGGCAGGCGGAATCTATAATTTCGTGACCAAACGCGGCATCTGTAAAGGATCCAATTCCAGGATCAGCTGGACCCAGGTAGAGACCGGTTCGGCGGTAACCTGGAAGTATCCAAGCTGTGTGTTGCTGGGCGACAACAGCGTGGGGGAATTCTATTCGGTGGCTGTAACCAATAACCACCAGCAGGCCGATACCGGAAGCAAGATGATCCATCTGGGACGCAATACCCGGAGTACCATCATTTCCAAGGGCATCTCGGCCGGCAAGAGCAACAACAGCTACCGGGGCCTGGTCCGGATCGGGAAGAAAGCGGAAAACGCCAGGAACTTCTCCCAATGCGATTCCCTGCTGCTTGGAGATCAATGTGGAGCGCATACTTATCCCTATATCAGTGCTGAAAACCGCTCCAGCGTGGTAGAGCACGAGGCTACCACCTCAAAGATCTCCGAAGATCAGCTCTTTTACTGTAACCAGCGAGGAATCGATACGGAAAAAGCCATCGGTTTGATCGTGAATGGCTATGCGAAAGAAGTGCTGAGTAAACTCCCTATGGAGTTTGCCGTGGAGGCACAGAAATTATTGTCCATCAGTTTGGAAGGAAGTGTTGGTTAAACAAGAAAGGATAAAATAATGTTGAAGATTCACAATTTAACGGTTTCGATTGAAGACAAGAAGATACTCGATGGGCTAAGCCTTGAAGTGAAGCCCGGGGAGATCCACGCCATAATGGGACCAAACGGGACCGGCAAAAGCACCCTCGCCAATGTGATCGCCGGTAAGGAAGGCTATGAAATTGAAAGCGGGAGCATTGTCTATAAAGGAAAAGACATCCTGGAGATGTCGGTAGACGAAAGGGCCAACGAAGGCATTTTCCTGGGCTTTCAATATCCCGTGGAAATCCCCGGTGTGAGTATGACCCATTTTCTCCGGACCGCCGTCAATGAAAGACGGGCTTATCACGGCCTGGATCCAATGCCGGCGGGTGAGTTCCTGAAGATGATGGAAGCACGCAAACAATTGGTGGAAATTCAATCCCAGCTGGCAAGCCGCTCGGTTAACGAAGGTTTCTCGGGCGGAGAGAAGAAGCGCAATGAGATTTTTCAAATGGCGATGCTCGAACCTGAACTGGCCATACTGGATGAAACCGACTCAGGCCTGGATATTGACGCCCTGAAGGTGGTAGCCAATGGCGTAAATAAGCTGCGCACCAAAGAGAATGCTTTCATTGTCATCACCCATTACCAGCGCCTGCTCGACTACATAATCCCCGATTTTGTGCACGTACTCTTCGGGGGAAAGATTGTTCGCACCGGCGACAAATCCCTGGCCCTGGAACTGGAAGAAAAAGGATACGAATGGCTGAAAGAAGGCCACCAGGCAATGGCCGACTAAAGCAAAGGAGAGAAGAATGAGTGCTATTATCACGGAAGGCGGACTGAAGGAGAAGATGCTCCAGCTCTACGAAGAACTCCGTCAGCAGAACTTCAGCAAGGATTCGGAGCACATCCGACAGGTCAGGCAACAAGCTATTGAAAGCTTCAAAAAGCTGGGGTTCCCTCAAGCAAGCCAGGAAAAGTGGAGACAGACCAATCTGAGTAAACCCCTGATGCTGGAGTATGTCCATCATTTCGAACCACTTCAACAACAGATCGACATTCAAAAGATCTTTCAATGCGAGGTATTCGACCTGGATACCATATTGGTTACCCAATACAATGGCTGGCTGGTAAGCGATGGGTTAGCCTTGCAGAATCTGCCCGATGGCATCATCATCGGCAGCCTGGCCGAAGCGATGCAGCATTACCCTGACCTTATCCGGAAGCATTACAACCGCTATACCGACAGCGACAGGGACGGGATGAACGCCCTGAATACGGCCTTTGCCCAGGACGGGCTGTTTATATACGTCCCCAAGGGTGTTGTTGTGGAGAAACCTGTCCAGATCATCAATCTGGTCGATCTCAAAGAAAACATCTTCGTACAACCCCGGAACCTGATCATCCTGGAAAAAAATGCCAGCCTGAAGCTCATCCACTGCGATCATTCACTAAAACATAGGGAAAGTCTGATCAATTCTGTTTCAGAGTTTTATGTAGGAGAGGGCGCATCTTTGGATCACTATAAAATCCAGAATAAAGACAACAGCTCGACCCTGATTACCACTACCTTCTTCCACCAGGAGAAAGAAAGCAATATGTCTACCAACACCATAGTACTGCACGGCGGCCTGGTTCGCAACAATACCCACGCCCATCTTGCAGGAGAGCACGCCAACGCGAATATCCTGGGCCTGTCGCTGGTGGATGGAGAGCAGCACGTTGACTCACAGGTTTTTGTAGATCACGCTGTTCCGCATTGTACCAGCAATGAGATGTTTAAAGGCATATTGGACGACAAGGCCAGCGGGGCTTTCAACGGACATATTCTGGTAAGAAAAGATGCACAGAAGACCCTGGCCTACCAGAACAACCGTAATCTTTTGCTCACCGACAAGGCGCGGATACATACCAAACCTCATCTGGAGATTTACGCCGACGATGTAAAATGCAGCCACGGGGCCACCATCGGACAACTGGATCCGGAAGCAATGTTCTATTTGCGCACCCGGGGTATCTCCGCCCAGGCTGCCCGTATGCTGCTGATGTACGCCTTTGCGGCTGAGGTGATCCGCGAAATCAAAATTCCGGCCCTGAGGGAGCGAATTGATGAGCTGGTAGCCAAGCGCCTGAGAGGGGAACTCACAATCTGTGATCAATGTGTGATTGATTGCCGTGAAAAAAGAGTGGTTTCCTTCGATATCGATATGAGTAAAGTCTGATACCTCATCCCTATGAGCCTGAACATTGATGCGCTGCGCAGGCAGTTCCCCATCCTTTCAAGGAAAATCGGCAAGCATACGCTTGTTTACCTCGACAATGCCGCCACCACCCAGAAACCGGAGCGGGTGCTGCAAATTGAAACGGATTACTACCGCAGCATCAACAGCAATATTCACCGCGGGGTGTATCATATCAGTCAGGATGCCACAGCCCGATTTGAAGCAGCACGGGAGAAGGTAAGACAGTTTCTGGGTGCTGCCGAAGCCAGAGAGATCATCTTTACCCGTGGCACGACTGAGTCTGTCAATCTGCTTGCCCATAGCTTTTCACAGGCTTTCCTGAAACCCGGAGATGAAATCCTGATCAGCGGGATGGAGCATCATTCCAATATCGTCCCCTGGCAAATGGCCTGCGAGCGTCATCAGGCTAAACTCAAAGTTTTACCGCTGCATCCCGATGGCAATCTGCAGCTGGATGCCCTGGATGCAATGTTGAGCCCGCGCACCCGCCTGCTTGCCCTCACTCACATTTCCAATGTATGTGGCATCGTCAATCCGGTGAAAGAAATCATCGCCCGCGCAAAAGCCAAAGGAATTCCGGTTTTCCTCGACGGGGCCCAGGCTGCACCCCACCTTAAAGTGGATGTACAAGACCTGGATTGTGACTTCTATGCTTTCTCGGGCCATAAAATGTACGCTCCGATGGGCATTGGCATCCTTTACGGGAAGGCAACACAGCTTGAAACTATGCCTCCCTGGCAGGGCGGAGGAGAAATGATTGCAGAAGTGCGTTTTGACCAGACTACCTACAATGAGATCCCTTACAAATTTGAAGCAGGAACCCCGGCGGTGGCCCAGGTGCTCGGACTGGCGGAGGCCATCGATTTTCTGATGGAATGCGGGATGGACGAAATCCATCAGCGAGAGCAAATGCTGCTGGAATACGCCCGCAAAGAACTGAGAAAAATCCCCGGCATACGCTTTTATGGCGACCATCCCGGGAATGCCAGCGTCCTTTCTTTCCTGGTTGGAGAAATACACCCCTACGATCTGGGAACCCTCTTGGATCATTTCGGCATCGCCATCCGTACCGGTCATCATTGCGCTCAGCCTTTGATGGACTTCTGGGAAATCCCGGGGACAATGCGGATGTCGCTGGCCTTTTATAACACTACGCAAGAGATTGATATCTTTGCAACATCATTGCGGAAAGCCATCGCAATGCTGCAATAATCCCCTGAAAAGGAACCCATAAGCGAAGCATAATGAGCATAGCGGAAAAAGCGCAAGCCCTGGTGAACGAGTTTTCGATGTTTGAGGAATGGCTGGACAAGTATAACTATCTCATTGAATTAGGAAAATCCGTTCCTCCGATCGACCCGGCCTATCGAACCGATCAATACCTGATCAAAGGATGCCAGTCGCGTGTTTGGCTGCACGCCCGGATGGAGGATGGCAGGGTTCTGTTTTCAGGCGACAGCGATGCAGTGATTACCCGTGGCATTGCCAGTATGTTGATCAGGGTGTTTAGTGGCCATCGCCCGGACGAAATTTTAAATGCGGACCAGGGATTTGTCGACCAGATCGGACTGAAAGAACACCTGAGTCCTACCCGCTCCAACGGCCTGGTCAGTATGCTACGGCAAATCCGCCTCTATGCCTTGGCCTTCAAAGCCAAAGCCGGAGAGAAATAAGGAAAGGAAGCAGAATGACTTTGCAGGAACAGAAAGTAGTTTTGGAAAGTGCCATCATTGCAGCACTCAGAGAGATTTATGATCCGGAGATCCCGGTTAATATTTATGATCTGGGCTTGATCTACGAGATATCCCTGGATGACGAACTCAATGCACATATCCTGATGACCCTGACCACCCCCAATTGTCCGGTGGCCGAATCCCTTCCTGCAGATGTAAGGGAAAGGGCTTCGAAGGTGGAGGGCGTGAAGTCGGCGGAGATTGAACTCACCTTTGATCCACCCTGGACGCAGGATATGCTGACGGAGGAAGCGCGTTTGGATCTGGGCTTATTTTAGCGAGCCATTTAAGTCAGCCTTTAGAAGGCATAAGTCATAAGGGACAGTGGACAGTGAATCAGTGATTTAGTGACATTTATCCTTGCTCCTTTCTCGCTACTTGCTCTGAGTTAGTCGATGGATGTCGAAGGGTTCCTCGCTGCCTGCCAGCTGGGAGTGATTAAAACAGAAAGTACAAGCTATTCGGACTTGACCATTCAGAGGAGATGGTTTTACTATCAAAAAACGTGAATAAGAAACCAATAAAGAATGGACAAGCTTTTATTGAATGCGGTTCGGTGACAAAACTTCCGTTTGAGAATGAGACAATGGATATCGTTACAGCAAATGAGACTGTTCAATTTTGGCCTGATATTTCCGAATGCTTTTCCAAGATTTATCGAGTTTTAAAAAAAGATGGACGTTTTTATATCATCAACAGATATCCTCCTGAAGGTTCAAAATGGTGGAAAATGGCCAAATTGAAAAATGAGAAAGATTTTAATAATTCTTTTCTTAAAGCTGGTTTTACACAAATTGACTTAGACCTTAAAACAAGGAATCCTATGTACACAGGAATGACGATACTGTTATTTGGATTTTCAATATTCTCAACGAACGTTCTTGCCTTGTTTTTACCCTTATTTTTTATGACAATAGTCAGATTGATTTTTATCAAAAGAGAAGAACAACTAATGTTTGAAACTTTTGGAAAGGAATATCTTGAGTATAAAAAGAAAGTAAGACGATGGATATAAATCAACTCCACACAATCGAGTAGGCCGCCCCGCCAGCCAGCGCTAGCGGGGAGAGCCTATCACACGGGGCACGCGATTGCAAAGAGCGTTGGCAACAATTTAAAGATGAATCTGCATCTACCGGAAAGTATGGGTAAGTGGAAAATCGAATCTAACTTTCGATTAACATTTTTAGAAGACAAAAACTGTTGCCAATAAGTAAGGTCTTGCGCCAGGGCGAGACAAGGTGTGCGGCGCGTAATGGAGAATGGCATATTTTTAATCCGGAATAAAATTATGCCCCTCGCGAAAAGGTCTGCAAGGCCCTGGGCGGTATGCAAAAACCAAATAAGATGAAAATAGCGCCTTTCATTCTGATCATCCTCCTCTCCACAATCGTGGCTTGCACCAAAAAAAGTGTGGAAAAACCTGACGTTCCGATCGTGGACGGGATAATATACACTGAACTTGACCCCCTGATACACCTAAGTTCCGTGGACACGCTGATCGCCCACGGTTCAGGATGTGGAAATATTCCTTCCCCTGCAGACTCCATCACAAGTATTTCGTTCGATATCAACAATGACGATACCCTTGACTTCACGCTCTCCTGCAAGTCCTGGTACTACTTCGTCAGTGCGAGCTCCCCCTGTGCAAACTACCACACAAGCATTTATCTCTCTGGAACCGCTGAGGAACATAAAGTGGGCATCACGGAGCCTTTCAATAGTGTTAAACGATACCTGCCCGATGAAGTGATTGATGCTTCCCAAAACTGGTCAAATCCAGCGATGCTGATGTTGTCGTCTGCGACCGCCCCTTTTTCCACCAACTTCAATGACACGGCCTATGTAGGCCTTAAAATTCACACAGATCAGGGAGATTACTTCGGATGGATTTATTTTGATAAACAGGGATATGACCTTACCGTAATATCCTACGCAGTGCATCAAACGGTAAACAGCCCGATCAGGGCGGGACAAACTGAATAGTGAAGATGCGCGGTAGTTTTTAGCATAAACGATGTGAAAGCAACTCCCCTTGAGGTATGAATGAATGCGCGCAGGAAATCATTGAAAAGATCCGCGGAAAACGAAATGCGGAGATGAAGAAAGATTTTGTAAAACAGCCGTTGGCTGGGTTTTGAGGGAATACTCCAAAACTGACCAGCCACTTGTGCGCCACTTTTTGGCGCATCATAATGAATGGACCACAAAAGAAGTCAATAAAAATGCGTCTAAGTATTTCGGAGACAAATAAGGGGGATTTTCCATAACCCTCCGCTGAAACACCATAGTGTATCCAGGCAATAGGGTCAAAGGGCAAGGCTTTTTTCTTAACTTTGGGTATGCGTGCCTTGCGAAAACAATGAAGGAATCTTTGCCCGAACAATATTACAGGCTGCTCCCTTATCTTCGCCTCTACGGCCCTGTCGGACGGAAAATGACTCTTAATAAGCACATAAAATGAAGCCTCTTCCTCTCTTCCTGTGGCTGCTCACGGGCCTTCTCCTGCCCCTTGCCCTGGCCGGCCAGCCCTGTTTCCCCAATGGCATTGTCTTCTCAAACCAGGCAGAAATTGACAGTTTTCCCATACACTACCCCCACTGTCATCATATAGGGGGCGATGTGCGCATTTATGGCGCCGGAAGCATCCGCAACTTATTGGGAGTTAGCATCATTGATACTATTGACGGGTCGCTGGATATCAGTGGAAATGACTCCATCCTTCAGCTTGGCGGCCTCCAAAATCTGAAGTTCATCGGCAATAATCTTTATATCTTTGATAATGGCCAATTGGAAGCGGTCAATGCGCTATCCGGCCTGGTCCATATAGGTGGGTTGGTGCATATTCAAAGCAATCCGCAATTAAGCAGCCTTAATGGTCTGAATGCAATAAAGTACATCCCCGGGGACCTGGTCATCCTGGAAAACGACCTCCTGCAAGACCTGTCGGGAATGGCACCCGATTCCATTGGCGGCACCCTGCTTATTGGGGAGAACCACGGATTGCGCTCCTTAGACAGTCTGCAATGCCTGCAAGGGGTGGGAGGTGATCTGGAAGTTTACTTTAATGCGCAATTACAAACAATTTCAGCCCTCACAAACCTGAAGCGAATAGGACGGAACCTCACTATCTCCGGTAACCACAATCTGACATCCCTCCTCGGACTGGAAGGCATTGATTATGTGCCCGGACACTTCCTGCTGGGGCGCAGCCGGTGCGTGAAAGACCTGCACGGAATGCAAAACCTTGGAATGATCGGCCAGTCTTTGTTTATTTCAGACAATGACTCCCTGGAAAACCTTCATCATCTTCTCGGCCTGCGAAGTGTGGGCACCTTCATCAGCCTGCAATCCAATCCACTTCTTGCAGATATCACCGGACTGATGAACCTGAAAACAATGGGTGGAATGCTCGAAATCAGGGATAACCAGGTTCTGACACATTTAAGCGGCCTGGATAGCCTGGACTATGCATCCATCTCCAGAATAAACCTGGAAGAGAATCCTGCGCTGTCCTACTGTGAAGTGAGAAGTATTTGTGATTTTCTGGATCATCACCATCACCCATCGTATTTCTCCATCGAAAATAATGCCTTGGGATGCAGCAGTGAGTCAGAAATTAAATCAGCCTGCGATGCGATAGGCATTTCTGAATATATATGGGCAGATCAGGCGATCGCTTTTCCAAACCCCAGCAGTGGCCTCATTCATTTTCAGCCCGGAGATTATGCGAAGGATGCCAGGGTAATGATCTTTGACGCCTATGGCAGGCTGGTACACGCCACAAAGGGGATCCCAATGTCCCTCGATCTGTCAGCCAATGCTGAAGGAATGTTTATCATTGAAATCAGAAGTGCCGACAGAATGGTAAGAGAAAGGCTCATCAAGTTATAAAACAAGGATCTGAAAAGGAGCCTTAAAGCACCCGGGCCGTATGGAAAAAAAAGCAAGCAATAGCATATTTATCGCCACCAGTCTGGATGGCTACATCGCGGACAAATCCGGGGGCATCGATTGGTTGCAGGCGTTGCCAAATCCCGGGAATGAGGATATGGGATATCAGGAGTTCATCCAAAGAATGGACGCAGTGGTAATGGGAAGGGGCACTTTTGAAACGGTGCTCGGATTCGATATCCCCTGGCCATATCAGAAAAGGGTATTCGTTTTATCTGAAAGTCTGAAGGAAATTCCGGAAGCATACAGAGACAAGGTATTCCTATTAAAAGGAAAGCCTGCAGAGGTCTTAGACCAGATACACGCGAAAGGGTATCACAAACTTTACATTGATGGGGGGAATACGATCCGGAATTTTCTGAAGGCGGACCTGATAGATGAAATGGTGCTGACCACCATTCCGGTGCTGCTGGGAGGGGGCTCCCCCTTATTTGGGGATCTGCCCTGCCCATTATCCTTTGAATTAAAGGGCAGCAAAACTTTTTTAAATCAAATAACACAGCGCCATTATGTACGGAAACGCTAAAGTCCTGCCGGCTTGCGCTGCTTGTTTGAGCCTGCATTAAATAATCCTTCCTTTGCAAATCAGAACTTAATCATTTATCAAAGCATTTAAAATGAAAAACAGGACGATTTTACTGCTGGGGTGCTTGCTGGGAATGCTTGGCCAGAGCCGGGCCAATGATCCGATTTCCACCTCCATCATCGGGCATTGGTTTGTGGTGGAAAGAAATTATCACTACGCAAGCAACGAGGGGGTCAATGAGGAAGAAAATGTGACCTATCATTTTGTCTTTCAAGAGGATGGCACAGGCTATTGGATGGTTGAAACAGAAAAAACACCTTCCAATGGCAAGCCGGAAAAAAAGGAAGAGAAATTCAACTACAAATGGAGAGTACTGGATAATAAGGTCATCCTGGACTTTTATGAAATGAATAGAACTTTCGAAAGTGTTTTTGATTTGTCGGATGATGTCCTGACCCTAAGCGATCCGGAGAATAAAACCAGACAGTATTCCAAAAAGCAGGATTAGAAGGCCGTTCTGCGCCCGGGCTATGCCGGCGCACTTCGCTTGTCGCGTGTTCCGCAATGGAGGTGAGATTACTTGATATATGATGTGGGATTTTTGAAGGAAGGTATCTGCAGATCAAGCACATAACGCATTCATACCCTTACTGTATGCTCTTGCCTGCCTGCCGGCCTTTAGATTCGCACTCCAATTATCTTACTTAATCATTGTTATTAAACGAGGGGGGTCTGGGGGGAGACTCATAACTTATGGTTTAGGTTGATAACTTTACATAAATCAAAAAGAACGGGGTGAACTTTCCTGCCGGTTAG
>Ga0334885_1000106_pt1 | contig 148197 bp, 130 predicted proteins | sample GraSluR1_MG_8_FD_207233 | JGI IMG/M metagenome (GOLD analysis project Ga0334885, IMG submission 207233) | Sludge microbial communities from methane-producing bioreactor in Wageningen University, Netherlands - Granular Sludge_31_05-R1 | ecosystem: Engineered > Bioreactor > Anaerobic >...
GATCAACGCAACAAAGAAGCCAAAGTCAGTTATCTGACTCGCCAATTGGAGAAGCTTACCGGCGCTACTGTACAGATTACCTTCAGTACGGTGGCGGCTTAAACCAGTTTATTTTCGAAGGAGGTCAATGATGAATACAGTCAACCGTGTTGTCTTGGTTATCGCGCTGTTGGGCCTGATGGCGCTGCTCACGGCCATCTTTATCCTGCCCCACCTGATTTTCACCAATGTCGGGCAATGGATGATGAATGTAGGCCGCTATTTCAACACCATACAGCCGGCCTGGCGGTTCGTTCTGGGCCTGTTGTTGGCCTTGATCGTAGATGCCGGCATCCTGTTGCTGATCTTCTTGGAAGTGCGTCCCGGTGGACGACGCTTCATCCGCGTGCAGCAAGTGACGGGCGGCATGGCGGCGATCAGCACGGAGAGCATCGCACAGCAACTCACCTACCGGCTCGATCCGATTCCGGGCGTGCTCAAAGTCGCTCCACGGGTCGCCGCGAAGCGCGACAAGGTACGGGCTGTCGTCGATGTCGAGGTTGCCGCCGGCAGCGATGTGCCCGACCTGGCGACAGAGCTGATGGAGGTCGTGAAGACGGTGTTGGCCGATAGCCTGGGGTTACAAGTCTACGGTCAGCCGGAAGTGCGGATCAAAGTAGCCGCCAGTCCCACCCCCGTGGTGAAGAAGCCGCAGCCTGTGAAAGAAAGACCGGCGCCAGAAGAGCCACGCCAGCCCCCCCCAGAACTCCCCGTCGAAGTTCCGCCACCGCAGGAATGGGCCGGGCCGCCGCCGCTGCCCGTTGACGAGGAACGTTAAGCGTGAGTGAAACGACGCCGCTCACCCCAGACGCGCGCCTCGAGGCGCTGCTGTTCGTCGCCCCGCAGCCGTTGCCGCTGGAGTCGCTGGCTCAAGCGGCGGATCTCTCGCTCGAAGAGGCCGAGGCCGCTCTGGCTACGCTGGAAGCGCGCTTCGCCACGACGGGCCTTCGCGTACAGCACAACAAGAAACGCCTGCAACTCGTCTCCGCGCCCGAAGCCGCACCGCACATCGAGAAACTGCTCGGCCTGGAAGTGCGCTTGCACCTCTCGCAGGCGGCGTTGGAGACCCTGGCGATTGTGAGCTACGCCCAACCAATCACGCGCCCGCAGATTGAGGCCATTCGCGGCGTCAACTCCGACAGCGTGCTGCGCACCTTGCTGAACGCCGGTCTGATCGAGGAAGTCGGGCGCGCCGAGACGGTCGGACGCCCGATCCTCTATGGGACGACATTCGAGTTCTTGCAGCAGTTTGGACTGCAAAAACCGGAGGATTTGCCGCCGCTGGAACAGCCCGAAAAACCTGCCGAAGGTTCCACATAGGACATTCACACCCTTCACAAGGTTGGTAAAGCATCAGATATGGGTTCACATCACAGCCACCCGCCACAACGCCCCGGCGCGCGGTCGCGGTCGCGCGCCGGGGGTTCACGCTGGCGGTGGCTTTTTGTGCCACTGGCGCTGTTGATCATCCTCAGTGGCAGCGCCGTTCACGCACAGACATCCATCACACCGGTCGGCGTCTACTACGTAGGGCGTGTGGACGCCATCGCCGAAGCCATCAAGCTCGCGGAACCCTACATCGTGCGGGTCGATCAGCCAGAGTTGGCCCAGGTGTTGGTGTTCAACGACTTCCTGCCACAGCATGCAGAGACGCTGGAATTGTACAGCGGGATGGCGCAACGCGCCGATATCGGATTGGTGATCTTCTGCGGACCGCAGTTCCCGCAAAGCATCGAGGAATTAAGCCCCCTGTTGGGGGTGAGCACGTTCGGCATGGCGCAATCGCGCGACCCGCAAGCCGTCCAAACCGGCGATCCGGTCGACGCGCTCCAGCGCACCATCACGTGGAGCACCGCGCCAACCATCCAGGCGCGCACCGTCATCTCCAACCCCAACCTACTGCGCCCGCTCATCGTCACCAGCGCGCGCGAACCGGTGATCCAGCGCGTTCGAGGACGGGAACGCGCGCAAAGCTTCATTGTCGGCGGGTGGCTTACACATCCATCTAACAGCGAGTGGCAGAGTTGGCCCTATTTCCACTACCTCATCTACCGCCTGATCCTCGAAGCCGCCAACGCGCCGCGTGTCCTGGCTTTCGCCGACTATCCCCTTTCCCCGGTGCCGCAAGGCCGCATACGCTGGGGCGTCATCAGCGGTGGCGGCGCGGCCATCCTGCTCGCCGGGTGGACGCTCTACCTGGCCCGGCGGCGGTTGTTTATGCACCCAGAACTCTGGGACGAGATTCGCATCCGATCCCGCGGCAAATCGCAGCGTGCGTCCTCACAGCAGAATGATTGGGAACAAGTCGGGTTTCACCGCCCACTCGGCGGGCTGCTGACGCTACTGCTGCCTTACTTCCTGCTGCTGATTCCCGTTGTCGCCTACCAGGGCGACGTGCTGCCCCGTGAGTTAATCCCCTGGGCGCAGACGCTGCGCACGTGGGAGCGCCTCGGGCTAGGGCTGAGCGCGCTCGGCATGTTCCTGGACCTGGGAACCGGCATCGCGGCGGTCTATTACTTCGCTACATTACGTATCCGCCATCCACAAGAGGCATTCCGCTATTTCCAATACTATATATGGTGGCAACTGCTAAGCGGCGCGGCGCAATTCGGTCTCGCTGCCTTTGTCGCAGCTTTCATCTTACCCGGCACAGCGCAAGCGCACCTGGCATTCTTCCTGATCGCCCACGCGCTGGTTCAGTTCCCCGGCTTTTTCCAGTGCTTCCGGTTTTTCTTCCGCGCGGTACAGCGGCTCGATTACGAACAATATCTGGCGCTGGCGTTGTTGGGGGCGACGGTCTTGATCCAGGGTTGGGCCGTGCGGACGCTGCGACAGTGGGGCGCAACACAACCGGCGCTCGGCGAAAGCATGGGTGGGATATTGGGATTGGGGCTAGGGCTGTATCTGGCGGAACTGGCGGTCTTCTTGATTGGCCTGGGGCTGTACAAACACCTGGGGTACGCGCTGCGCGCGCTGCTCTTGCCGACATTCGACCGTTACATCACGGCGCGCATGATGAGTTTCGGCGGGCGGTTGGCGTTCGGCGCGGCCTTTGTCCCATTGGGCGCCCTTGCTCAGGCGCTGCTCCTGCCCGGCTTGATTCCCGGCTACAGCGCCTTGCACAACGCGTGGACGCTGGCCGTCGCTTTCGCCGCCGTTCACGACGTCTTGCAAATCGGACTGTACGGCGGCCTATTGCCTGCTGTCGTCGAAGCGCATGTCCTGGGGTACCAGCGATTGTTGCGCTATTACGTCAGCCAGAGTGTGCATTATGGGCTGTGGTTCAGTCTGTTCCTGTTCACCACACTGCACGCCGTGGGAGATCGCGTCATCCTCGGCACGATGGGCGCTCAGGCAGTGGAGGTCGTCCATTGGCTGTTGCCGATTCTGCTGTGGGGGGCGTTCCAATGGCTGGCGTGGTCCGCCTCTCACATTCTGATCGCGCTTGGTCGCCCGGCGACGGTTTCGTGGCTGACCATTGGCGAGCAAGCGGCGCGCGTGGGACTGATGGTGGCGTTGGTCCCACCCTACGGTATGGTAGGGCTGGCCATTGCTTTTGCCGCCGCGTTGATGCTACGCGGGTTGATCAGCTGGTGGGTCGTGGGACGAGCGACGGGCCGAACGCGCGTTTATGTGTGGCGGACGTTCGTCGCGCCCATCGGCGCTGCGGCGGCGCTCCACGGTCTCCTGCGAGTCGGGGGTGAATGGGCGTGGATGCCGACGATTCCGGCCAGTGTCACGTTGCTGCTGGTGGGGCTGATCATGGGGCTGGGGCTGTACGGCTTTTTCACCGCGTTATTGGGCGGATGGGACGACGGTGGTATCGACGAACTGGCGCGCGCAACGCGCCTCAGCGGCCTGGGCTGGCCGCTGGCGCGATTGCTGACGGCGTCCGTGCGCCTGGGCGCTCAGCTCTCGCCATTACACGGGCGGTTTCCGGCGACGCTGCGCACATTCGCTGAGGAGGAGGCGCACGCCGCGACGTTGGGCATGCGCGAATTCGCAGGTGATTCAAAAGCCATGCGCAGCCCACCGGCAGAGAAAGTGTAGTTGCCGTAGATTAACGGCCCGGGTTCCAGCACACGCGGAAGAAGTTCCGGCAGATCTTCGACCAGTGGGAAGGCGTTAAGTTTCGAGCGCGCCACCCAGACCGGCGCGCCCTCGGCTGAGGCGCGGAGTTCGCCCGGCGGCGCTGCACCGGTAAACACGAAAAAGAGCACGCCGGGTACAGAGGCCAGCGTCACGTGAACGACGGCGCGAAGTGTTAGCGCTTCCACAGAAAGCCCGGCTTCCTCGGCAACTTCGCGCACGGCGGCTTGATGCGGTGTCTCTCCCGGTTCGATGTGCCCGCCCAGGCCGTTGTACTTCCCGGCCCACAATTTCTTGTCCGGCGCGCCGGCCAACAGCAACACCTCGTCACCGCGTGTCAAAAATACCAACACACGCGGGATGACGGTATAGCCCTCGCCAACATGCAGTTGCTCCTCAGGGCGCATAGATAGTGTCCCCATAAGTCAATGTCAGAGCGTGGACGGCTTCGAACGTGAGCCAGCGGCTTGGGTGGTTCAAGCGTTCTTCGGACAGGGCCGGGGTCGGGCGGGCTTTGAGCCAGCGGCCTTCTTCAGTTTTGAGGGAGAGCAGCAGATAGAGCCACCCCTGAAAGCGGGGATGCGTGCGAAAATCCGTCTGCGCTACCACACGGCACAGTTCGACGATGTCGGAGCGGTAGTAGCGCGGGAACGTGGGCTGGAGCCAATCCGCATCGCGTCCGCTAAAGTCGAAGGGATGGTTGATCAGGGATTCGCCCAACACTTCAATCGCGGCCTCTTCGTCCGCGCTGCGCTGTTCGGCAGGTATGGACACAAACGCGGCCAACGCTTTGACCAATCCATGCGTGCAAGCTCCGCTGGCAATCGGGCAATCCAACTGTTCCGGGCGCAAGAGGACTGTGTGGAGCAACGCCGCCAGGGCCGAGCGCGTGCGTAGATCATTTTCGTAGCCAAAGCGCCACATAATCTGCAACGCTATGCCGGTGTAACACAGCCAGGGCACGTTCTCACTGCCGATGGTAGCGCGAGCAGTGGCAAAACGCCCGTCCTCACCACGCCCGTGGTTGAGCAGGTTCTCGCACGCCGGTTCGACTTCCGCGAAGCGCGAAGCGCCCAGTTGCGCGAACAGGTACAGTGTGCCAAAATTGCCCAGCGCGCCGCCGAAATACGGGTCGTGCTCGCGGCCCCAAAAGTTGACGTGGTCCCAGTGTTCGCGCAATATGGCGATGGGCGACCATGCCAACAGCCGGGCATTCTCTTCGTGCAGGATCGTCTCGGCCCGCTTGAACAGGTGACGCAACGTCAGCAAGCGGGCGGAAGGGTTCACGGGATCTAGCAGCCAGGGGACCGGATCCCGTTGGACCAACTCCAACCAGCGCGTAGCAGGCAATCGAGCAGACGGCATTGGGCTAAAGCTTGTAACCGATCATCCGCAAGAAGTCCTTGCGCCAGGCGATGTCCTCTTCTCCCTCGATCCCTTGCGTCAGCATCCCATCGATGACGCCTAGGATGCCGCGCCCTTGTGCGGTCTCCGCGATAATGACCTGGGTAGGATTGGCCGTCGCACAGAAAATGCGCGCCACTTCCGGCACTATTTTGACGGGATTGAGCACGTTGACGGGATAGAAACCCTCGCCCAGGAAGATGATGAAGCTATGCCCGGCGCTTAAGGCCAGCGCGTTCGTGCGCGCCAGTTCGAGCATGGCATCATCGGTGCCGGACCAGCGCACCAGCGATTTGCCCGATGCTTCGCAGAAAGCGATGCCGAACTTGATACCGGGCACCGCTGTCACCAGCGCCTCGTGCAGATCTTCCACCGTTTTGATAAAGTGGGATTGCCCCAAGATGAAGTTGATCGGTTCCGGCTTCTCGATAGGAACGACGGTCAGTTTTAAGTCCATCAAACACCTCCTGGAAAAAGTCCGTTGAAATCCGGTCAATCCGTTGATAAAAGCACATCGCTCACCCGTAAACCGGCGGCTTCTGCGGTGCGGCGCAGGTCATCTAGCGTGGCTTGAGCGGTGGCATGCGCTGCATCGGCGGTCGGCGCCACCGCCACGGCGATCACCTGCAAGCCTTCGGCGCTGGCTGCGGGAAACGGCTTCGCCAGGGATTTTAGATAGACCTCGGGATGGCGCCGGGCAACGTCTCGCAAGGGGATGGCGAGGTCGGCTTCGTCATCGCAGTGAACGAGCAAGGTGTGCTCGGCCCAGATCCCCGGATTGAAACGGCGCAGCAACTCCGGCGCAACCGAGGCGGCGAAGATCGCTTCCAGTTCCGCAGGGACGCCCGGCAGGACGTAGATCACCGTCCCCTGATGCTCCAATTTGACGCCGGGTGCAGTCCCCACCGGGTTGGGCAAAGGGTGGGCATCGCGGGGCAACGTCGCCATCTTCTGCCGCGCAAACACCGGTCCGCGTTGCGTGAGGTAGTGCTGCGCCAACAGACGGTCATAATGGGCCTCGACGAAGTCTGCGGCTGCACTGTTGAGGACGAGCGGTACGGACAATGCCTCAGCTAATGCGGACAACGTGAGATCATCTTCGGTGGGGCCGAGACCGCCGCTGCACAATAACACATCCGGTTGCTGGGCGAGGAGAAACAAAACCACAGTTGCGATTTTCGCAGGAACATCGCGGACCATGGCCGCGTATTCTACGCAGAAGCCCATCCGCGTAAGATGTTGGCTCAACCAGAAGAGATTGGCATCGCGGACAGCGCCGTTGAGCAGCTCATTGCCAATCGCCAACAAGCTCGCTGTGGGCATGGAACACTCCTGATGGATTAAGTCTCTATCCGGGAAATGTATCTGCCAGCGTTTTAGGCGCTTCAGCGGTGAATTCTCGGATAGGTTCTAAGCGTGAAATAAGCACACCGGGCTTAGCGCGCCGAGCCTAGCTCTCCATCCCTAGCACGCGTTTCACATTGTCCCGGAGTTCACGGGTACTAAATGGCTTAACGAGGTACACCTGCACCTTGGCGACGTGCTCGCCGAGTACTTTGTCGATGGGTGCGCCGCGCGCGGTAATGACGATGACCGGAATGTCGCGCATGTCCGGCTCCTGTTTCATCGCCTGGTAGACTTCCCAGCCTCCCATATCGGGCAACATCAAATCAAGCAAAACGAGCGCCGGGTCGACCTGGCGAATCGTTTCCAAGGCCTTTTGTCCTTCGCGGACTCCAACGATCTCGAAATTATCGCGGCTCAAGATGACGCCCACGAGATCAATCATGTCCTGATCATCTTCGATGTAAACGATCTTCGTGCGATCCGCCATATGGTTCCCCACCTCCCAACACGCAACTTCCTTTCGAGAAATCAGAGCGCCGGGCCTGCAACAACCCAGCGCTCTGGAACGTCACTGCCAGTCTTGCCAAAGGGCGTATAAGCAGACAGTTTCGAACTACGATGTAAAAAACGACCGGCTATTATAGTTTGGTGCCCAAAACTTTGTTAACGCTGGCGAGCAGCTCCTGCGGGCCAAAAGGTTTGGTTACATAATCGTCAACTTTGGCGATGTGCAAACCGAGGACTTTATCGATGCTCTGCGCTTTTGCCGTCACCACAATGACCGGGATGTGGCTCAATTCTTCGTCCGCCTTCATCTGTTGGTAGACTTCCCACCCGTCAATGTCAGGCATCATCAGATCAAGCAACACCAGCTTGGGCTTGATTTTGCGCACAGCCTCCAGACCCTCACGCCCGCCCACAGCGCCGATAAGTTCAAAATTCCGCCGTCCCAAAATCAGACGGATCAGTTCGATCATTTCGGGTTCGTCTTCGATACAAACGACCTTGAGTTTCTCTTGTGCAGGCGCAGCATCTTTCTGCGCTTCTACGAGGGTGGATTGTGGATTTTGTTCTTCTGTCATCAGTTACCTCCTCAGTCATTCGCCTCAAATTCAGTTTAGCACAACCCCTAGGGATGTCAATAAGCCATGTTTGTGTTCAGTTGTTAGTTTACCATGTTTTTACAAAAGGGTGAAAGGGTATTTGGTTATGGGATGGGGTTTAGGTTGCCTGGAGCGCCGCATTCTTCTAGTCAGATGACCAGGTCGGGAACTCACCACCTGCCCGGCGTCAATCTGGAACATATCCAGCCGACATGACGTTCTACATGATGGATGGGCATCAACGAGCAAAAGGAGGAAATGATGAAAACCAAACTGTTAGCGCTATGGCTGTTGGCTAGTTTTGTGCTGATCGCCGGTTGCGGCGGACCGGTCAGTGGGGCGCAGTCCCCCCAATCGCATCCGGCCGAGGTCACAATCACGGAACCAGAATCCCCACCGGTAGGGGCAGATGCTGAGGGCGTCGGATTGGCAAATCCGGCGTCCGTCCACTGCGAAGCACAGGGAGGCACGCTCGACATACGAGACACAGATGTGGGCCAATACGGAGTGTGCGTCTTCCCCGATGGGAGCGAATGTGAGGAATGGGCGTTTTTCAAAGGTGAATGTAGTCCTGGCCCGCAAGCTGGCGAACCGCTGGAAGTTGAAGACGTCACCGAACCGGTCGAGGATTGGGTAGGCGTCGTGGTGAGCAATCCCGAAGGCGCACAGTTCGACGACTACTTTCAACTGCTGGATCAAGGCAGCTTGCGCGTCGGCATCACCGGGGCTGGCGCCATCGGCGAGCAACTCATCGCCCTGCGCGACACCGGCACGACGATTCACGTCTGGGGTGTCATCCGCCATAATGTCCCGGACGCTTACGGTTCGCAGGTCGAAGTCACACGATTGGAAACCGAATAACGATAGATAGATTCCACTTTACGATACGCCCCCGGCACTCGCGCCAGGGGCGTATCCTTTCGGACACATTTCCAGCCAGTCGAAATGGACTGGGCGACGATCTGCCACACCCTCGCATGAATACTTATCAAAAATATAGACATCGACAACGGAAAGTGCTATACTATATGCAACCATACAGCCAGCCAATCCGTCGATCTGATCACACTTCTTTCAAACCGCCAGCCACCCGCATATTGTAGGCAGATGAGGAACAGTGATGACGACTGGAATTCCACCGGCGCTCTATCGAAGAATCGAAGACGTTCTTTTGCAGTGTGGGCCATTCGACAACTTCACCGAGCTGAAGGCGATCTTCACCGATGCCAGAATCAGTCCCTGGCACAAAGAGGTGCGGGACGCGAACACGGCCGCTGCGCGCGTGCAAGTCAACGTCGATTTCCTGCGCCGGCAATATAACGCTGTGCAAGAGAACGGTCTGGTCTTGCTTTTGCGCGTCCTGAGTGATGCAAAGGATGAGACGGATGCCTGCCAAAGTGAGCTGACGGCCACTGCCGATGATCTCGAACAATGGTTGCACGACAAACGCGCTCTGTCACAGACTGTCGTTCCCCGTAAATCGCTGCGCAACCGTGTGGCCATGGTCGGTAGTTTGTTGTTCACGATCGCCATAGCCATTTGGTTTCTCCTTATCAACCACGAGACCCCATCTGAGGTTTTACCTACGGCAACCCTGGCGACACTCCCTCAATGTCCAACGGCGACGCATGATGCTGGGGAAGATTTCGATGCCGCGATGGTTTTCATCACAGGGACGGTGTTATTGATGGGCGATGACACGCTGATGCAACCCACGCACAAGGTCACCGTGGCAACCTTTCTGCTCGACCGGTTTGAAGTCACGAATTTGCAGTATCGGCGGTTCATCATAACCACAAATCGCCGGCCACCTGACACCTGGAAAGGCAACGATTTCCCCACCGGCAAGGCCTTTCATCCCGTAGCTGGGATAACATGGCTGGATGCCAGCGCCTACTGCGAATGGGTAGGGAAGCGACTGCCGTACGAAGTAGAATGGGAATTGGCCTGTAGAGGCACACAAAACACCTTGTACCCGTGGGGAGAAGAGCCCCAGCAGAACCTTGCCAACGCAGACGGCGATAGCGGCTGTGGTCAGACACTCGCCGTCGGCGGGTATAGTTCCAGGGGTGACTCAACCTATGGCGTCGCGGATATGGTGGGGAATGTCGCCGAATGGGTCAATAGCATCTTCATGGATTATCCATATCGACATGACGATGGGCGCGAAGATGCCGCCAATGAGGAAGCATACAGAGTGATCCGTGGCGGAGCATTCGACCTCCCGTTGTTCAGTTGCGCCGAACGCATGAATGCGCCGCCGGCCATAGCCATACCTGATGTAGGTTTCCGATGTGCACAGGATGTAGCCCCGTCTCCATAACCATGCACATCGGTATTAAGTTGTAGTGCCAGTAACAGGAGGGTAAAAGATGAAAGACATCAGTGATTGGATGATAGAAGAGTTGCCCTGGCAAGAGATACTCGAGAAGGTGCATCGACATTACTACGAGAATCTTGAGAAATACTTCATGGACAACCCGGAATTGCTTGAGCTATTCAGAAACACGCAGATTGGCCTGCAATACAACCCTGAAACGATCGAGTGCGCCACTTCGGAACCCATAGAGCAAGCTAACACCATCGTGTGGGATGAACTCAGCGATGAAGTCACGGAGGACCTGCGTGGCATTTTAATCAACGAGTATCAAGTCCCCGCAGAGCAAGCCAGAGCCGTGAAAGTGAGCTGTATCGGCGCGATCTTCATGTCGCCACCCTCACCCTGGGAATCAAGCTGCCCACAATGGCATAAATGTGGCCCGGGTTCCTGGGTCACAGCCCCATGCCCCTGCTCCTCATAAACCACACGCATACACTCTCACAGGTCGCCGTTTTGTATCTTCCGGGAAGCTACACGAAGGCTGTGCTGAGCTTCCCGGAAGGTTGACAGCCTCGCTGAATTCGCCCTCTCCCCTTTTTGGGGTATAATAGTTTTTTGGAAACCCTCATGTTTCCTGATCGTCTGTCACAAATTCCATGAATTTGGCACACCTTCGTGAAATCCATGGCCTTTGTGAGGCAGCCGTCGCCATCCCACAATGCAGAATCCGTGGAGGAACAAGCCTGTTGAGCACAGAACACGAAATCGGAATCGTCAAAACGGTTGATATTCAACACGAAATGCGCACGGCGTATCTCGATTACGCGATGAGCGTGATTGTAGCGCGGGCGTTGCCCGACGCACGCGACGGCCTTAAGCCCGTGCAGCGCCGCATCCTCTACGCGATGCACGATATGGGCGTGCGCCCTACCACGCCGCACAAGAAATCCGCCCGCATCGTCGGTGAAGTCCTCGGTAAGTACCACCCGCACGGCGACTCCGCCGTCTACGAGGCGATGGCGCGCCTGGCGCAGGATTTTTCCGTGCGCTATATGCTGGTCGACGGGCAAGGCAACTTCGGCTCCATCGATGGCGACTCGCCTGCCGCGATGCGTTACACCGAGGCGCGCCTCTCGCACATTGCGATGGAACTGCTCAACGACATCGAGAAGGACACCATCGATTGGGTGGACAACTTCGACGGCAGCCTGCAAGAACCCGCTGTGTTGCCCGCGCGCTTGCCCAACCTGCTCGTCAACGGCGCGTCGGGCATTGCCGTGGGGATGGCGACCAGCATCCCGCCGCACAACCTGGGCGAAATTGTGGATGCGCTGGTGCACATTCTCGACAACTGGGACCGCCGCGAGGAAATCGGCGTCGAAGAGTTGATGGAGTATGTCAAAGGCCCGGATTTCCCCACCGGCGGCCAAATTCTGGGGCAGGAGCCGATTATCAAAGCGTATGCCACCGGGCGTGGCAAGGCCGTCGTGCGCGCCGTCGCCAACGTCGAGGAGATGCACGGCGGACGTTTCCGCATTGTCGTTACCGAAATCCCCTACCAGCTCAATAAATCGGGCCTGCTTGAACGCATCGCCACCCTCGTCCGTGAGGGCAAGCTGGAAGAAATCAGCGACCTGCGCGACGAATCGGATATGCGCGGGATGAGCATCATCATCGAACTCAAACGCGGCGCGCAGCCACAAAAGGCGCTCAACCGGCTCTACAAACATACGCCGCTGCAATCCACATTTGGCATCCAACTGCTCGCGCTGGTAGACGGCGTCCCGCGCGTGTTGCCGCTCCGGCGTTTGCTCCAAATCTTCCTCGATCACCGCATCGAAGTGTTGGTGCGCCGCACGCAGTTCGACCTGAACAAGGCCCAGGCGCGCGCGCACATCGTCGAAGGTTTGCTCATCGCGTTGGATCACATGGATGCGATCATCAAAACGATCCGTGAGTCGCCGGATGTGGAAACCGCCCGCGACCGGTTGATGGCGAATTTTGGGCTGAGCGAGATACAGGCGCAGGCGATCCTCGATATGCAACTGCGTCGCCTTACCGGGCTGGAACGCCAGAAGCTCGAAGAGGAATACGCGGAGTTGCTCAAGACGATTTCCTATCTCGAAGGATTGCTGGCCTCGCCACTGCAACAACGCGAGGTCATCCGCCAGGATTTGACCGAGTTGCGCGAGCGCTACGCTGACCCACGTCGCACGGCCATCCGTCCCGATGCAAACGCCTTCCTCGACGAAGAAGACCTGGTCGAGGAAGAGGACGTGTTGATTGCGATTACGCAGCGTGGCTACATCAAGCGTATGCCCTGGACGACCTTCCGCGCGCAGGGACGCGGCGGGCGCGGCGTCATCGGCATGGCGACCGGCGACGAGGACGAAATCACCACGTTGCTCTCGGCCTACAGCCACGACACACTGCTCTTCTTCACCGACAAGGGCAAAGTCTACCAGGAGAAGGTCTACCAGATTCCCGACGCCGGGCGCACGGCCAAAGGCTCGATGATCGCCGGCATCCTGGCGGTGGGTGTCGAGGAGCACGTCACCGCCGTCGTGCCCGTGTCGAGCTTTGCGGGTGCGTCGGGCAGCGGCGACACATTGAGCCTCAATGATGTGCCGGACGATGACGATGTGCCGGCCTCCGGCGATGAACCGCTCTCCGATAGCGAACCGCTCCCAAGCGAGGGGCTGCCGGACGAGGGCCTGCCTAGCGGGGTACGTTATTTGTCGATGATCACGCGGTTGGGTCGAATCAAGCGCGTCCCCCTCTCCGAGTTCAGCGCCGTGCGCCCCAGCGGCCTCATCGCCATCTCGCTCAACGATGGTGACGAGTTGGGCTGGGTGCGGCTCACGCAGGGCAACGACGACCTCATTTTGGTGACGCAGCAGGGTCAGGGATTGCGCTTCAACGAACAGGATGTACGCCCGATGGGACGAACAGCGGCCGGCGTGATTGCCATCCGCATGGATGAAGGCGACCGTCTAACCGTCGCTGAGGTGGTGGAACCGAATGGGACGCTTTTTTTGGCTTCGCTGAGGGGGTACGGGCGCTGTACTGCGCTAGACGAGTTCCGCACGCAGGGACGCGGCGGCAAGGGCGTGATTGCTTTCCGTGTCAACGATATTACCGGTCCCGTCGTGGATGGCCGCGTGGTACAGGATGATGACGAAGTCACGCTGATGTCGGAGAGCGGCATTGTGCTGCGCACCCGCGTGGAAAAAATTCCCGAGATGGGACGCTACTCGCGCGGCGTGCAGATGATGGATCTGAAGAACGGGGATCGAGTCGCCACCCTCGCGCGGCTGCCCAGCGGTGGTACGCCCAATGGCAGCGCGAATAACGGCAATGAGGTTTCTTGACATGCGTGACACAAACCGGCCTCGCTCCAGTCAATTGACGGCGCTGCTGCCCGCGGCAGATGCAGCGTTGTTGGCTGAAACCCTGGTGGCGTTCGCCAACGCCGACGGCGGCACATTATACGTGGGCGTCGCTGCCGACGACAGCACGCCCGGCGCGCCATCCGCTGGCACGCCCACCGGCGACCTCTATCCCGACGAGTTCGGCGAAATCGTACAGCAGGCCGAACGCCTCTGCCGTCCGCCGGTTCCCGTGCGTTGGGAACAGGTCGAGACCGGCGGGGCGTTCGTTTTCGTGGGGCGCGTGCATCGCAGCACCGAATTGCACACGCTGCACGACGGCCGGGTGATTGTGCGTACAGGCGCGGAGAACCGCGCGCTTGACGGTGCAAAAGTGCAGCAAATCGTCGCCAGCCGCTCTACGGGCGAATACGAAGCCGAACCGGTTCCCGGCGCGACGCGCGACGATTTCGACGCCGAAACGCTGCGCGAATTCGTCGAAGTGTGGGAAAAGCGCCAGGGACGCCCCTTGAGCCGCCCCCTCGACGACGTGCTCGTGGAAATGGGATGGCTGCTCCCAGGAGGCGCGCCAGGAGCTGGCGCGCCGACCGTGGCGGGCATCCTCCTCTTCGGCAAGAACCCGCAGGCGTTTATCCCCCGCAGTGGACTGACGTTCGTGCGCTTCGACGGCACGCACGTCCACAGGGAAGGCGGCGATCCGGGTTACGGGCGACGTGTGGAGTTTAGCGGCCCGCTGGCGCACATCATCCAGCGCGCGTGGGACATCCTGCAAGATGAGATCCGCGTGGGGGCGGTGGTGCGCGGCCTGGAGCGTAAAGAGCAGTGGCAGTACCCGCCCACCGCCATCCGCGAGGCGCTGGTCAACGCTGTAGCGCACCGCGACTATCGTCTGCGCGGGCGCGCCATCGAGGTGCGCATGTTTGCCGACCGGCTGGAGATTTCCAGCCCCGGCGGGCTGCCCGGCTTCATCACCATCGACAACATCGTGGATGAGCACTTCTCGCGCAATCCGCGCATCGTCAACGGGCTGTTCCAGTGGGGCTACATCGAGGAGCTAGGACTGGGCGTGGACCTAATGATCCAGGATATGGTGAACGCCGGGCACCCGCCGCCCCAGTTCCGTGCGTCGGACTACGCATTCACCGTCGTCTTCGAGAACGTGCACCAGCGCCAACCCGTCGCGCCCGTCACCGTCGATCTGACGATGAACGAGCGTCAGGCAAAGGCGCTGACCTATATCCAACAGAACGAGCGCATCACCAACCGCGACTACCAGGCGCTTTGCCCCGACGTGACCGCCGAAACGCTGCGCCTCGATCTCGCCGACCTCGTCGAGCGCGGCGTGCTCCTCAAGATTGGGGAGAAGCGGGGGACGTATTACATCCTGAAGTAATGAGTAAAGGGTAAAGAGAAATGAGTTAAGAGGCAAATGCGCAGCTCTTTACTCATTTCTCGTTACTCATTTCTCGTTACTCATTTCTCTTTACTCATTTCACCTTATGCATTCCCCTTCTTGAATTCCTCCCGCACCCGCGCCCAGCTCATACTCGCGCTGGAGAGCAGCGTATCCGCGCGGAAGAAGCGCGCCGCGAGCAAAACGAAGAGGTAGGTCGTCGCGGCCAGAAGCACAAGTGATACCACCGGCTGCCAAAACGGCACACCGCCCGATGCAAGACGTGGCAGCATCGCCGTGGGCGCAGTCAGTGGGAAGAGGCTCACGATTGTGGCCAACACGCCATTTGGCGATTCAACGAAGGCATTGCTCAAAAGCACCGGGATCATCATCGGCACCATCACGATGTAGGTGAATTGCCCGGTTTCGCGGGCATTCGGCGCCAGCGCGCCAATCGCACCGAGCGCCGAAGCGTAGAGGATGTAGCCCAGTACAAAGTAGAACAGCCCCCACACCACAAATCCCGGCGGCAAGGTGATTTGGCTGAACGTAATGCCAAACGTTTCCAGCATCGAACCGCCGCGTTGCATCGTCAAGAGGCTGCCGCCGAGCCAGATGCCCATCTGCAGCAGGCCCACCAGTCCCAGACCGAGCACCTTCCCCAACATCAGATCACGAGGACGCAAGCTCACCAGCAGTACTTCCACGGTGAGATTTTCCTTCTCCCGTGAGACGCTGCGCAGCATGAAGCTGCTGCTCATCGAGAGCACGAAGAAGAAGATGAAGAGCACGCCGTAACCCACCATAAATCGTGTTCCGTAGTCCGCGTCGGCGGTGGTGTCTTGCGCTGCCAGGGCCGTGGTTTCGAGGTTGGCGATGGGGTTGGCGACCCGTCTGGCTACCATCTCATCGCCTACTAGGTTGAAGCTGACCACGTACTGGAAGATATTGCCGCTCCCGATGTTGCTGAGCGGCGCGAAATCCTTCTCTACCGCGAGAAGGTCGCCGGTAGCGACGTAATCCGCCGAAATCACGTAGTATTCCCGCAGTTGCCCGTCCAACAGCGCCGCGTGCGCGCTGGCTTCGTCGGTAAACGCTTTCACCAGCGTCTCCGGGATGCCGGGGGGCAGTTGGGTGATCAATCCCGCCTGATCCACGTATCCGATTGCCAGCGCGTTACCTTGCTCTGCACTGGCGAGCACATCCTCTTCCCGTTCAACCATACGCTGGCTCAGAAATTGCGTCCCAAAGGTGAAGACCATAATCACCGCAGGCAGCAAGAACGTCGTGATCCAAAACGAAGGCTTGCCAATCGTATTGCGAATTTCGTGTTTGATGACTAACCAAATGTTACGCATCGCTTACCCCCTCTGCGATTGCTCGGCGCGCAACCGGGTGACGATGGTTTTCAGGCGCAACGTCTGCCCGTAATGCAGCATCCCAATGCGGAAGATGCGCGCCGCCAGCCACACACTCGCCGCTGCCGACACCACCAGCAACACCCAACTCGCGGCCAATTGCCACAACGGCACCGTCGTGATGGCCCAGCGCATTGTGACGGTGACGAAAGCCGTGGTCGGAAACAGCGTCAGCGCCACGATCAACGGGCTGTTGGGTTTTGTCATAATCAGGCTGATGAGGAAAAATGGCAGCATGAAGAACAAATTCAGGATGCCCGTGATTTGCTGTCCCTGGCGCAGGTCAGAGACCATACCGCCTACCGCCGTCATGATCCCGGCGGTGAGGGCGTAAGCCGGCAAGAAGAAGAGCGCGACGACAACGAGCAGGGTCCACGGGATGCGCACCCCTTGCACTTCCGGCACAAAGAACGACGCGACGAACAGGGCGAGTACGCCCGTCAAGACCCAGATCCCCAACTGCGTCAGCCCCACGCTCATCAGACCGAGCGCCTTGCCGCCGATCAGTTCTCCCGGTCGCACCGATGTCGCCAGCACTTCGATGGTGCGATTTTCTTTCTCGTCGGTGATGGCCTGGAGCATGTAGCCGCCGGAGTTCATCACCGCAAAGATGAAAAAGAAAGCTGCCACGTAGGGCACCAGGAAGCCCAACATATTATCACCTTCGAGTTCCTGGCTGCCATCACTGGAGCGGAAAGTGATCGAAGAACCTTCCACGATGCGCTTTTGGATCTCAATGGGATGTGCAGCGAGCAAATTGGCGCGCAGAAAGCTCCTAAAGTCATCCTGAGCAATTCCGCCAGGACGCTGATTGAGGTAAAACAGTTGCACGCTCCCGGATTGCATGTAATCTGCGGGAATGACATAGTAGGCTTGAATTTTCTCGGCTTCCAATGCCGTGCGCGCCACACCCTCGTCAGGGAAAGCCTGTATCGCTACCGGCGCTTTGCCACTTGCATCTAGCGGCAGCGTGATGGCAGTGTTGAGCAGCCCTGTGTAATCGACGTAGCCCAACGGCAGGTCGCCGCGTTGACCGAGCGACGCCAGAATGGCCACCACCATCACACCGATAATCATCACCGGCAACCACAACGTGCCCACCAGAAACGATTTCTGCCGGACGATCTTCAGATACTCATGTTTAGCAATCAACCAAAAGTTACGCATACACCGCCTCCTCGTGTCCGGCGCGCTGCACGACGGTGACGAAGATGTCTTCGAGCGACGGTTCGGCGATCTCGAAGCGCTCCAACTTGACGCCGTCCTGGCGCATCAACGCCCGCAGCACGTCCTGGGGGTCCACACCCACATCCAACGTCAGATGCCACGCGCTGTTGTGCTGGCGCGCTTCCAGAACGCCCGGCAATACGTTGGGCAAGCGCGTGCTGTCGAACAGCGTAGCGAAATCGCCCTGTCCGACAATCGCCAGCGCGTTCCCGGCAAAGTCGCGTTTGATCTTGTGCACCTCGCCGTAGAGGACGTTGCGTCCATGATCGATGAGGAGGATGCGATTGCACAGCTCCTCCACTTGATGCATCTGGTGGGCCGACATGATGATCGTCTTGCCTTGCCGGCGCAATTCCTCGATGATGTCCTTCACCAGGCGGGTGTTCACCGGGTCCAGCCCGGCAAACGGTTCATCGACGACCAGCAGATCTGGATCGTGGAGCAATGTGGCGATGAGCTGCGCCTTTTGCTGCATCCCTTTACTGAGATTCTGCACTTTCTGCTGCCGGAAGTCGACCAGATCGAAACGCTCCAGCCAGGGCTCCAGCCGTGCGCGCGCCGTCGTCTCGTCGACACCCTTCAACGTGGCCAAAAACAGCAGCGTCGGCTCCAGCTTCAGGTCTTTGTACAGACCGCGTTCCTCAGGCATGTAGCCAATGCGATTTTTCTTCTCTTCGGTCAACTTACCGTCGAAGATAATAATCTCGCCGCGATCGGGTCGGAAAATATCCAGCATCATGCGGATCGTCGTTGTCTTGCCCGCCCCGTTCGGTCCGAGCAAGCCGAAAACCTCGCCCGGATAAACCTCGAAAGAGACGTCCTGCACGGCCTTGATGTCGCCGAAAGATTTGCTGACGTGAGATACCTTGACTGTGGTCATAAAACTGCCTCCCGTATTGCGAATTACCAATTATGATTCATGATTCGCTTGTGTGTCAACTTTATTATAAACCAAACTAGGTAGAGTGACATTGCCCAAGGGACCGAAATCTACCCTGTACTTTTGTCCAGGGATAAAGTATACAAAGTTATGGTAAAATAGTAGCTATGATTGAGTACACACAACTCGAACAGGGCATTCGCGCGTTGGAGGCCCAGCGCGCTGCGTTGGGCGACGCCGTCGTGGATGCGATGATCGCTGTCGCGCGTGAAAGGTTGGCGACGCTAGGAAACGGCGCGCCTGCCAGCACACCGGCGAGAGGTGATGCGCGCCCGGCGGGCAGCCTGGGCGAGCGCCGGCTCGTCACCGTCGTCATCGCCGATGTGAAAGGCTCCACGCAGTTGTTGGAACACCTCGGCACCGAAGCCTGGGTTAAGTTGATGAACCGCCTTTTCGCCATCCTGGAAGCGGAAATCAACCGCTTTGGCGGCGCGGTGGACCAGTTTCGGGGTGATGGCCTGGTGGCGTTCTTCGGCGCGACGGAGACGCACGAGGACGATCCCGTGCGGGCCGTACTGGCGACGCTGGCGATGCAGGAAGCGCTCAAGCCACTGGCTGCCGAACTACGCGCCCGTGAGAACGTCGTACTGCGCTTGCGCATCGGCGTGAACACCGGCGAAGTCATTGTCGGCAGCGTGGGCCAACCGCAGGCGCGCCGCGAGGATAGCGCCATGGGTGAAGCCATCACCATCGCCGCACGCATGGAACAGGCCGCCGAGCCGGGGACAGTGCTGGTGAGCGAGAACACGCACCGGCTAACCTGGGCGCAGTTCAAGTGGCGTCCATTGGGTACGCTGGCAGCCAAAGGCGTCCGCCGCCCTATCGCCGTTTACCGGCCTTTGGCGGCCAAAGCGACCGCCGAGAAGATACGCGGCATCCCCGGTCTGGAAGCCCCGCTGGTGGGCCGGAAAACCGAGTTGGCGGCTTTGCAGCAGGCGGTGGCGCGGTTGCACTCGGGAGAGGGCGGCCTCGTCACGATTGTCGGCGAGGCCGGATTGGGCAAATCGCGACTGGTGGCGGAACTGCGCCGCAGCGTCGCCGGGCAGCACGTGACTGTGCAGTGGGTCGAAGGCCGCTGTCCTTCTTACGGAACCTCGATCGCCTACCTGCTCTGGATCGCCGTACTGCGAGAGCTACTGGATGTGACGGTGGATGCACCGCCAGCCGTTGTTCGTGAGGCATTGCGCGCGCGGGTGCAAGCCCTGGCAGACGTCAAATCGCGCTATCCCGAAAGACAACCGATGCTGTATCCCTACCTTAGCCAACTGCTCGGACTTCCGCTCGATGCGAAAATGGCCGCAAAAATATCCACCGTGGAAGGTGAGGAACTCAAGCGTGGCACATTCCGCGCCATCGAAAGCCTCATCGAAAGCACCGCCCGGCAACATCCGCTGGTGATCGTCTGCGAGGATTTGCACTGGGCCGACCCCACCTCGTTGGAACTATTGGAGCGTCTACTCAAGATGACAAGTCGCGCCCCACTGCTGTTCATCTGCGTGCTGCGCCCCGAAACAACCCACGGAAGCGCGCTCGTCAAACAGCTTGCCGCACGACGCGGCGGTCGCCAGCACACGGACCTGTGGCTGACGCCCCTGTCCATCCATGAGAGCGAGACCCTGCTGTACCACCTGCTGCGCATGGATGAGCTGCCCCGCCAACTCAAAGCTCGCATCCTCAACCACGCCGAGGGGAACCCTTTCTACATCGAGGAACTGATCCGCTCGCTACTCGATGACGGCGTGATCGTGTGGGACAAAGACCGCGGGCGCTGCGAAACGACGTGCGACACCGCCGAGATTCCGCTGCCCAACACCCTGTATGGCGTGCTGATGTCGCGCATCGACCGGCTGCCGGACGACGCGAAACGGGTTTTACAACTAGCCTCGGTGATGGGGCGCACTTTTCCGCGCCGGGTGCTGGATGCTATCGCTGACCGGGTTGGACGCCGTCGTTTCAATCTCGACACCGCCCTGCTTACATTGGAGCGCGAGGAGTTAATCTACGAGCAGAAACCGGGGCCGGAGCCGGAATATGCCTTCAAACACCATCTCATTCAGGAAACGGCCTACAACAGCCTGCTCAAACAAGAGCGCGCTACCCTGCACCAGTGGGTGGCCGAATTCCTGGAGAGCCTGCGCGCTGAACTACATGACGCCTACGTGGGCGTCTTCGCCCACCACTGGGAGCGCGCCGACCGGCCCGACCGCGCCGTCATGTACCTGCTGCGCGCTGGAGAGCGGGCAGCGGCGCAGTTTGCCAACGTCGAGGCCACGGACTACTTCAGCCGGGCGCTAAGTTTAACCCCGGGCTACAGCCTCGAACGGTATACACTGTTGCTGGCCCGCGAGCGCATCTACGATTTGATGGGCGCGCGTCAGGAGCAGGCGCGCGACCTGGACGCTTTGGAGATGCTGGCGCAGGCGCTCAATGCCCCACAGCGCGAAGCAGAAATCGCGCTGCGGCGCGCCCACTATGCCGAAATGTCACGCGACTATCCGGCAGCCATTGCGTCAGCGCAGAAAGCCATCCGTCTGGCGCGGGTGGCGCGCGACGTACACAGCGAAGCCGCGGGCTATCTGGCGTGGGGGCGCGCGCTCTTCTACCAGGGCGACTACCGCGAGTCCAGACGCCAACTGCAACAGGCGCTCGACTGCTCGGCGGACTATCCACAGGTGCAAGCCGATAGTTTGCGCAGTCTCGGCATGGTCGCCGAGGATCAGAACGAGGCGCGCGACTACTTCCGCCAGGCGCTCCATATTCACCGCAAAATTGGCGACCAACGCGGCGAATGGGCGGCGCTCTACAATCTCAGTGCCCTGTTCTTAGAGCAGGAGAACTGCGCCCAGGCCATGAAGTACGGGGAGCGCGCCTTGCACATCTGCCGCAAGATTGGCGACCGGCAAGGTGAGCGGATGTCTCTGGACAATCTGGGGTACGTGGCGCTCTGCCAGGCCGATTACGCACGTGCGCGTTCGTATTACGAACAAACCTTGCGGCTTTGTCAAAAGATCAACGATTGTCACAGCGAAGGTCATACGTTGGTTCACCTCAGCACGCTCTTTCATCTGTTTGGCGAGTACGATGAGGCCAGAGCACACGCGGAAGCAGCCCTGCATCTGGCGCAAGAAACCGAGGATCATCTGGTGGAAGGCGACGCTATGACCTGCCTGGGAGACGCGCTATGGGAATTGGGGCAGCACGATGCCGCAACGGCGGCTTATGGGCAGGCGCACGCGCTGCTCACCGAGTTGGGCGAAGTGGATATGGCGCTCGCCCCCCTGGCCTGCCTGGCGCGCAGCGCACTCGAGCAAGGCGACACAGCGCAGGCGGCACGCGACGTCGAGAAAATCCTGCGCGAGTTGGCTGCGATACCGTTCAACGGCAGCGAGGAATTTTTGCGCATCCACCTGGTCTGTTGGCAAGTGCTCTATGCCCTGCACGATGGCCGCGCGCGCGATGTCATTGCGGCGGCGCACCGGGCGTTACGCCGTCGCGCCGCGAAGATAGGCGATCCGGAGATTCGACGCGTGTTTTTAGAAGACATACGCCTGCACCGGGAGATTGCGCAGGCGTATGAAAGGTAAATGGAAGCTCAGCCTTGCTGTTGCGGCGTCGCCTGGTTGAGAATCTGGTTCATAATGAAACTATACGCCCAGTGCGCTTTGTCGGCTCCCCAGAACTCGAAGGTGTGATTTCCGGCTGAGGTAATCAGTGTGATCGTGCTCGTCCTGAAGATAACGCCCTCATCCTCTGAAGCTACCGCGATTATCCGATGATACGGAATAGAGACCATCGCTTTTCTAGGGGCGAGAAATACCTGGTCATAAAAGATGATCCGTTGATCGGTGATCCCCACAAAGCCGGTACCGCCGCCTTTGCAATCGAAAACGGCGTGCAACGTCTCATTAGGGATAAGGTAAGCCTCAATTCGATCCAGTTGTGCTTTGTGATCATAACGAACGTCAGTCATTGTACCCTCCATCGAAACTTTGAAATTTATACTTAGCTCAAGTCGATATTGACCTCTGAAGCCGTATTTTGAATGACTGCTTTTAGAACCTTTGCGCTTGATTTTACATCAGATTCATCTATTTTCTCATCCGCAAGTTTTTCTTTTGTTTCTTCTATGGCTTGATCAATCAAGTCAATTGGCATTCTTGCACAAACTTTGCGATACCAACTTCAGTGATTTGCTGTAAATTCTCAGCGGCCGGAATCCACTCCGCAACTTTTCTTCTTAGGAAGATTGTGCAATTGTATATTTCACTGCATTCGGTACAAGTTTCAAATGTCAAACATTCCCAGTCACTGCCATCAGCGCCAGCAGCGTGACCATACCCGCCAGAATCGTCCATAACGTGCTTTTCGTCCGCCAGGCAACGAGAATGGCTACGATTCCCGCCAACAGATGCGTATTGCCCAGGCTCACATCCAACGTGTTGTCCGGCATAAACAGCGCGGGCGCGATGATGGCAGACAGCACCGCCGGTGGCACAAACCGCAACGCGCGCTGCATCACCACCGGAATCTCGAAGCGTCCGAACAGGTAAATGAACGATATACGCATTCCGAACGTCAGCGCGCCGCCCAAGAGCATCACCAGCCAGATATTCACCGCCGGCTCTCCAAGTACGTTCCGGTGAAGATGCCGACCAAAGCCGCCAGGATGAGTCCGAGTTTGAACGGCAGTCCCTGGGCCAATAACGCCACTGCCCCAGCCGATAACGCTGCAGCCAGCATCGGTTTGTCTTTGAGTACCGGCATCACCATCGCGATAAACGTGAGCGGCAGCGCGAAGTCGAGGGGCCACGTAGGCGGCAGCGTCGCGCCCAGGAAAATGCCGAGCGCGCTGCTGATCTGCCACGTGATCCATAATGCCAATCCTGCGCCGAGAAAGAACCAATGCCCCGTTGGCGTCAGCCCGGTGTTCTCGTAATGCAGGCCGACTGCGGCATACGCCTCATCGGTCAGGAGATAGGCTAACACCGTTTTCCACCGCCTCGGCAGATGTTTGAGGTATGGCGCGACGGCGGCGCTGTACAGCATGTGCCGCAGATTGACGACAGCAATCGTCAACACGATGATGAGTCCCGGCGCAGCGTCGCGCATCAACTGCGCGGTGATGAACTGCGCCGATCCCGCGAAGACGATGGACGACATCATCTGCGCCTCCAACGGCGCAAGCCCCGCGCCGAGCGCCAGCGCGCCGTAGATCAGCCCGAAGGGGAACACTCCAATTAACAACGGGAATTCGGCGCGCACGCCTGCCCAGAACGATTTCGCTGCCTGATTCATAGTTCTCTTGAACACCGTTATAGGTTGAAAGTTACCCGGTGCGTTGGGGTGGGGCGATTCCGGAGAACATGCGCTGGTGTTCGGTTTCCATATATCGCTGTATAGCTTCGTCGTCGCCTGCGGGAATGGAACTGATCAGGTGTGTCTTGACGTAATCGGTCAGCATATTTTCAAACTGATCCCGGCGCTCTCTTTCCTCGCCGGCAAGGGGCGACAGCGCTTCCACACACGCGACGGTGTACTGCGGGCCTAACACCCACTCGAAAATGATCCTGGCGCGTTCGATATGATAATCCGAAGTGATGAGGATACAAGACATGACCCCCTGCGGTTCAAGGCAAAGCTTTTTGGCAAACCACGCATTGCTGATCGTATCAATGGATTGATCCTCACAGAGAATGGCCTCCTCAATCCTGCGCGCGCTAGGCGTATCCTCACCTTGCCTCTTGGCCCTGGCGATGAGGTACTGTTTCCCCACTTCGGCCTCGGTGCGCGGGCCAATCACGTCGGGATCGACAGTTGCCATAACAGAATACTTGCCTGTCGAGATGATGTAATCGACTTTGCCTTCTGCGAAGAGGGTATAGGCTACGTCCAGTCTTGCTTTGGCCTGCGCTTCGGGTTCATACCGCATTTCCCCATGGACTTCGATCTTGGTCAGGCCGCCGCCCAGAACAATGGCAGCGATTTTCTCGGAATGTGTAGAGTCTGGCATGGGTGCTCCTTGGACTGGTTATGAAGTGTATCACCTGCTCACAGATCACACAGTATACCTCTTTTGTACAAATCTCACAGTGACAATCGGGGCTATCATACCCGCTGTAACTTGCCGCGCTCCATTTCGATGCTATGATCAAAGCGCTGGCGCGCGGCGCGTGCCAGCGCCCATTTTTGCTCAGAGGCGGACACTATGCAACGTGATATAGATCAATTGATGGCAACCCGCAACCTGGACGCCATCGTCGTCAGTGGCAAAGTGGTGGGGAATTCACCGCTCATTTACATGCTCAACGGCGCGCGGATGACGCAAGCCCTGCTCGTCAAAAAGCGCGGTGAAACGCCATACATCATCGCCAGCCCCATCGAGCGCGAGGAGGCGGCTGCTGCCGGGTATCCGGTGATCCTCGCCACTCGCTACGACTATGGCGGGCTGCTGAAACAGCACAACGGCGACATCCTGGCGGCCTCCGTGGACTACCAGGCCGTTATCTTCGCCGATCTGGGCGTGACCGGGCGTGTGGGCATCTACGGCTACCGCGATCAGGGCAGCGCCTACGCCTTCCTCAAGGCGCTGGATGCGGCGCTGCCCGCCGTCGAAATCGTAGGGGAGATGGACCCCAACCTCATCGAGGAAGCGCGCGCCACGAAGGACGCCGCCGAAGTCGCCCGCATCCGTGAGGTGGGCCGTCGCACCGCCGAAGTCGTGCGCCAGACGGTGGCGTTCCTGCAAGCGCACACCGTCGGCAGCGATGAGACGCTGCGCCACGCGACCGCAAATCGTGCGCTCACCGTCGGCGATGCACACGCGCACATTCACCAGCTCATCATTCAACAAGGGCTGGATGACGCCGAGGGCTTCATCTTCGCTGCCGGGCGCGACGCCGCCGTGCCACACAATCACGGCACACCCGACATGCCGCTCCGCCTCGGCGAGACGATCATCTTCGACATCTACCCGCGCGAGATCGGAGGAGGCTACTTCTTCGACATGACGCGCACCTTCTGCCTGGGATACGCGCCGGAGGCCGTCACTCGCCTGTACCGCGACGTGGCAGACTGCGTGGCGCATCTGAGGGCGGCGCTAAAGGCCGGTGAAGAGACGCGCAGCTACCAGCGCATGGCCTGCGCCTTCTTCGAGTCGCGTGGACATCCCTCTATCGGCAGTGATCCGGCGACGCTCTCAGGCTACGTCCACGGTCTGGGGCACGGCGTAGGTCTGGACATTCACGAAGCACCCTCGTTCTTCGACTACGAGGGAAACACCGTGCGCTTGACGCCGGGCTACGTCTTCACCCTCGAACCGGGGCTGTATTATTCCGAACCGGGCATGGGCTGCCGCATCGAGGACACCCTGTGGTTGGATGAAGACGGCGCGGTCTGCAACCTCACCGCTTATCCTTACGATCTGGTCATCCCGATGTAGCCACGTACCCCTTAGGAGCGAGACCCTTGCGAAGGTTCAGAAACCTTCGCAAGGGCGAACAAAGGAACCATGCGCAAACGACAATGGATTACCACCGGCACATTCGTGCGGCTGGCGCTTCACATTATGAAGTACTTGCCTTTCTGGGGGCGGCGCCTCGTCGGCTCATTCTGGGCGCGCCTCGTCACGTGGGGCAAACCGCCGATGTACCACGCCGCGCGGGCCAACCTGCGCCACGTTCTGGGCGAGACGGCGTCTCCGGCGCTGCTTAACAAGACGTTGTACCGGCTTTTCTACAACGCCGGACGGCGCTATTACGAGACCTTCTACAATTTCGGTCGGGGAATCACCCGCGCGGAGGATTTTCGCCCTCCGGTGATCATCCCGCCGGAGACGGCGGCGCACTTCGAGCAGGCACTGGCGATGGGCCGCGGCGTGTTCGTCCTGGCGTGTCACATGTCGAACTTCGACCTGGGTGGCATTGCCCTGGCGCAGCACGTCCAGGTTTCCTTGCAGGCGCTTTCGCTGGCTGATCCCACGCCCGACGTGGAGGCGTTCAACCAATTACGCGAACGCTGCGGCGCGCACATGACGCCTGTTAGCCCGGAGGCGTTGCGTGAGGCGTTCGAACGCCTGAAAAAAGGCGGCGCTGTCGTCACCGGGCCGGATTACCCCATCCACGGTGAAGATGACCCGGTGATGTTCTTCGGTGCACCGGCGCATCTGCCGAGCGGCTACGTGCGCATTCCCTTGCGGACCAAAAGTCCCGTCATCGTCTTAGCGCCGCGCTTCGAGGACGGCGTGTACAAAGTCATCGCCAACCCGCCGCTGGAGCTGGAATATACCGGCGACCGGGAGCAGGACGTAGCGGTGAACCTGCGCCGCATCCTGGAACAGGTCGAGGACTTCATCCGCCAACGCCCCGACGAGTGGATGATGTTCGCGCCGGTGTGGATTGAGGATTAAAGGTTGCGGGGGTTGGGTTGCAAGTGAGGAATTGTGGAGTATAAGTAGTGGAAGGGAAGTTGACCATGCGAATTTTAGGGATCGAAACGTCGTGTGATGAAACGGCAGCCGCCGTGGTCGAAGATGGCGGCCGTTGCTGCACCATTCTATCAAATGTGATCGCCTCGCAGGTGGATTTGCACGCGCAGTACGGCGGGGTTTTCCCGGAACTGGCCTCGCGCGCGCACGTCGAGGCCATCGCGCCCGTCGTCGAGCAGGCGCTCCGCGACGCGCACGTGGGGTGGGATGACCTGGACGCCATCGCCGTGACGTATGGGCCGGGACTGCCCGGCTCGCTGCTCGTGGGGCTGAACTTTGCGAAGGGTGCGGCGCTCGGCAAGGGATTGCCGCTCGTCCCGGTGAATCACCTGGAAGCACATCTGTACGCCCACTGGCTGCATACCGATGGCGATGGCGCGCTCGATGACACGCCGACATTCCCCGTGCTGGCTCTTATCGTTTCCGGCGGGCACACGGAACTGATCTTGATGCACGACCACGGGCGCTACGCCTACCTCGGTGGCACCCTGGACGACGCGGCAGGGGAAGCCTTCGACAAGGTGGCGCGGCTGTTGGAACTCGGCTATCCCGGCGGTCCTGCCATCGAACAGGCCGCACGGCAGGGGAACGCGCGCGCATTCGATTTTCCCCGCGCCTGGTTACCAGGCACGCACGATTTCAGCTTCAGCGGGTTAAAGACTGCGGTACTGCGCACGTTGCAGCGCTTCAACGGGCCACGCCCACCCCGCTTCTTCGCCGATATGGCGGCGTCGTTCCAGATCGCGGTGGTCGAAGTGCTGGCGGAAAAGACCGCGCAGGCAACAAAAGCCCACGGCGCGCAGGCGGTGCTGCTGTCGGGCGGCGTCTCGGCCAATGCCTCACTGCGGACGGCGACGCGCGCCCGCGTGGAGGTTCCCGTCCATACGCTGCCGCTCATCCTGTGTACCGACAACGCCGCTATGGTCGCCGTCGCCGGGACGTACCGCTATCGAGCCGGCGTGCGCGCCGGTTGGGACCTGGACATTGAACCGGGATTGCGGTTGGCATAACAAACTTTGCACAAACCAAAAACCCAAATAATATCCCAAATATCCCAAATTTTATTTGGGATATTTTTGTTTATCCCAGAACGCTCAATGGATTGAACGGATTTTGACGGATTCTTGACTTGCAGATTTTGCTGCTTTCAGAGGGATTCACACTTGACCTTGGTTGGATGCAGATTTTTACCACGAAGCTCCACGAATTCCCACTCACTGTTTTCTATTCGTGAAGATTCGGCGAATGTGGACATTCGTGTAGATTCGTGGTTTCTTCTAATTGGGGAGATGCACAAGGTCTTCAATGGCGGAGCAAACAATGCCGGCGGTGGCCTCCCACGAGAAACGTCGCAGGTTGGCCGACCCTAGCGCGACGAGAGTGCGCCGCAGCATCACGTCATCAAGCAGCCGCGCCAGCCCTTCGGCGATGGCAATTTCGTCCAGGGGATCGACCAGCATACCGCCATCGCCCACCACTTCCGGTAAGCTCGAGATGTTGCTCGCCAGCAGCGGAACGCCGCACGCCTGCGCCTCCAATGCGGGAAAGCCAAACCCTTCGTACAGCGAGGGATAGGCGAAGACCTGCGCTCCGGAGATCAACGCGGCTTTGTCGGTCTCGGCGATGTAGCCAGGGAAAAGCACGCGCTCTTCCAGCCCCAGTTCGTGTACCCGTGCGCGGATCGGTTCCGCTAACCAACCCGTCGGTCCGGCGAGCACCAGCGACAGATCGGGTCTATCCGGTGCGAGACGCGCAAAAGCCTCGATCAGGCGCACCAGGTTCTTGCGCGGTTGGAGCCGTCCGATAAAGAGGATGTACGGGCCAGGGATGGCGTAGCGTGTTTGTACGGCGGCGAGTGTGCGGGCGTCACGTACCGGCGCGAGGTCGCTATTGTAGCCGGGATAGGCGACAGTGATTTTGGATGCCGCGATCCCGTACTCCTGCATCAGCGCATCCCGTGTGGCGCACGAGTCGGCCAAGATGTGACTGGCGACGCGCACGTTCCAGCGGGTGCTCCAATCCAGGTAAAGGCGCTGGCGACGCGGGTGCGCCTCCGGAAAATAGCGGTAGCCCAGGTCGTGGATCGTGACCAGCGTGCGTTTTGGCCGCACCGGCGGGATGACGTGCGCTGGGACGAAAAGCAAGTCGGGTGTATGGCGCGCCATTTCCCACGAGAGCCGCACGTGCGTCCACAGTCGAGGCAAGGGGATGACGTGCAACTCTGCGCCGGGGAAAGCAGCCGGGTCCGGCACAGTGCGCAAGTACAAGCGAGCAGAGTACTGCTCATCAAGATGGGGCAGTAACGCGCGAATCAGGTGGTAGGAATAGCCTTCCGTGCCGGTCGGCGCAGCACTGAGCGCGCGGCTGGCATCGATCCCAATTATCGGCTGGCTGGTTGTCAAAGGTAGCTTCCTATGTTGCTTGATCGACAAGACTCAGCAGATCACAAATTGCTCCGAGGGGATCGTCAGACCCCCGTTCCGGTCTAGATCTGGCGATCCAGACCAAGCAAATTTCGATCTACTGAGATTATCCGACTAATGACTATCGAACGACGACTACAACGTGACCGTCATCCAAGGAATCGGCGTGAGCAGCAGGAAGAAGATGACGACCATCGCCCAGCCCAACGCCTTGCGCCTGGCATCCAGCGGCGTGAGATCGTTGAGCGGCGGTGGGTGGCGCGGGCCGATGAAGAGACCCAGCGTACCGATCATCATCCAGGTCATCCCAGCGTAGTTCTGCCACAACAACAGGAAAATGCCCCAGCCCCATATCGCCATCAGCGTGAGCCGGGCAATTTTCCACGCCGCGCGTCCCCACATGGCGTAAGCCACGTGCCCGCCGTCCAATTGCCCCACCGGGAAGAGATTGAGCATCGTCACCAGCAGCCCTACCCACGCGGCGAAGGCCACCGATCCGCCCACGCTCGGCGGGGAAAGCCACACATCCTCACCGGTCGCCTGATCGGGCAGGATTCGCCCGTGAACGATGTATTTTGCGGCGAGGTACATCACCGAGTTCCCTTCCTGGAGCACTTCGACAGGTCTACCTGCGGGGACATCCATGAACGTCTGCGGCGTCCCCACCTCGGAGAGCGCAAGGCCGATGAAGAGCAAGGGGATGGCGACGAGCAGACCGCCAATCGGCCCCGCCACGCCGATATCGAAGAGCGACTTGCGGCTGCGCATTGGACTGCGCTGCACGATCACCGCGCCCAATGTCCCCAGGCTGCCAGGCAGCGGCAGCGGGATAAAATATGGCAAGCTCGCGGGCGAACCGTGGCGGCGTCCCGCAAAGTAGTGGCTCATCTCGTGCGCCGTGAGGATCGCCAACAGGGTCACCGCGAAAGGCCACCCCTTCAAGATATCTTGCGGGCGCGTGGGGATCACGTTTTCGTGAAACGCGCCGATGAACAGCGTCGATAACAGTGTAAGCACGAAGAGCAGGATGTTGACCCACGGTTTGCCCGTTTTGCTATCGGCGACCGCCGGGAGAGCCTGTAAGCGGTGCTCGTCTTCTGCCTTGGTCAAGAGCGGTGTGTAACCCAGAGCGGCAAAGCGTTGCACGATTTCCTCGAAAATGGCATCCTGATCGCCATCGACGAGACGCCCGGCAAATTGCACGGGCGGCTTTGGCTCGTTGGTGAGCACGCGCACTTCCTCGATGTACATAAGCGAGCGCAGCGCAGCGCGGAGTTTGTCCACCGCCAACGGCTCCGGTGCAGGCGTATAACTGCGATGTTCTATATCAAACTGTTCTTCCACGATATGTTCCTTTCGACTTCATCAATGTCAAGAGCGTAATGGCTATTGCCATCAGCAGGTCGAGCACGGTATCCAGGCGTAGGCCGGTAGTGAGTGCGTCAAAGGTTGGCGCGACAAAGATTGGCGCGCTAATCTTTGGGGCGAGATCAGCCCGCAATAATGTCAATCCCGCAGAGCCAAACCAATACAGGGCCAGTGCCAATCCCCCGTGCTTTCCCAGCGCAGCCCCCAGCGCTGCCATAAGCAGCGCCCACACTGCCCCTAGCGGCTGCACAGCATAGCGCGGCGTCAGTGTCTGGTAGATGTCGGGCAGCAGAGCGGTGAACCAACGCACACCATCCGCAGCAAGCGCCTCACGTCCCCAGGCGCAGCCGGCGTCCATACAGCCCCACCAGGCGCCCGCCGCGACAAAGAGCACTGCCGGCGACAAAAAACTCACGAGGAACGATACAGGCCGGCGCGCCACGGCGGACCACAGCCCAATCACGAGCAGCGCGCCGATCATAGCGCTGCCACCGTGCAACCCGCCCACACGATCCAGGCGGATGAGCAGCGCCGGTTGCTGCGCGAAATAGGCCACATTGCCGAGTGCATAGCCTACCCGCCCGCCGATCAACGCGGCCAACGCTGCCCCACAAATCCAGAATCGCATCGTGCGACGGTCGAGTCCGGCGCGCGGCGCCCGGCCCCACAACCACAGCCCGGCGATGAGCGCCCCGGCAGCGACCCTCAGCGTATACACGGAGATCCACCAAAACCCTACGCGCATCGTGCAGCAGAGTATAACACAGCGTGAAAGAAAGCCAAAGTTAGTTAGCGATCAGCTTTCAGCCGTCAGCCAGAGAAAGCTGAGAGCTGAAGGCTGAGAGCTGCAAATAACAAAACCCCCTCCGGAGAGGGGGTGGGTTGTTCGTGCGATAGGAAATCTGGCGATTACTTGAGTTCGACGACCGCGCCGACGGCTTCGAGCTTGGATTTGGTATCTTCAGCCACTTCCTTGCTCACCGCTTCGACGACGTTGGAAGGCGCGCTCTCGACCAGTTCCTTGGCCTCCTTCAGACCCAGGTTGGTGATCTGGCGGACGACCTTGATGACCTCGATCTTCTTGGGGCCAAAATCCTTGAGGACCACGTTGAACTCGGTCTGCTCTTCTTCCGGCTCGGCTTCGACGGCCACCGGAGCGGCACCGACCATCGCCACGGGCGCGGCGGCGCTCACACCGAGCTTATCCTCGAGCGCCTTCACCAGTTCGGCGGCCTCGAGCAACGTCAACGCACTGATTTCTTCAACCAACTTTGCTAAATCTGCCATTGTAATTCAACCTCCGTTTTTTACCTTTCAGGTTAATGATTTTTCTTCTTTATGAATGATGATCAAGCCGCACGGCTGTTAAGCCGCAGCTTCCGCAGCAACGCCGCCCTTACCTTCGAGCTTGTCGACATACGCTTGCAGCACATTGAGCACCTGGCGGATACCGCCAGCGACCACGCCGACCACCTGCGTCGCAGGCGCGTTGATGGTGCGTAACACCTGGCTCAACATCACCTCGCGGGTTGGCAAATCGGCCAACGATTGGGCCTGTGCCTGGCTCAAGAACCGCCCTTCCATAACGCCGCCCTTGATGCGGAAGTTATCCTCGGTGACTTCTTTGGTAAAGTCGATGAACAACTTCGCCATCGGCGCAACGTCCTGGTGACAGAAAGCTGCCATTATGGGCTTGGTGAAAAAGCCTTGCGGCGCTTCCATCCCCTGCTCCTTCAAGACAACGTCCAGCAGCGTGTTCTTGATCACAAACACCTGACCGTTGTGCTCTTGGGCGCGGCGGCGCAGATTCTGCATCTGCGGCATCGTCAACGATGCGTAATTCGCCAGAATAACGCCGCTGCTCTCTGCCATTTGTTGCTTATAGATTGCAACCAACTCTTCTTTGCGTTCGCGTGATATAGCCAATTTTTCTCACCTCCTTATTAAATAAGTACCAAACAACAAAAAGATCCTTGCACCTACCGCTGCAAGGACCATAGTATGCTCGTTACGAAGCACACGGCGGCGTATGGCCGCTTCTGATCATGGTCTTGCCTCGGCAGGATGATTAAGCCCGAAGGCCCCTGCTGTCTTCAGCAGACGGCGTCTTCAACAGACGCTGTGGTAATTTATCTTACTTGGCGCTCTCCAATGCCAGGGCTTGCGCCGCATCCACCCGCACGCCAGGCCCCATCGAAGGCGCCAGCGTGACACGCCTGACGTAAGTTCCCTTAGCCGCTGCGGGTTTCACCCGGCGGATGGTATCCATAATCGCGGCGAAGTTACCAAGCAGGTGCTCTTCCGGGAAGCTCACTTTCCCAATTGCGCAGTGGATATTACCGGAGCGATCCAGACGATATTCGACACGCCCGGCCTTCGACTCGTCGATCACGCGCGGCAGGTCTTCTGGCTGCACCACCGTGCCGGTCTTCGGCGTGGGCATCAAACCACGGCGACCCAACACGCGCCCCAAGCGCCCGACCTGGCGCATCATATCGGGGACGGCAATAGCGACGTCGAAATCGGTCCAGCCGTTCATAATCTTCTGGATGCCTTCATCGTCGCTGATGATGAAATCGGCGCCGGCCGTGCGGGCGATTTGCGCGTCCTCGCCGGCCGCGAAGACCAACACACGCACAGGCTTTCCCAACCCATAGGGCAGACGCACGATGCCGCGAATCTGCTGTTCCGAGCGCCGGGGATCCAACCCCATGCGCAAGTGCGCCTCGACCGTTCCGTCGAAGGCCGTGTAGCTTACTTCCTTCACCAGTTTAATCGCCTCTTCAGGCGAATAAAAGCGGTCGCGGTCGACTTTCTGGGCATTCTCTAAATATTTCTTTCCTCGTTTTGGCATGTCTATACTCCTTGTGGTAAATAGCGGGATTTCCCTTCCACGTATAAGCCGGCCCTGTCGGGCGGGCGCTAATCCTGAATCGCAATCCCCATACTGCGCGCGGTGCCGCGAATCATCATCTCGGCAGCTTCGACATCGTTTGCGTTCAGGTCTTTCATCTTCATCTCGGCGATCTCGCGCAATTGCTGGCGGGAGATCTTGCCCACCTTGTCGCGATTGGGTTCCGATGAACCCTTGGGAACGCCCGCGGCCTTACGCAGCAGGTCGGGGGTGGGCGGCGTGCGCAGCTCAAAGGTGAACGATGAGTCCTGGTAAATCGTGATTTCTGCGGGAACGATGTTGCCCACCATATGCGAGGTCTTCGCGTTATATTCCTTGCAGAAACCCATCAGATTGATACCGTGCTGAGCGAGCGCGGGACCAATCGGCGGAGCAGGATTGGCCTTGCCCGCCTGAATTTGCAACTTCACAACTGCCTTAATCTTTTTCTTTGCCATCTTCCTAATACTCCCTCAATCTGGGTTTATCAACACCCAGGCGCTTGATAACTTTTTATGCTTTTTCGACTTGCAAGAAATCCAATTCAACCGGCGTTTCCCGCCCAAAGAACGAGACTAGCACACGAACTTTGGTGCGTTCTTCATCGATGTCATCGACGGTGCCGATGAAATCGGCAAACGGCCCTTCGATGATGCGCACCTTCTGGCCCGGCTTGAACGTCGCGCGCACCTGTGGCGCGGCGGCCTCCATCCGGCGTAAAATGCCCTGGACAGCTTCCGAACGCAGCGGCGTAGGATTGTTGCCCATCCCCACGAACCCGGTCACGCCGGGCGTGTTGCGCACGACGTACCAGGAGTCATCCGTCAAGTGCAACTGCACCATAATGTAACCGGGATAAAGACAACGTTCCACGGTACGGCGCTTGCCGTCCCTGATCTCGATTTCTTCCACCGTGGGCACGACGACCTGGAAGATATAGTCCTGCATCCCCATCGACTCGATGCGTTGCTCGAGGTTGTGCTTGACCTTGTGTTCGTACCCGGAATAGCAATGGATGATGTACCAGGCACGTTCCTCGGTTTCGGCTTTGGTTTCCTCATCGGCGAAGGGGTCCGGCAGTACGCCCACGACGTCGACGGCTTTCTCCTCGACCGGGGCGACGAGCGCCTCTTCCTCGGCCTGGGGTTGTTCAAGCCCAAACCGCTCGAACAGCGCCGTGGGCGACAGGTCCAGATCGGGCAGCGATTCGAAATCGTCTTCCAGCTCAAATTCATCCGACGCGAGAAGCGTCGGCTCCAACTCACTCGTCTCGATTTCGTCCGCCTCGAGCGCCTCGTCGTCTGGATACAAAGGATCATCCTGCATAAAACGTCTAACCTTCTTCTGTGCGACCGATCAAGTAAGAGGCGCCGAGCAACGCGGCAACAACCACGACGCTCAAGATAATATACAGGATGTTGAGACTGACCAGGTTGCTCAACAACCATCCGAAGAAGAAATCCAGAACGCCCAAGAAAAGCGCCATCGCGACGGTGACCACCAACACAATCTTGGTCATCGTCCACCCTTGCTCCATGGTCGGCCAGCGCACCTTCCGCAATTCGGCGCGCACACCCTTAAAATATGCCACGATCGGATTTTCCTTCTTTACCTTCTTTTGCTCAACCACAACCGCCTCCATACTGCACTGAGACTCTAAAACACCGCCTGGTTAAGGCGGTGTTATGATTCACACAGACAGGCGAGGCAGGAATTGAACCCGCAACCTACGGTTTTGGAGACCGTTGCTCTGCCAATTGAGCTACTCGCCTATGCTAACTTACGTTTCACGCGCCTGGGCCAAGTTCTTACTGACCGCGCTGCGCAAAGCCCATGATCAGACTTGAACTGATGACCCCTTTCTTACCAAGAAAGTGCTCTACCGACTGAGCTACATGGGCGCGCCCTCCAGAGTGGGCAGTGAGGGACTCGAACCCCCGAAGGCTGTCGCCAACTGATTTACAGTCAGTCTCCTTTGCCGCTCGGAACAACTGCCCTAGAGAAAGCCGACGGTGGGAATTGAACCCACAACCCTCCGCTTACAAGGCGGATGCTCCGCCGTTTGAGCTACGTCGGCGTTTTGAAATTATAACACACCAACATGAAGGGTCAAGGTTTCCCCACCGAGCAGGGTAAGTATACACAAATAAGGGGATTTGTCAATTTGTTAAAATCGTGTTCCATCGCTTGCTCCTACAGCAACAATACGTATAATGCAGACACTATGACGATCTATGTGGACGTTTCCGCTGCCGTACATCGTCGCGCCGGGTTGGGGCGATATGCTGAAAGCCTGACGCGCGCTTTGGTGCCACGCCTCACGCACAAGCTGGCGCTGTTCTACAACCGGGAGAAGGGTGTGACATTGCCGTCCGGGTTGGAATATCTGCCCTCACGCACGGTCGCGTTGAGTTATAAATCCTGGCGGATGTTGGTCTGGGCAGGACAACTGGCGCGCATCCCCTTCAACCGTCTGATGCCGGATGCGGCCCTCTTTCACGCCACCGAGCATCTGCTGGTGCCATTGAAGAATGTCCCCACCGTGTTAACCGTCCACGATCTGATTTTCCGCTATCTGCCGGAGCATCACAAGCCGCTCAACCGCTGGTATCTGAATTGGACGATGCCACTGTACTGCCGTCGGGCCGATCACATCATCGCCGTCTCAGAGGCAACGCGGCGTGACATTGTTAACGCTTACCATATTCCGCCGGAGAAGATTTCCGTGATCTACGAAGCGGCAGACCCACGCTTCGAGCCGCAGTTGCGCACCGTCGTCGAGGCCATGCGCGCGCGGTATCATCTACCGGAACAGTATCTGCTCTACGTGGGCACCATCGAGCCGCGCAAGAATTTAACGCGGTTGCTGAAGGTATGGGAACCGCTCTATCAAGCGCACGAAGTTCCCCCGTTGGTGATCGCCGGTCAACAAGGCTGGCTCTCGACAGATTTCTTCGCCGCGCTGGAGGGCAGCCCCGCACGTGAGGGCGTGTTGCTCACCGGATACTTTCAGGAAACAGATTTGCCGGCGCTCTATTCTGGAGCGACCGCCATGATTTTCCCCAGTCTGTACGAAGGGTTCGGGCTGCCGCCGTTGGAGGCGATGGCGTGCGGCACACCGGTGTTGTGCTCCAACGTTTCTTCGCTGCCCGAAGTGGTCGAAGATGTCGCGCTGACGTTCGACCCAACCGACGATGAAGCGATGGCCCAGGCGCTACGGCGCATTACGCACGACAAAACTTTGCGCGCCATGCTCAAGGAAGAGGGTCTCTGCCAGGCGGCGCGGTTCTCGTGGGGACGGGCTGCGCAAGAGACGAAGCGGGTGTACGAGCAAGTGTTATCTTTGTGACGTTTGTGTTATTGGACGAGCGGCGCAGTGCGATTCATTGCGCCGCTTTTGCTTGGGCGTACACGCGCTCGAATTCCTCGAGGTATTGCCGGGCGATGTCGGCACTGTGCAGGATCAGCACGTTCTCGTCGTTGTAGTCGGAGGCGTTACGGCTGAAGTTGTACGATCCCGTGACGACGATGGCCTGGTCGATGATGATCACTTTATGATGCATCATATAAGGATTGCCGTCGGGCAAAATATCGATGCCGGCCTGCTGGAACAGGGCGAAATCCGAACCGGGAGTGTCGAGGTTGCGGGTCTCGATGACCATTCGCACGGGAATGCCGGCGCGGTGACGCGCGATGATGGCGCTGGCCACATCATCATCGGTGACCACAAAGGCCAGCACATCAAGGCTGGATTTCGCGCCTTTGATCAATTGGATCATCCGTGAGCGCGCATCGCCTTCTGACTCGAAGATGTTTTCCACCTGTACGCCGGCGATCTCGATCTGTGGATACGGTGTATTGTCGGGTGAAGTAGAGCCGAACTTGCGGTGGAGGAACATCTCCTCAAATTCCACCGTGTAATTCTCCGCCAATAACTTGGAGTCGGCAACGACGATGTTATTGCTATTACGATAGGTTCCATTGGTGGTCAAGTTCCAGGAGCCGGTCCACACCTGTGTGCCGTCGATGACGACAAATTTGTTGTGCATAAACGGCTGGGCACTGTCGAAGACGACCGGCGCCTGAACCTGAAGCAGGCGCGTCGGACCAAAAGCGTTGGCGTAATCCGAATCGGTCACCAGGCGCACCCGCACGCCACGTTGATGCGCGCGCACCAACGCCTCGGTGACACTCTCCAAATTTAACTCGAAGGCGGCGACGTCGACACTCGTCCGGGCGGCGTCGATGGCCGCCGCCAGCCGTTCATCGATGCCGCCCCGACGATCGGTAGGCCGGTCGGGGTAACGCGGCGTCGTAAAGAAAACCTGGATATTGGCCCCTGTGGAAATTTCCACAGGCTTCGAGCTACCGCCGAACCCGAGGAGGTCCACGCCGGCCCACAGGGTGATCACGAGGAAAAGCGAAATGAGCAGCTCTTTCCAACCGAAGGAGCGCTTCTTGACTGAGGTAGCGGTCGGCTGCGTCATTGACTACGTTTCGTCGGTGTAAGTGGGCGCCGCAGCCAGGAGCAAGTGCAGCATGACGGCGGGATCGTCGGTTTCTGCGCTGGTGTTGGCGGTGTCGCGGATGAAGCGCCGTAACTTGCGCATCGCCGGGTCGAGATACTGCCAGGCGGCTTCGTCGTCCATATCGACCGTCTCCAGCACCAGCCACTCAATCTCCGTCTCGGCCCAGTGCAACAGAGTGATCGCCTCGTCATCGGCGAGGGTTTCTGTCAGAGCCGGGTCGGCGGTGACACGCTCGATGGCGGTCTGCACCCGATTCTGGATGTACGGTGCGTTCAATGCGAAATCCTTGTTTGTCTCCATTGTGTCGCTTCTCTCAACTCAGCCATCGAGAATACAGACTCTCTATGCCCTCTACATCGAAAATGTTCATCTGCTTGCATAGGCATCGAGGGCGCGGATTTGAGGCGGCGTCGGACGGATGAAGGGACGCACCTGGCGGATAGCGTCCCACGCCTGCGCGGCGCTCATGCCGGTGCGCACCAGGTACGCCGCCGCCATCATCGGCGCGCGCCCCACGCCTGCCGCACAGTGAATGTAGACGCCCCGTCTCTCGGCAATGTGCTGACGGATAAACTCCACACCCCGATCCAGGTCTTCCGGTGTCGGGGGAGCGTCATCAGTGGTGGATAGCCAAAGGTAATGATCCAACGCCAGCCCGCGCCGCGCATCGTCAGATTCCTCGCGCATGTTGATCACGGCGGTGATGCCCAGGTGGCGCATCTGCGCCAGCCCGCGTTGCCTGTGTTGCCCGCCGACGTACAGGTTGGGCTGCACCTGGCTGATGTGCGGCGGTGAAAAACCGCGTGTGCGGCGCGCGATTTTATCTTGTACCCACAGATAGGTGGCGCGCACACCATGTTCAAGCAAACGCCGATAAATGATATAAACGAGTGCAAACGGCGGAAAGGTTTTGAGTCGGGTTTGTCTCTCGAAAATCGCTTGTTTCATAATCAAGTGTCTGCGACAGGGCTGTCTATGTTGTCCACAACGGCCGGCAGCGTGAAGTAGAATGTGCTTCCCTGTCCGGCTATGCTCTCAACCCCCACTTCGCCCTTCAGCCTGGTGACGATCCGCTGCACGATCGAGAGTCCCAGACCGTGGCCTTCGACCGGCGTTTGCCCCAGGCGGGTGAATGCAGTGAACAAGTGTGTCTGTTCTTCCTCGGTCAAGCCATTGCCATTATCGCGTACCCAAAAGCGCACCATATCCGGCGGCTGCGGCGTTGCCCCCACCGTGATATGGGGAGGCGTTCCGCCATACTTGACCGCGTTGCTCAAGTAATTGACCCACACCTCTTCAACCCACGGGCCATAGCCATAAGCGGTGGGCCAGGCTTCGGGGGGACTGATCTGGACGGCGTGTTCCTTGAACATATCAACAAGGCGATCACTGGCGGCCTTCAAGATGCTTTCCATATCCAGCAACGTGATCGGCACTTCGCTCATTTGACGTACGCTGGCAAGCAATAGCATCTCGTTGATGATGTTCGCCATCCGCCGTCCGTTCTGCGCTATGATGGCTAACGTATCCCCCAACTTTTCGAGCGGCATTTGCGTGTAGCGTTTCTGCAACAGGTCGCTGAATCCCACCACGGCGGTGAGAGGAGTTTTGAGGTCATGAGCGACGGTGTGGGCGAAGGCGTCCAGTTCGGCATTGCGCGCCTCCAATTCGGCCGCCTGCTCCTGCAGCGCCGCTTCGGCCTGCTTGCGTTCGGTAATTTCGCGCTGTAGGGAAAGATTCCGCTCTTCCAGGTCTTTCTGCAAGAACCGGAGGGTCAGATGCGTCTCGATGCGCGCCAGGACTTCCTTCACCTGGAAAGGCTTGGTGATGTAATCCACGCCACCTACCGTGAAGGCTTGCACTTTGTCCAATTCCTGGTTCAGGGCGCTGAGAAAGATAACAGGAATATCGCGCGTTTTTGCATCGGCTTTGAGATGACTGCACACCTCATAACCTGAGAGTCCCGGCATCATAATGTCGAGTAGCACCAAATCCAAGGAATGTGTTTGCGCGAGTTCCACGGCTTGCTCTCCATTGGCCGCGGTATGCGTAATGTAACCCGCCCGGCTCAAAACATCCGACAGGAATCGCAGGTTGAAGGGCGTATCATCGACGATCAAAATGCATGCGCCGGGCTTACCGGTCTCGTTCATGGCTCCCTTTCGTTCAAATCGAAACTCTATCCAGATCTCTATAAACCACTATATCACATTTTCGATTTCCAACCACATGCCGTGAGCGCGTCAGCCAAACAACGCAGAGGCCGCATCGGCAACGTCGATACCCTTACCGGCAATCTCGCCGTACAGGTCTTTATAGTCGCGGGTACGCACTACAATCGGCATGGGCACGGCGTGGCCGAGGATGAGCGCCTGTTGTTTGGTTTCCAGACGCGCCAGCACTTCACGCAAGGCAGACGTCCCTGCCAGGCCCGAAAAGACGGCGCGGATGTCGTTCTCCTCGTCGAGCAGCGCCGTTACCCGCGTGCCGATCTGGCTCATCACCTCCGGGTCGATGCCGCTGGGCCGCTGATCCACCACCAGCAGGGTGACGTTGTACTTGCGCATTTCGCGGGCAATCGTGCCGAAGATGGTGTGGCGGGCAATCGACGGATCGAGGAACTTGTGCGCCTCTTCGATGGTGATGATCAACGGACGTGGTTCGCTGCCTTTGCCGCCGAGCGCCGATTCCTTGCGATCCACATACGCTTTGTGAATCCGCCGGGTGATGTAGTTCGCCACCAGGATGTAGGCTTCCAGGGCGTTGCCGTACCGGCCAAATTCCAGAATGACGCTGACATTGCTGTTGATGTAGTCGAGGATGCGGCCAATCGGGTCGTCGGGCGCTTGGTTCACCAGAAATCCGAAGCGGTGCAATTGCTCAAGTTTGCGTTTGATTGCCCCCAACGTGCCCTCGTGTAGTTGATTGTTTTCCAGGATGGCGATCAAGTCTTCGTCCGGCTCTTCCGCCAGCAGGCGGCGCACCCACGCAGGTCCAAGTCGTCGCCGCAGCATATACAGCGCGTTCGTCTGCACGTCCGTGAAGCCGAACAATGGGGCCAGCATCTCCAGGTCTTCCGGCTCCAATTGATCGTAGCCAATAGCAACCTTGAAATCCACCTTGCTGCCGCGCCGCTGTGACGATTCAGGATCGAGGGTGAACACGCTTACCCGCCCGTCGAAGAAGAGCTGCCGCAGCCCCTTGACGTCTTGTCTGGCCTCGTCCTGGCTCTTCCAGCCGTACTCATTGTGCATATCGAAGATCAGATTGACGGCAGCGCGCTCCTGGATGATACCCGCCAGCACCATCCGCGTGAGGAAAGTCTTACCGGTGCCGCTTTTGCCGAAGATGCCGCTGGAGCGTTCGACGAAGCGCCGCAAGTCCAGCGCGATGCGCGTACCCTCCATCTCCAACGGCTCGCCGATGTAGAAGCGTCCTGGCTCGTCGGGGTCGCCAAAGACCTGCGCGACTTCTTCCGGCGTGGCCTCATACACGCGCGTGAAGTGCGCGGGGATAGTCTTGGCGGGGCGCACATCGCCATCTTCGACGACCAGCATCGGTGTGATGTGCATCTGCCCGTAGGTGAGTGTGCCGCGATAGACTTGCGCCAGGAAGCCGTCCGGGTCCTCCGGCGGTGATTGCTCCACCTCCGGGTGACGGCTTGCCAACGTCACGTCGGTGATCATCCCGAAGAAGCGGCGCTCCGTCTGCCCGCGCACGACGACGTAGCGGCCCACCGCCAATCCTTCAATGAGCCGGTCTGGCGACAGCTTGGCCTCCAGGCCCTTGCTGAGGCTGCCACTGACGACTGCGCCCAATACGGTCGGATCCACGGGTTTTGGGCGCGGGAACCAGGTATCCAGTTCACTCTCGCTCATAGCTTCTCCTGCGCAAGTTCAAACTCCGAAAGCGTGCGCCAAATCTAACCCACGATGTAACACACGCGCTATCGCCTGATGGCCCTTTACAGTGCGAATCTGTTTACTCGGCAGCAAGTTTCTGGAGCATTGTGGCAAACCCGTCGAGCGACAGGTTGCCCTTCACACGGATGCGAGGCCAGGTGTAACGGTTGTCCAATCGCAGTTCGGTCCCCCAGGCGGTGGTCACTGCGCCCCAATATCCGGCAGATTCCACCACGGCGACAGTAGCGGCGTCGTAGCGCCCGGAAGGATAACAGAAAAAGCGCACAGGCTGCCCGGTATGCGCCTCAACCGCTTCACGCGCGCCCAGGATTTGGTAGACCAGGAATTCATAGGAGCGCCCGGTGAGGTCATAGTGATCGCGGCCATGCGCCTGCATCGACATGCCGGCAAAGGCCATCGCGCGCGCGTCGTCCCAGGTGAGATACTGGGGCGCTTCGTAGTGCGCCGGGGTCGCCAGCAGGAAGAATTCGCCCACAAAGCCGTACTTCTGCAGCAGCGGCAGGGCATCGGTGTAAGCATCTTTGTAGCCATCATCGAAGGTGAGCACAATGGGTTTCTCGGGCAGGGGCTTGCCGGTTGTCAGCGTCTCGTAAATATCTGCCAGCAGGACAGTTTGAAAGCCCTGTGCTTGCAGGTATTGCAGTTGTGCTTCGAAGCGCGCCGGGACCACGGTAAGATCGCGACGATAGACATCCGCGTCGGGCGGAAGTTCGGAGATGTAGTGGTACATCAGAATCGGTACGCGCACGGCCTCCGGCGGTGGGGGATAGGTAGGTGTGGGCGGAGGTGGCAGCGGTGTCTCTAGCGGAGACACGGGCGGCTCAGGCGTAGCCGTGGGTTCAAGCGTGGCGGTAGGTTCGGGCGTCGAGGTGAGTGTGGCGGTCGGCGTCGCTGTTGGTGTCGCGGTCGGTGTGGCAGTGAGCGTCGGTGATGGTGTCGCCGTCGGCGTCGCTGTCGGCGACGGGGTCTCCGTAAACGATGGGGTATTCGTCGCCATCTCCGCAGCCTCGGCGAGGTTTTGTGGCAACACACTTGCACTGCTTCCGGCAGCGCAGCCCGTCAATAGCAGCAACAGCACTGGCACAAGCCAGATTCGGCGATAAAGCATCTTTTTTGGTTTCATAAAAGTAGTCGGGTTGTCATTAGTCGTTAGTCTTCAGTCGTTAGTTGGCGGCTATTAGCCTTGACAGTGATAGTGTACCACATTTTCAGCAGGTGTCTTGCGGCTGCTCACCTACCCCCGTCTCCGGGGGGCAGGGAGCGCGCTGTTAAACGGGGAACTGGCGTTCGCCTCGGAGCGAGAATGATGTGACGCTGAACGACAGAGAGAGCGATGGCGCAGGTTTTGGCACCATTCGCTCTCTCGCGTGTCGTGTACGTTGGTTAGCGGCGGCGAGACATCCAGTAGGTTATGCCGCCCAAAAGCAGTGTTAGCGCGCCCAGGACGGCAGGCAGCCACCAGGAGGACGCCCGTAGCGGCTCGACGGCCGTTGTTTCATATTGATCGGCGACGGTTGGCTCGGCGGCATCGTATGCCATCGACTCACCTTCTCCGGTGGCGGAAAACGTACCGGCGCTGTCTTCTAAAGCTCGCGCGCTCTCGGCTTCTTTCGCGGCTTGTGCCTCCGCTGTCTCAACAGACTCCAGCGCCACGGCTTCTTCCTGGGGCGTGGGTTCCGCCAATTCCTGCACATTCAGCATAGCCTCTGCTTCGCCGTTGCCGTCGGGATGGGGCGTTGCGGCGGGTAGGACCGGCGCCAGGGCGGCAGGGGGAGCTTCCTCTTCCACTACCTTTTCCACTTCCACCACTTTTTCTGCTTCGACGCGTGCGGCCGGTTCAGGCAGCGCTTCCGGTTCAGCAGCTAACATCACCTCAGCTTCGACTTCTACGGTGGCGGCGACGTCTTGCGGGGCTTCCATCACCAGCATCTCAGGGGCCGCTTTAGGAGCTTGCGTCAGCATCACTGGAGAGATGCCGTGCCGCATGTAGGTCAATCCCGCCGTCACCACAAAGACGATGGCTGCCAGGGACGTAGCCAGACGCATAAAGAGCAGCGGCATAGGGCGACGTTGCACCTGCCGCGGCTTTTGTTCGGCCACCATCGATGGCGTAAGCAAGTAGTTGCGCGGTGGTTCGCGCAGAGGGATGGCCTTTACCAAGGCCACGACCTCGCGCATCTCCTTGACCTTCTGCTGTAGAACACGATCCTGATCCAGCGCCGTCTCGAAAGCCGCTAGCGCTGCGGGATCCAGTTCGCCATCCACATAAGCAGAAACGTCTATATCGCGCCACGTTGTTGTGTGCATCTGCGTCATTTCTCTTCCTCCACCCACACGGTGAGCGCGCGACCACAGCGCGCCGTCACCCCCATACCCACATTACAGGCAATCCACTCCACGTTATGGCCTAACCGCGCAGATTCTTGCACGACGAGCAAGAAAACGCGCGTCGAAAGCCTGTTTGGTTCCGGTTTATCCGGGTTAGGCTTCATCTTCACTGTTTAGACGATACCGGTGCGGCAAAAGTTCCCTATCTTCCTGGAGCAATTGCTGCATCTGCGTACGCGCGCGCGCCAGCCGCGACTTGACGGTACCCAGGCGGATGTTCATGGTGTCCGCCACTTCCTGATACGCCAATCCCATGCGATCGACCAGGATGATCACCATACGCTGTTCTTCGGGCAGCTTTGCCAGCGCGCGTTCGAGTACGGCGCGCAACTCTTGTTGCTGAACGGCCTGTTCCGGCAACGGTCCGCCGTCCGCCAGGTTGGGGTTGGCCTCGTCATCCATATCGCCGAAATCCTCCCACGAGACCGTGGGCCGGCGTTTGCGACGGCGCAATTCATCGTAACAGGCATTGGCGACGATCCGCAGCAGCCAGGAGCGGAAGGACCCGCCGCGGAACTTCGCCAGCCCCTTGTAAGCCGAGATGAAGGCTTCCTGCGTGGCGTCATCGGCGGCCGCGCCGTCATGCAGCATGTGCCAGGCCAGGTTGTAGACTTGCGTTTGGTAGTGCAGGATCAGCGCGTTGAACGCATCCAGGTTGCCCTTCTGGGCGCGCCGGACCAACGCCGTTTCATCCCATGTCTCGGTCATTGTACTCACTGTTATCTATCCTTGAGCCAAGACTACAAAAGTCTCAGCACGGACTGCGTCTTGCAAATCTATCGTGCGAGGCAGATACTTGCTCAACCAAGCGCCTCGTGAGACTTTTGTAGTCTGTCTTCGCTTGACGTATTCTCGAATTTAGCTATACTTAGCGCCAGGCCGAAGTGGCGGAATAGGCAGACGCAAGCGACTCAAACTCGCTCGGGTAACTCCCATGTGGGTTCGACTCCCACCTTCGGCATTATAACGCACAAGCGGGTGAACGCCAAGTTCACTCGCTTTTTTGGTGCTTGACGCTTCTATTCGCTCAGGATATAATCCCCCCACAAGCAGGAGGAAAGCACAGAGGGTATGAAAAGCATTTTCGAAAGTTTGCGCAAAACCCGCAACGCCGTTTTCGGCCAGATCGCGCACATTTTGGGCGCCGGCGATATCGACGATGATACGTGGGAAGACCTGGAAGCCGTATTGATTCAGGGCGACGTGGGAGTAGGAACTTCGCTGGTGTTGATCGAGCGGCTGCGAAAACGCACGGGCGACGAAGGAATTTACCGGACAACCGATCTACAAAAGGTACTGCGCGAAGAGCTGTATGCGCTGCTGCCAGAAGCTCAACCGCCGAACCTGGATTGGCCGCTGGCGGTGGTGTTGATCGTGGGGGTCAACGGTTCGGGGAAAACGACGAGCATCGGCAAGCTGGCAGCGCATTTCCAGCGGGAAGGGCGCAAGGTCGTGCTGGCGGCAGCGGACACGTTCCGCGCGGCAGCGATGGACCAACTGGCCGTCTGGGGACAACGGGTGGGCGTCCCGGTCGTCAAAGGGCCAGAAGGCGGCGATCCCAGTTCCGTGGCTTACGACGCGATCCAGTACGCACAGGCGCACAAGGCCAATATGGTCATCGTCGATACGGCGGGACGTTTGCACACGCAGCATAACCTGATGGCCGAATTGGAAAAAATTCAGCGGGTGATTGCCAAACGGGTGGCTTGGGCGCCGCACGAGACGTTCCTCGTCCTCGACGCCAACACCGGCCAGAACGGGCTGATCCAGGCGCAGCAGTTTCTCAACGCCGTGAAGGTCAGCGGCATCATCCTGGCGAAGCTGGACGGCAGCGCCAAAGGCGGGATGGTGCTCTCCATTGGACATCAAGTGGGCTTGCCGGTGCGCTTTGTGGGCACGGGCGAGCACATGGAAGACTTCGCGCCCTTCGACCGCAAAGCCTTCGTGCAGGGTCTATTAGGCAATTAGCTCTATCAAATAAAAGTGCTGCGCGGGATTACAATACTGCGCTGTGGGAACGGCGGATTGTGATCCGCCTTAAGCGTTGAAGTGAAACTATTGTGGAGGAACAATGACCGAAACGACAGATCGTCTCGAAAATCTGGCTTCCCGCGTGGAAGCTATCTGGAGGCGTCTTTGACGTACCTGGCAAAATCCAGGAACTTGAGACCTTAAACGTACAAAGCGCCAATCCCAACCTGTGGAATGATCCTGACAACGCCCGCGCGGTGATGCAGCGGCTGGCGGCGCTCCAAGAAGATATACAGTACTGGACCGGGTTGCGCCAGGAGATTCAAGACACCCAGGAATTCTTTGCCCTGGGTGACGCAGACTTGTTCGCTGAACTTGAACAAACAACGGATAAACTAGAAAAAGAGGTGGGGCAGGCCGAATTCCGCCTGCTCCTTTCCGGCCCCTACGACCGCGGAGACGCCATCATGGCGATCCATGCCGGGGCCGGCGGGACGGATTCGCAGGATTGGGCGAACATGCTGCTGCGGATGTTTTTACGCTGGGCCGAGCGCCGCCGATTCAAGGCCGACATCCTGGACATTATGGCGGGTGAAGGGGCCGGCATCAAGAGCGTCACCGTAGGCGTGCGCGGGCAGTTTGGCTACGGCTACCTGCGTTCGGAGCGCGGCGTCCACCGGCTGGTGCGCCTGTCACCCTTCGATGCGGCCCACCGGCGGCACACCTCGTTCGCGCTCGTCGAAGTCTGGCCCGACCTGGGGGAGGATGCGCCGCTGGAGATCGACCCGGACGACTTGCAGATCGACACGTATCGCGCTTCGTCTGCGGGGGGGCAGCATATGCAGAAGAACGAGACGGCGGTGCGCATCACGCATTTGCCCACGGGCATCGTCTCTTCGTGCCAGAACGAACGCTCGCAGACGCAAAACCGCGAGGTCGCCATGCGCGTGCTCAAAGCGCGCTTGATGCAACTCGAGGAGGAGAAACGTCGCCAGCAACTCGACGAACTCAAGGGTGAGCACGTGGACGCCGGATGGGGCAATCAAATCCGGTCCTACGTATTGCATCCCTATCAGATGGTCAAGGATCACCGCACCGATCACGAGACCGGCAACGTGCAGGCCGTGTTGGACGGGGATTTGGATGCCTTTATGGAGGCGTATCTACGCCACACGATGGGCGACTTTCAAGATTAATCGACGCATTTTTCAACACCATGTGAGGAGGCAATTGATGACCGACAAGAAGAATCCGAATCTTTCCAGCCGCAGTTTCAGCAGCGTCAAGAAACCCGTCTCCGGCGGTCCCAAAAGCGGTGGGTCGAAGACGCCGCCGACTAGCCCGACCAGGCCCACCGGCGGCGGTGCCAACATTCAGTCGCGGATTCCCAGGCCGGCACCCGAACCGGCTTCTCGGCCCAAAACGTCCGGCGCTAAAATGCCCACGCCCACAACTGCGCCTTCGCCCGCCACTGCTGCGCCCGCGCAAACGGACACGCGTGTGGAGCAACTTGCCACCGCGCGCACACGCTTCGATAAATTGGCCGCACTGATTACGTTGAGTGCGATCTTCGATCAACTATCCTCTGTCGGCAGCAAAGTCGACGGTCTGGACCATGAGATTGCCCAACTCCGTGCACGCGGCTATCGTTTTGGGCGCAGTCTCGAAGATCGGGCTGCGACCCTGAAATCGCGTTGGCCGGAGCAGCAGAGGTCGGCCAATAACTTGTTACAGGATAAGCGCCGTGTCCTGCAGAACGCCGCCAACGAGACGCAGCGACTCCTCAGCCAGGCCGAGCGCAATCCCGGCATGTTGGACACGGTGGACAATCGCCTCTGGGCGCTTGAAAACCAGGCCAACGAAGCGCAACGCAACGTGCAGGGGGTCTTCAGCAGCACGGAACAGGAAATCAACAAACTGCAAGGCGAGATGCGTGAGGTACGCTTTATGCTGGATTCGCTAGACAGCGCCTCCTTCGACCTGTTGCCCGGCGAGCATGCCGTAGCCGCGTGTAAGGTCCAGTGGGTCAGCGACAACCAACAACCGGAGGGCCTGCTGTTCCTGACCGATAGCCGCGTCATTTTCGAGCAGCGAGAAGAGCGCGTCATCAAAAAGAAACTCTTTTCCTCCGAGAAGGAACTTGTCCAGAAAAAACTCTGGGATACACCGGTAGGCGCGATTGCCGATTTACAGATGGAGGATAAGAAGTCGGGCCTACTCGGTTTGGGGCGGCAAGAGTTGCTCACCTTCAGTTTTGTCGAGCGCACGCGCGAACTGCCGAGTGATGCAACCCTGCATCTCAAGGGCGGGGCGACCAATGAAAACTGGCTGACGATGATCCGCCAGGTGAAGAGTGGGCAAATCAACGCCGATCTCTTAGGCGCGCCCACGCCGCAAGAACTGTTGGCGGCGCAAACCGAAGCCGAAGCGGCCAAACCCGTCGCTGAACTGCCCACCCGCTGCCCGGCGTGCAACGCCACACTGCCGCCGATCTACAAGGGGATGAAGCAGGTGGAGTGCCAGTATTGCGGGATGATGATCAACATTTAAGGCGGTAGACAGTAGATAGTAGACGGGAGATAGGGACGCCAATCGTAGGCGTTTGCGAAGATGCCATAGAGCTGCACGTGGATGGCTGATCGCTGACGGCTGACGGCTAACAACCGAGGATGTGATGGATTTACTGCACGAGGTGGGACACTACATCGACACGCACTGCCTCCTGAAGCCGGGAGCGCGGGTGGTGGTCGGCGTCTCCGGCGGGCCGGATTCGGTGGCGCTGCTGCACGTGTTGCGGCGCTTGGCCGGGCCGCTGAACCTCGCCTTGCACGTCGCGCATCTCCATCATGGCATCCGCGACATGGACGCCGATGCCGACGCCGAGTTCGTCGCGGCGTTAGCCCAAGAGTGGGGACTACTCTGCACCATCGAGCGGGTCGACGTTCCCGCCATAGCGGCGGAACACAAGCTCGCGTTGGAAGAAGCCGCACGCCGCGCCCGTTACAGCTTTCTTCACCGGGTCGCCCAGCAGAACGGCGCGCTGCGCATCGCGGTGGGCCACAACGCCGACGATCAATCCGAGACGGTGCTGATGCACCTGCTGCGGGGCGCCGGTCCGGCGGGACTGCGGGGGATGCTGCCCGCGACCCCCCTGCGCGACTATCACCTCCTGACACCCTGCCCCAAACCGGTAGCGGACATGAAGCTCGTCCGCCCGCTGCTCGCCATCCCCCGCGCCGACGTCGAAGCCTATTGTGCGGAACAGGAATTAGCCACCCGCTTCGACCGCTCGAACCTGGACACCACCTTCTTCCGCAACCGCTTGCGCCACGAAGTGCTGCCCTATCTGGCGCAGATCAACCCACGCATCGCACAGAACCTGCGCCATCTGGCCGAGGTCGTGCGCGCGGATTACGCTCTGCTGCACGAGTTCGTATCGGTCGCATGGGATTCGCTCCAGGTCAAAGGTGCGCCCGACCTGCTGGCCTTCAATCTGGAAGGCTGGCGGGCGCAACCCCTCGCCATCCAGCGGGCCATCATCCGTCGCGCGGCGTACAAACTACGCCACTCCCTGCGCGACGTGAGCTTTGTCCACGTCGAAGACGCGGTGCGCATCGCCCAACAAGGCGCAACCGGCGCACAGGCCACTTTGCCGCACGGATTGCGTTTGACGGTCGGCTATACCACGCTCACCATTGCCGGCGAGGACGTCCTGCACCTGCCACCGGAAAATCCCTGGCTCACGCGGGGAAGCACCATTCCCTTGTCCGTGCCCGCCGAGATCGATCTGCCAAACGGCTGGCATTTACATATTCAGGAAGCGCCACACTGGAACCTGGATGCCATCGCCAACAACTGCAATTCATTGGTGGCATGGATGGACGCCGACGTGTTAGGGGAAAGCGCGGTTTTGCGCACCCGGCGGCGCGGTGATCTCTTTCAGCCGCAGGGAATGCGCCACGCCACGGTGCGGCTGAGCGATTTGCTGATCAACATGAAAATACCGCGTTCGTGGCGCGATTACGTGCCGCTGGTCGAAGCGGATGGGCATATCTTGTGGGTCGTCGGTGTGCGATTGAGCGAGGCGGCCCTGGTGCGCCCGGACACCCGGCGCGTCGTCTATCTGCGGTTCAGTGGACCATAGGGAGTTTCTATGCCAAAACATCTGGTTTTAGTCGCTGGGAACATTGGCGCGGGCAAAACGTCGCTGGCCGAACGGCTAGGGAAACGGCTTGGCTGGCACGTCGCGTATGAGTCGGTGGACAACAACCCGTATCTGGCCGATTTCTACGCCGACATGCGCGCGTGGAGCTTCCACCTGCAAATCTTCTTCCTGGGCCATCGCGCCGAACAACACCGCCAACTCATGGCGCTGCCCGAATCGGCCATCATCGACCGCAGCATCTACGAGGACGCCAATATCTTCGCGCGGGCGCTGTACAGCCTCGGCAATATGACCGAGCGCGATTACCAGGCTTATCAACGTCTCTACGGGCTGGTGATCGACACCCTGCCGCGCCCTGCGCTGCTCATCTACATCAAGGCCAGTCCGGCGACACTGCTCGCGCACATCCGCAAGCGTGGGCGGGAGATGGAGAACAGTGTTTCCGCCGACTACCTGGCGCTCCTGGGGCAGTTCTACGACGAGTGGATGGCGACCTTCGACCAATGTCCCGTGCTGACCGTACCAGGGGATGACCTGGACTTTGTCCGCTATCCCGAACACCTGGAAATTATCGCCGAGCGCGTAGAGGACAAACTGGCAGGCAAAGAGTTTGTCGAATTCCCCAAGCCGGGAGCGCCGTATGCCCGCTGAACCTGGGGAGCCGCTGAGTGAGCGCGAAATCGAGATCGTGGAACTGGTTGCCGCCGGGCTGACCAACCGCGAGATCGCCATCCGCACCTACCTCAGCCCCAACACGGTGAAGGTCCACCTGCGCAACATCTTCACCAAAACCGGCGTGGCCTCCCGCACCGAGTTGACGGTGCTGGCGATGCAAGAGGGCTGGATCACCGTCCCCGGTGTCGCCGAAGCGCCGGACGGCGCTGAGACTGGCCTTCGGGCAGAAGCGAATGTCCAGGTTGAACCGGCCTTACCGGCGCTGCCGCCCTGGCCGCGTGTGCGGTGGGCGGCGTTGGCAGCCGGTTTGATTGTGGCGCTCGTGGCGCTGATCTTGCCCTGGCAGCCCGCGGGACAAGCCGCCGTCCCAACAGCCAGCGGATTGATCGACCAGACCACCGCCCCGCGTGTGGCGGATGCCCCGGTCGGGGACAGCGGCGGCGCACGTTGGGACGAGTTGACGCCGCTACCGGCGCGCCGGGCACGGATGGGGGTTGCGGCGCGGGGTAACAGCCTCTACATCGTTGGCGGCAGTGTGGAGGACGGCCCCACCGGGCGGCTAGACATCTACGACATCGACACGGCGCTGTGGCGCAGCGGCGCGGCGCGCCCGGCAGCCCTGGCGAACGTCAGCATCGTGGCGCTGGCGGACGAACTCCTCGTTCCGGGTGGGTGCGATGCGAATGCCGCCCCCCAGTCCGTCACACATCTATATGATCCCCAGAGCGACACCTGGCGCGAGGGCGCGCCGCTGCCCCAACCCCTGTGTGCCTATGCACTGGCGGTTTATGGCGGAAGGGCATACCTTTTTGGGGGATGGAACGGCGCCGCATACCAGGCCGTGGGCTACGTCTACGACAGCGCCAGCAATACCTGGACGGACATCGCGCATCCGGCCGAAGCGCGCGGATTTGGCGCGGCGGCGGCTCTGGTCGACCGCATCTTCTACGTGGGCGGTTACGACGACAGGCGCGAGTGGGCCACCTGCGAGGTTTTCCTCCCCGAGGCCAATCGTTGGGAAGGTTGCGCGCCGATGCTCCTGCCACGTGGCGGATTAGGTCTGGCGGCCATCGGTGGGCGGGTGTATGCGATCGGCGGTGGGTGGACCACCTACCTGGGGTTCAACGAACGTTACGATCCTTCGACCGACACATGGACGGTCGTCCAGACGCCCATTGTGGGCGAATGGCGCAACCTGGGTCTCGTGGCGCGGGAAACATCGCTCTACGTCGTCGGCGGCTGGAGCGGCGATTATCTCAACCGTGTCTACGCCATCGAAGTGTTGCCGTGGCGGGTATTCATCCCCACCACGTTTTTCTCTCCGTAAGCGTGGCTGTCGAAGCATAGCTTGACGAAATTCCCGTTCTGCGTATAATGGCGCTTGTTGATCCTCGGTAGCTCAATTGGCAGAGCGACCGGCTGTTAACCGGTTGGTTGTAGGTTCGAGTCCTACCCGAGGAGCACAAACGGGGTTGCGCATGCTGCTGAGGCATAGCGCAACCTCTTTTTGTTGCTAACCGGCGCTGTACATCGCCAGCACCTTCTCCGGTGTGATCTCGGCGAGGATGTTGTGGATGTTGCAGAAGACGTAGCCGCCGTCCTGGTTCAGGTAATCGGTCACTTCGGCGACTTCGCGGCGCACGTCATCCACCGAGCCGAGCGGCAGCGTGACCTGCGAGTTGATCCCGCCGCCCCACAGCGCGATCCGGGCGCCAGCAGACTGGCGCTGCGCTCTATCCTTCCACTCGCGGTACGAGTGCTTGCCAGCGCACCACTGCACGGGATTGAGGATGTCGAACCCGCTCTCGATCACCAGGTCGATCAGGTTGTAGATCGCACCACATGAGTGGATGAACAGCTTGACCTGCGGGGCGATGCGATGGCACTCGTCGGTGATCCGGCGGTAGTAGGGCAGGAACAACTCGCGGTAGACTTTGGGCGAGGCGATGAGGTTACGCTGCGTGCCCCAATCGTCGGCGGTGAGCATAATGATGTCGATGTCCTGATGGATTTCAGGCAGTAGCGCACGGACGTTCGCCACAGCGCGCTCGGTGACGATTTCGTGCAGTTCGGTGACGTAGTCCGGCTCGGTGAGGCAGAGCATCGGAAAGATCGCCAGGCCGCTGTGCGCGCCGATGCCGATCCCCGCCGAGAGCGCGCCGTCGTTGAAGAACACGGCCCGGTCGGTGGATTCGCGCACGCGGTGGCACAAATCACGGCACGCTACGATCTCTTCGTCTTGAATGATGCCGGTCTGCATTTGCTGGCGCACTTGTTCTAGATCGAGTTTCGGCAGGTCGGCGGAAAGATCGAGCGGTTGCCCGCCGTGCTCCTCGTCGAAGACGTAAGACGACGGCGGCATACGCTGGCTCCGTCCTTGCAAGATGGTCCCGTCTGGCAAGGTGCGAAAGTTCTCCGGGTAGCGCACGCGGGCCGGTAGCCGCCCGTTGAAGTCATAATCGTGCCACAACTCTGGCTGCTCGAAGGCGTTGGTGACGCCGTCGAGGATGGCGACCACATCGATGCCCAGGGCGTCGAGCACGTCCAGGTCGGGCAAAGCCAACATCTGCCCGGTATCTTCGACGCGGGTCAGGCGCGGTGGCAGGCCCAGGGCTTCGACCAGTTTGGGGTAGGCAAAGGCGCTGATGGACGTAGACCGCATCCCGCCCAGGTCTTTGGGCATCCGGTCGGGCATCTGAAAGTTCAAAGCTTGTAAAACTCGCTCGCGTGATGTTGTCATAGAAAGCTCCTTATAGTCCGGTAGTCGTTAGTCGTTAGTCAGGTAGTCGAATCCGTCAGAATCCGCTCAATCCGTTGAGAAGATCAGTCTTTAGGCAGTTGCGCACGCTTTTGGGCGTGGAGGGCCAGGACGTCGGCCTGCACCTTTCTCAGGTAGTCGCCGCGCAGGGGGAACCGGGTGAGGATCAGCGCGCCGAGCAGCATCGCGCAGCCGGGGATCAACCCGACGAGCGCCTTGATGCCCCAAATCGCGGCGGTGGGCTGGTCGAGGAAAATTTGTCCTTGATTGGCCTCCCGCGTGACGAAGTTAGACGCTTGTAAGATGAACGGCATGAGCGCCAGCGCCACCGATTGCGCCGGTTTGGTCAACAGCGCGTTGACACCGAAGAACGCGCCCTCGCGCCGCACGCCGGAGCGCAGCTCGTCCTCGTCGGCGACCTCGGCGAAGAGCACGTTGGTCAGCGTTTGCGGCCCCGCCAGGCCAAATCCGGCAAGGGCCAGGCAAACGGGAATCAACGCTGTCGGCACGATCATAATCGACACCAGCGCGACCCCGGCAATCACCAACAGCGCCTGCTGCGCGCCGACAACGCCCAGCTTGCGGCGGATCACCGCCGTCAGCGGCACGCCGATGATCAGCGGGATGAACAGACAAGCGATCAAGATCATCGCGCTCATCTGGAGCACATAGTCGGCGACGTAGAACAATGCGCCTAGCAACAGCGACTGCATCAAGATCGACATAAAGTTCTGCGCCACCAGGATGAGGAACGAACGGCTGGTGAACGTGTATTTGAGCGCCGGTCCCAACTTGAGCGGCTGGTCGATCTGATGGAATTCAGGCCGCTCGCGCACTCTGAGCGTGGTGATGATGATCATCGCGGCGCTAAAAATGCCCACGACGATCATCGAAATCTGTAACGGAGCGAAGGAAGGCGACGTGCCCGCTTTCGGACGGAAGAAGTCGGGAATCACGAAGCCCAAGATCATCCCCAACAGGCCGAAGAGCGACGCCGAGATTTGCAGGCCGTTGCGCTCCGCATCCGACTCGCTCACTTCAGGCAGCAGCGCGGAGTAGACCAGGCCGATGATGGTGTAGGCCGTATCGTATAGCAGCATCGTGCCCAGCATCCAGGCGAACAGCGTGCGCGATCCGGCGCCGCGCGGTGCGAACCACACCAGGATAAACGTCAGCGCCAGGAATGGGGCCGTGTAGCGCATGTAAGGGATGCGCCGGCCCAGCTTCGACTTGGTGCTGTCGGTGATGTAGCCGAACAGCGGGTCGTTGATGGCGTTCCAAATCGCGTAGATCGCCGACGCGATGGCGATCCACCGTGCTTGTAAACCCAGGTAATCCTGGTAGAAGATGGGCAGCAGTGCGCCATACGTCCCGGAGACAAAAGACGTCCCCAGTGCTGCCACGCCCCAGATGACTTTGTAGCTCAGACTCAATTGCACGCCGCTGTGTTGTATTTCTCTCTGTACTTGACCTGCCATCCTTAGCCTCCTCGTTGAGAATAAACCGCTAATCTCACTAATCGACGCGAATCTTTTCTGGAACTAGCGGGGATTTGCAGCTGAATTTTCCATCTTGTTCTGTCTCATAAAAACGGTTCAATCCAGTTCTCCAGGATTTCTACTCCAAACCCAGGCGCGTCGTTGGGCACAAGGTAGCCGTCTTTCGCCACAGCGACGCCCGGCAGACGCGCGGCCTCCTCCAGTGGGACGCCGGGCGGCGAGCCGACGAAGTATTCGCACCAGGGCGCGGACGGCGTTGCATAAGTGAAGTGTTGACCGTAAGCCGTGAGACCGCCGCCGTGCAGGATCACACTCACGCCGCCGGCGTCCGCCGCTGCTGCAATCTTCTGGCACGTGCTCATTCCGCCCACCCAGTTGATGTCGGGTTGGAGGATGTCCACCACTTGATGGCGAATCGCCCACTGGAACGGGACGTGCGTGTACCAGTGCTCGCCCGTCGCCAATCCCTGCCAGGGGAGACGTTGGCGCAGCGCGATGTGCGCGTCGAAGTCTTCCGGGATCAGGCACTCTTCCATCCACTTGAGGCGGTACGGGCGCAGCACCTCCGCCAGGCGCACGGTGTATTCCACGTCGAAGGCCATCCAGCAGTCGAGCATCAGATCGCTTTCGTCGCCGATGATCTCGCGGGCCTGCGCCACAAATTCCTCATTTCTGCGGATGCCGTCCAGCCCGTCGGCGGGGCCGTAGGGACAAGCCAGCTTGAAGGCGGTGAAACCGAGTTCCTTGTACCAGTCCACGTCGTTGCCGGTGGCGTAGCAGGGAATACGTTCTTTTTGCGGGCCACCGAGCAGGGCGTAGACCGGCTGTCCGAGTAGCTTGCCTTTCAAATCCCACAGCGCCAGGTCGATGCTGCTGATGGCATACGAAGCCAACCCGGTGGTGCCATAGGGCTTGGTCAGGCGGAACATCATGTCCGCCAGCTTTTCCAGCGCCATGCAGTCTTCGCCGATCAACTGCGAGGCCAGATGCTCGACAACGGGTGCGAGTGGGCGGGCGTAAGCCAGCGTCGCCAAACCCCACACGCCATTTTCCGCCGTCACCTTGACCCACGCGCCCTCCCAATGGGGCAGCCACAGGCTTCGATGGCGTTTCACTTTGGGGTAGCGCGACATCGGGTTGGCGACCTCCGCTTCGACGGCCCAGCCTGGACGGCGCGATGCGGTTTTCGGCTGCGGCTGCGGCAGGTTGACTTTGACAATGTCAATGGTGGTGATTTTCATGGCTTCTCTTTCCGATGGCCTTGCTTCACCCGTTCAACAAATTCGTGCATCTCCACAGCCGCGACACTTTGGCCGATCAATTCCAGCGGCAGGTCTTCCAATGTCCGAAAACGCACGCACGATTTGCCGATATCCATTCGCTTCCCGGTGGCCCGGTAGGCGGCTTCAAAGGCCTGCCGCGCTTCTGTATCGATATACACCCCGGTCAGGTACAACGAGTAATAGTTCTTCTGTGACGCCAAAGCAGCATACATAAGGGGCTTTCCGTTGTAGGTCTCTGGATAGATGGATAGCGGGACCTGATAGGTGATCATCCCCCAGTTGATCGCCTCTTCATAGCCGTCAGGCAGGTTTTGCAGAATTGTCGCACGCACGGTTTCCACGATAGCGCGCCGTTCTGGCGATAGGCTTGCCAGATATGCTTCCACTGTTGTTGCTTCTGAGCGCATGAATCTTCCTCCTTGTGCCGGATCTGTCAAATATCTCCGACGTATTTTTGTAAACCCTCACACTCATCGATCAGCCGGGCGAGACGATCTTCCTCATAGTTCATCTCGTAACCCCAGCATGTGCTGAGCACGTGCAAAATAAAGAAGGCGCTGGCGATGTTGTATGTGCTCTCGCCCAGTCGCGCGGCGAAATAAGCCACCGTGTCGTCGAGCATGTCCCAGTGGAACGCGTCATCCTGATCGATCACGTGGTTTTGGATGAAACGCGCCGATTCCAGGAATGGCGCGCCGATCACACCCTGGGGATCGATGACTTTCCACGTCCCATCGTGATGGTAAAGCATGTTCTCGTGGTGCAAATCGCCGTGGAGCAAGTAGCGCGGTTCATCGCCAGGACAGACTTGGCGGAACAGCGCATCGGCAGCAGCCATCACCGTGCGCATCTGGGCGCTGGGATGATAATGGGCGTGGGTGTTGGCGATGGCCGTGGTTATCCATTCCCCATAATAGGGCAGCCCGTGTGTCTCGCTGAGTGGAACTGGCAACGTGGCGATCACCTCCGCACCGATCCTCAGTTGCTCCTGCATGTCGGGCAGCTTACGCAGATCGTACCCAGGGACGACACGCTCCAACAGGATGGCCGCGATTTCTTCGTCGATGGCCAAACACGTACACGCCTGGCGGCCCGCATAGAGCCGCAGCGTCGTCATCTCCGTGAAACGTTCGGTGTGCGGGCCTTCGATTTTGAGCACCACGTCGCCATACATCGCGGAGTGCGCATAACATACCAGGTTGATCGATAGGTTCTCCGCGGGCACGCAATCGGTGAGTTGCCATTGATCTGCGCAACGCGCCAGGAGTTCCGGCAACCGTTGTACCCACCCCGGGCCGGCGTCGCCGAATTGGCGCGCGGCTTTACGAAGAAAGTATTGTGGTATCTGCATGATAGTTTCCTCTTCCGGTCATCGCTTTATGTAATTCCCGCGCCAATTGCTCCAGGCTGGGCGGTTTGAGCGTCCAGCCGACGACGTTGGGTGGAACGGTCTCACGGGTCTCCTGGCTCAGCGGATGCCCGGTCAACATCAACACTTTGAGCGCGGGATCGCGTGTTTGTAGCGCCTCTACCAGTTCCAGGCCACCCATCGCGGGCATGACCCAATCGCTGAGCACTAGAGCGATCTCGTCGGCATGGACTACGTGAAAATCCAATGCTTCCTGCCCGTTGGCAGCCTCAATGGCGTGGTAGCCTAACGTTTCCAGCACATCCACCAGCGCGGCGCGCACAAGGTCATCATCTTCGACAACCAGGATGGTCTCGCCGCGTCCCGGGACGATCTCTTTGGTGTTATCTGTTGGGGTTCTGAACTCCGTGGCCGGCACGACGGGCCAGTAAAGGCGGAACGTGGTCCCTTTCCCCACGACAGTCTCCACGGCAATGTGACCTCCGTGTTGATTGACCAGGCCGTACACCTGCGCCAGCCCCAGTCCGTGTCCCAGGGGTGCGCGTGTGGTGAAGAACGGCTCGAAGATGTGCGGGAGGACTTCGACAGGAATCCCGTTGCCGGTATCGGCCACCATGATTTCGACCCATTCACCGCCGAAAACCGGCCCACAGTCCACGCAGTAAATGGCCTGCCTTGAAATTCTGGCCAGGGAAATATGGAGTTCTCCGCCATTCGGCATGGCATCTCGGGCATTGAGCGCCAGGTTCACGATGACCTGTTGGATGCGCGTGGGATCGGCCTGGATGACGTAATCACCCGGTTCGAAGGTCAGGTCCAATTGGATGTTTTCGGGCAGGGTGCGTTGCAGGAGCTTGACCACCTCTTTCAGGAATATATCCAATATCAACGGTTGGCGCTCCAGAACGGCTTGCCGGCCAAAGTCCAGGATTTGCTGCACCAGGTCTGCGGCGCGGTCGGCCTGCTGCGCGATGACTTCCAGGCGCTGGCGGATGGGCGTGGGGAGTTCGACGGCACGCAGCGACATATGCGTGTAAAGGACAATCGAAGCCAGGATGTTGTTGAAGTCATGGGCGATGCCGGCAGCCAATTGCCCGACCGCCGCCAGACGTTCTTGATGCATCATCTGTTTTTGCGTATCACGCAGTTCGGCCAGCGTCTCTTCCAGGCGTTGGTTCATGTCGCGCAAGGCTTCTTCGGTCTGTTTGCGCTCGGTGATATTGACCAGGATACCGAGTGAAGAGCGTGGCCGGCCGCTGTCATCAGGGATTCCGACTGCGGCATCCATCACCCAACGCATCTGCCCATCGCATGTACGGATGAGATAGTCGCTTTTCCAAACATCGAGATTGCCTTCGTGGGCGAGCTGCAGTGCTGCATCACGGTCCATGTTACTGGCCTTATCCAGCATAATGGATTTCTGAATGAGCGAGTCCCATAGTCCACGTGTCATCTCTTCTGGCCTGTAACCGGTTAATTGATAGATACCTTCCCCCATAAACCTGTAGGTGCCCGATGCACAGTCCAGGAAATAAGGCACTGCGTCGATAACTTCGATGGCCCGGCGGTAGAGCGCCTCGGAGCGGCGCAGCGCTTCTTCGGCCAGCCGGCGCTCGGTGACATCGTGGACGATGGCATAGTGCACGATCTGGCCTGCCAGCTGAATGGGTCCGGCGTACACTTCCACATCACGAATGGCGCCGTCGGCCCGGCGGTGTTTGAACAGATAGTAGCCGCGCCCTTCGCGGCGAACCGCTGCTATCTCTTGCGCCACTTCTTCAGGCGTTAATGGGTCGATATCGCGTAGGGTCTTTTTTGCAAACTCGTCACGTGACCATCCATAATAGGCACAAGCCGCCGGATTGGCATCAAGTATCCTTCCCTCTTGTCTGTCGTGGATCAGCATGACGGCGCGATTTTCCTCGAAGAGACTCCTGTACCGCGCTTCGCTTTCCTCGAGCGCCTGTTCGGCTTGCTTGCGGACGGTCACGTCACGCGCCGCCGCGTAGATCAGTTTGCCCCGTGGTGATGAGCGCCACTCGATCCAGCGATAGCTGCCATCTTTGCGGCGATAACGGTTCTCGAAATTTAGCACTTCTTGCTGTTGATCCAGTCGAGAAATGGTAGCGAGTGTACTTTGCATATCATCCGGATGGACAAAATCGAGGAACCGGTGGCCCTCCAATTCGGCCAATGGGTAGCCGAGTGTCTTCTCCCACTCGGGATTCAAACGGATAAAGTAGCCATCGGTATCGGCGATGCACAACAAATCAAGACTGAGCGTGAAGTAACGATCCAGTTCCTCAGTTTTCTCGCGGAGGATAGTTTCGGTCTGCTGACGCGCAGTGATGTCACGAATTGCCGCGATATGTACCGGACGACCTCGCCAATTGAGAAAGCGCCCCGTGATTTCGACCGGAAAGACGGTTCCGTCGCGTTTACGGTGCAGCCGCAGGGGGATAGTGACGACCTGTTCTGTGATAACGGGCGTTGTCTGCGTCACCTTGCGCGTATCTTCAGGCTCAGCAGAGAGGTCGGTGTTGCGTTTGATCAGCAGTTCTGCATGGCTGTATCCATACAGAACGGTCGCAGCACTGTTCGCCTCCAGGATGCGTCCGGTAGCGTTGTCGATCAGGAAAATCGCATCGGACTCGGCCTCGAACAGTTGGCGGTAGCGATCCTCGCTCTCCCGTAATGACGTGAGGGCGGCGGCGTGCCGCTGCATCACCATGTTCACTGCGCCGATGGTTAACCCCACGCTGAGCATCATGGCCGCCCAACCAATCATAGGGAGGATAGGAAATATCAGCGGCGGGGCGTATGGACTGTTTTGCAGGAGAACCATCCCTAACCCGATGATCCCACATAGCGTGATATGGATCACCGTGGCGCGCTTGCCAAGCAACAGTCCCACGACAGCAGCCCCGGCAACGTAGAAGACCACCATCACACTCCGCATACCACCGGCGAAAGGCAGAAACAGGGTGAAGACCAGCCACAGGAAGCCGATGAAGACCACACTGGCGAGCCGCACGTGCCCGCGCCACATCACCCAGTAATCCAAAACAAGTACCAAAAGCAAGGCTGGAAGGCCGACGAGGAAGTACGGCCTCTCAGGAAAATCTACTAAAGCCAGGGTAATCACCAGCACACATAAAAACACGATTGCATAGACCAATAGTTTGTACAGCATGCTTGCCATACGGGTCTTGTCTGCATCATCTTGGAAAACCGGCGACGCTATCATCTTCGCTATATGTGTCATCATAATTTCCCTCATAATACAATGGAAAGCACAACGATATTCGCGGAGTTGTTCTTATGATGGGGTAAGTATAAGAGCGATGGAGAAAGTTGCAACTGTGGATCAACAAAAACCTGTCAGGTTCGTTAAACCTGACAGGTTCTATGACCGGCGGTTTTGAATTACACCTCGAACTTAAACCGCCACACGGCGATGACATAGAAGGCGACACACATCACCAAAAGAATACCGATCTCCGGCAGCACCTGGACCAGCGTCGCATTTTCTGCCATCACGCTGTAGTAGGCGTTGACAGCGTGGCCTTGCGGGGTCAAGCTGGCGAGGATGCCCGCGAAGCCACCCGCGCGCGTCATTGGGGCGCGTGCGCCAATGGCCCCGCCAACCGCCGACATGACGATGCCGACGATGATCCCGGCGTTGGCGGCTTTGTTCGAGGACTTCGCCAGGGCTGCGATCAGCATCCCCAACGCGGTGGAAGTCAGGGCAATGACGAGGGTAACGACCACCAGCGCGAGGGGCGACTCGCCCAACGCCATGTCGAAGAAGATACTGGCGGAGGTGAACATCACGACGACCTGCATACACGAGAGCAGAACGAAAGCCAGCATCTTGCCGATGATAACGGTACCCCGCGGGATCGGAGCGGCGAGCAAGCGACGCAGCGTGCCTGATTCTCGTTCATCTAGCAAGGAACCCGATGACCAACTGGCATTGATGAAGATGAACATCACAGTGAAACCAGGGAACAAATAGGCGAAAAAAGTCGGCAGCCAACTGCCAGCCGACTCGACACCCCCCAGGTTCTCGCTTTCGACGGCGATGACAGGAGTGCGGCGCATCTCGTTGAGAGTGGTCATGATCACGCCCAACGTCTGCGCGCCGACGGCCTCTTGCTCTACGCGGGTCAGCCCCTGGAGAATGCCCGATCCTTCCAACAGACTGCGAACGCCATACTGTACCTCGCCCCAGATCGTGACCTCAGCGACAACCTGGTTCATGATGCCGGTGACGATGCTGGCGCTCTCAGGTTGACCGGGATCAACGACAACGTCGATGGCGGTCGGGATGTGATCGCCGATGTCGCTGCTGAACCCGGCGGGGATGAAGATGGCAGCAGTGGCCTCGCCTTTCGCAACGCGTTCTTCCGCTGCGTCAGCCGTGTCGAAGGTCGTCACTTCGAGTTCAGCGATCTCGCTGAGGGCTTTGGCGACCTCGCTGCCGAAAGGGCCGGTGTCGGCGTTGACCAGGCCGACATGGAGCAGGATGGCTGCGGTGTCTTCCTGATTGGTCATCACATTGATCCCGCCCATCAAAGAACTCAAGAGCAGGGGGAAGAGGAAGAACATCGCCAGCGCGCCGCCGTCTTTGAGCATCAATTGGATCTCTTTCCAAAAGACCGAGAGTATGTAGTTTACGTTTTTCATTGTGCTTCCCCCTTAATCGAAGTCAAAGCGCCATAGGCCAATGGCGAAGAAGAGCGCGGTAAATCCCAACAGCACCAGCAGGTCCAGGGAAATATCCGCCAAACCCAGACCACGCACCATCAGGTTGGTCAGGGCGTGGTTGGCCCAGTAGTGGGGCACGATCTTGGGCACCGGTCCCAGAAAGCGTTCCAGGAGGAACAGCGGGACAAACGCACCACCCAGCACCCCCATAATCCACAGCAGCAGTGTACTCAATCCGCCGATTTGGTTTGGCGTGCGCGCCAGGGCCGCGAGCAGGACGCCAAAGGCACTGGAGCAGATCGAGAGCACGACGGCGACGAGGAGGACGGCCAAGGGCGCTTTGCCCAACGTGATGGGCGTCAATCCCAGCAAGCGAAAGCCGAAGATGCCGAAGGCGAAGATGACGGCAAGTTGGACAAGCCCCGTGATAAAGTTGGGCAGCATTTTGCCGATGAGGAGCGTCGCTTTGCTCATCGGCGCGGCGAGCAGGCGGCGGAAGGAGCCAACCTGCTTCTCGTCGAAGATGGAACGCGCGGTGTTCTGAGCAGTCATAAAGACGAAGAGGACGGCAATGCCGGGCACAGCCACATCGGCCAGGGTCAGGCCTTCGTCCTCCTCCCTTTCGACCTCCTGTCCCGGAACCTTCTGCACGATGTCCACCAGCGGCTGCACCGCCGCGCTCTGGTACTGGCTCATCGCCTGAGCCTGCATGCGTTCGACGGAGAAGGCCTCCGCGGCTTCCGGCGATCCTGCCTGCATCTGCCCCATCTGTGCCAGGGCTGCGAGGAGCTGGATTTGCAGCGATATATCGCGGGCCACACCGTCGATCACCAGCCGAACCGCTTCGGCCTTTGTGCGATCGGCATCCTTGTGGACGACGAAGCGCAAGCCGGTCGGACGGCCCGCGTCTACGTCGGCGGTGAAGCCTTGTGGGATAGTAAGGACGAAAGGTACTGCCGCTTCGTCAAGCGCCGTTGTCGCGTCGGCCTCGGTGTACGGTTCGACGCGCACACCGCCGGCCCTGTCGATGCCGTCCAGCAGCGCCTGTGCCAGCGCGCCGTTGTCGAGATTGACGACAGGCAGCGGGGTGCGGGTGTCCTTTTCCTGGCTCTGTCCGATGGATCCCAGCGCGCCGCTCATGACGACAACGAACAGCAGGGGGAGCAGGACCAGGACAATGACCGATCCACGATCCTTGAAAAATATCTGTAGGTCTTTGTAGGCAATGCTTAAGGCTTTCATCGCTCTACTCCCGCAATTTCTTGCCGGTCAAATGCAGGAAGACACTCTCCAGGTTCGGTTCCAGGATCTCCAACGATGCGAGTTGAAGATCGTGCTGGTTGAGGAAGTTGATGACGTTGATGATCGCATCCTGGCTGTTTTCGGCCACGACTTTGACCACCGGCGTGGCGGTCAGTGTCTTGCCTTCCTTCTGCTCGACGCTCTCACCGGCGGCGGGCGGCGGCGCAATCGGCTGCGGCATCAGCGTCGCCTCTTTGACCGCCGGGAGCACCGACATCTGCGCGACAAGCGTGTCGTCCACCTGGGGCACGCCAACCTTGATGACGCCGCCACCGAGCATCGCGATGAGGTTCTTGATCGTGTCCAGCGCAACGATCTCGCCCTGGTCGATGATCGCCACACGGTTGCAGAGCAGCTCCACTTCTTCCATGTAATGGCTGGTGTAGATGATGCTCATCCCGCGCTCGCGGTTGAGGCGCAGCACACTCTCGAAGATGTGGTTGCGGCTCTGCGGGTCCACGCCGACGGTCGGCTCGTCCAGGAAGAGGAGGCGCGGGTGGTGGATGAGGCCCGCCGCGATGTTGACGCGGCGCTTCATCCCGCCGGAGTACTTCTCCACCGCTTCGTTGGCCCGGTCGGTGAGCGAGACAACGCGCAACACGTCCTCCACGCGCTCCTTGAGATCCTTGCCGCGCAGACCGTAGATCTGCCCGAAGAAGTTCAGGTTGGCGCGCGCGCTGAGAGCAGGATAGAGAGCCAAATCCTGGGGCACCAGCCCGTTGATCCTCTTCACCGCATCCAGGTCAGTTCGGATATCGTAACCACCGACGCGGGCCGTGCCATCCGTCGGTTCGAGCACGCCGGTCAGCATCGAGATCGTGGTGGTTTTCCCGGCGCCGTTCGGGCCGAGCAGGCCGAAGACCTCGCCTTCCTCAACGGAAAAGCTGACGCCTTTGACGGCCATGTGGTCACCGAATTTCTTGACAAGATTATCGACTTCTAGAATAGCAGGCATGGGTAAACTCCTTTCAATTTTTCTTCGGCTCAAACAATTGATTTTTCTCGAGCCACGGGCGCAGGATCATACTGGCGCCGACGATGATCAGCAGGATGGCGAAGATCGGCAGGTCCGCGCTGAAAAACTCTGCGATGCCGGTCAGCACAGCGAGAAGGCCCAGCACGACGGTGAATCCGCTCATGCGAATGCCGTTGGCGTAACGCGCCACGTTCAACCCCAACAAAATCACGCCGACGCCGACAGACCACACGCCTTGCGGCACCATCTCCTCCGGCACCAGGCCGGTACACCCAAGCATGATCAGGAATAAAGCCCAACCGATGCTTTCCAGACGCTTGTTGAGCGCCTGCTTGTCCACATCGTGGACATTCTCCGATGATACTTCCTGCATAGTCATAGATTACCCCCTTCGAAAATTGGTAATTTGAGATTAGAGTAGAAACTTTTTACGCCTCTACGTTGCATCGATATCCATCGCGGTAAGTTCCGCTTGTGTCCCCTCCCCCGTCTTCCGTCTACTGTCTACCGTCTACCATCTCGACACTGCTGACTGACAGCAGGGACAACCCCAAGTCGCGCACCCGCGCCAGCAGTCCGTACAGCGCGGCCTGGTCGAGTACCTCACCGGTGAGGAGCGTCTCGTCGTCGGTTTGGGTGACCGTCAACCCGGCAAACCAATCGGACCAGTGGGGGGCGATGTGCCCCTTGATACGAACTTCGACATCCAGCATAGTAACGTATCTCCTCGATGCGTTTGATGCTTTTAGTGTAGCCGCAAAGACAGGCGCTGTCATCACCCCATGCGGGTGATTCGCGGGTGATTTGCACGGGTGAGACAGAGGGTGACAAACGAAAACGACGTATGAGCCGGCGACGTCGCCGGCTCATACGTCGTTTCAACTGAGGTAATCTATTCCTGCTTCGGCGACTCGTCCGCCGATTTGGGACGCAGGAATTGTCGCAGCAAGATCAAAACACCCACAGCAATCAACGCCACAGCGCCGAGAGACTGCGCCGCTCCCGCACTCAGGATAAACGCGCTGCCGATGACGGTCAAAATCCCGGCGGGGATCAGCGGCCACCATTCCTTTGTGTCGCTCAGGTAGACCACGAAAAAGGGAAGGGCAATGGCAAACATGACATACGCCGGGATCATCAAATCGCCGAGCACGTTCAGGTCAATCAAGGCGACCATGACGCCGATGACAACCAGCACATAGGCCGGGATCAACGCCCACCAGTTGCTGCGGTCGCGTAGAAACACCACGATAAACGGCAGTGCGATGGCGACCAGCACATACGTCGCCACAAATGCATCAGGCAGGATATGCCACTCCGTCAGCCCGATCATCGCCGCAATCGCCAGCAGCACGTAAGCCGGGATGAGCGCCCACCAGTTTTCGCGGTTGCGCACGTAGACCACCAGGAACGGCAGGGCAATCGCTGCCAGCACGTAGATGGCGATGAACTCGCCGGGCAGGATATCCCACTCCGCCAACGCGATCAAAATCGCCACGGCCCACAACGCGTACGTCGTGATGAGGAACCCCCACTCGTTCCTGTCGGTGAGATAGACAGCCAGCACGCCCGCACCGCTCACCGCCAACACAGCGACCCAAACCCACGGACTTAGTTCGCTGATTGACGCTAACAGTCCCATAATGCCAAAGACGATCAACAGACCGCCCCAAACGAAAGATTGCTTTCTCGATAATCCGTACATGCGCTTATTCCTCCTCTACACCTAGCTCTTTTGCCCGCAGGATGGCTTCCCTGCGATCATGGACGTCCAATTTATCGTAGATATTCTTGAGATGTGTCTTCACCGTGTTGACGGAAACGTGCATCGTCAGCGCGATTTCCTGATTGGTCAATCCGGCGACCAGTAAACGCAAGACATCAATTTCGCGGTCGCTGAGCGGCTCGACCATTGCGGATTTTAGATTTTGGATTTTGGAGGGCGCGGCCGGCGGCGTGGGGACTGCAAACGCGCCAAGCAACCGGTCGACGTATGCTTTGCGTTCGCCTGCCTGCGGCCTGTAGGCTGCGAGCACAAGCCGCATCGGTTCGCCCAAATCCAAGAAGGTGCGGATGTAGCCGAGGGGTTCAGCCTGCGTCAACGCTTCGGCGAGGATGGCGAGCGCCTCTTCCTGGTTCGGTGCAGTCAGGATTTGAAGCACGCGCGCCCGGATTGTGGACCCGCGCCAACCGCGACTGAGCGCCATTCCATGCAGGTGGGCGATAAGCTCCGCGGCTTTGTCCCGTTGACCCAATGCCAGGAACAGACGCGCCTGTGCCAACATCAGCAAAAGCAGGTCGGGGAACGAACCGGCTTCCTGAGGCGACGGGGCTTGCGCGGCGATGCGCGATGCCGCTTCCAGATCGCCCTTCGCCAGAGCAATGAGCAAGCGTATAACCAAATTATACAGTCGCGTCGGCGGAGAGATATTCGCCTCTCCAAGCAGTTGCGTAGTTTTGTCGAGCGCCTCTTGCACCGCCAGGCCGTCGCCCTGCGCCTGTTTGATGAGCGCCAGGATGCCGTGTCCACCCACCTGGAATTCGGGACTGCCCCGCTGAAGATTCAACACGATGCCATTTTGGGCATGATCCGCAGCCGCATCCAGCCTATTCCATTCATAAAACAAGCGCGCCAGATCGAAATGGGCCAACCCCGCCATCGAAGCCTGCCCGCCTTGTTCGACGATCCGCTGACAGAGATCGGCGGCGTCTTGGGGTCTACCTTGCGCGGCCAGAATTCGGCCCTGGAAAACGAGGGCTGCAATCCACACGGACGTGTTCGCCGAACCACGCCCTGTGCGTTCGGCTTCTTCCAAAGCTGCCTTTGCTTTATCCAATTGACCCGCGAACCACTGCGTGATGCCGAGGTTGAGCGCTACGATGCTGCGCTCGGACAACGCATCTTCAGGCAAAAGCGCGAGAGCTTTTTCCGAGAGTTCGACTGTGCGACTATGATCGCCCCGCACCCGTGCAATGTGGACACGAGCAACAGCAATATTGCCCAAAAACGCATCTGTTGTAGTTCCCGTCGCTTGCCCCATATGCTCCGCGCGCGCCAGGTAAGTTTCGGCGGTATCGAGTTGTTCGGTGAGGATCAAGGCCCAGGCGTAAACCAGGCACAGTGAGGGATGGCTACAGAGGAACGTGTCGGGGAACGTTTCGCTCCAACGCCGCAGCGTGGTCGTTTCGCCCCGGCGCAGCAGGTCGCTGTCGAGACCTGATGTGATCAATTCTGCAGCACGTGTCCAATCGGCAGCCGCCAGCGCGTGGCGCACTGCATCCTCAGGGAAGCCGTTGTCGGCAAACCACTGCGCGGCCTGGACGTGGAGTGGCCGAACTTGATCCGGCAATCTGGTTTCCAACCGGTGGAGCAGCAGATCGGCAAACAGGTGATGATAGCGGTACCACTGGCGAACTTCATCCAACGGCACGATGAAGAGATTGGCGTGTTCGAGCGCCGGCAGGATTGCGTCGCTTTCTTTGTGGCCGGTGACGGCGTCACACAGAGGGGCAGAGAAACGCTCCAAAACGGAGGTTTTCAACAGGAAATCCTGGACTTCAGCAGGCTGTCGCTGGAAGACTTCATCCATCAAATAATCGAGAATGTAGCGATTGTCGGCGGTGAGGGATTGCAGAAGCCGGTGGACGTCGCTGTGGTGCTGCATGGATAGCGCCGCAAACTGCAATCCGGTAACCCATCCTTCGGTGCAGGCGTGAAGGGTCGTGATGTCGTCGGGGGAGAGTGCGACTGGCATCACGCGCTGGGCAAAGTCGCGCGTTTCTTCTTCCGTGAACCGCAGATCGGCCTGGCGAATATCCGTCATTTGGCCGCGTGCGCGCAATCGCGAAAGGGGGAAGGGGGGATCTTCACGCGAGATCAGGACGATGTGCATCTGCGAGGGCAGATGTTCCAGCAGAAAAACAAGGTGTTGGTGAGTGGCCAGCGTTTGAATGACGTGATAGTCGTCGATGACGAGCACGAAGGGTGTGGGGGTGGCTGCAATGTCGTTGAGCAGCGCCGTGAGCAACACCTCCGGTGGGGGTGGCTGAGGCGCTTGTAACATCGCCTGCACGCTTGTGCCAATGGTCGGGTTCACTTTTTGCAACGCCGCGACGAAGTACGTCAAAAAACGCGCCGGGTCGTTATCCGTTTCGTCGAGAGAAAACCAGGTGACGGGGTGAGGGGTCGCGTTAAGCCATTCGGCGGCCAGCGTCGTTTTACCAAATCCGGCCGGGGCGGAGATGAGGGTGAGTTTTCGCTGAAGCCCCATATCCAAGTATCCGGTCAGGCGGGGGCGTGGCACGAGTTTCCGCCGGAGTTTGGGAGCAAACAATTTGGTCGTCAGGAGCGGCACGTTCATGTGTGGCCACTACAATCATTTCTGCATAACGTTGATGAGTCTCTCTCATACTATAGCACAACATCGAGGTAATTCAATATCAATAGCTCTCGACAATGTCCCGCGCGGTGCCGACGTCGCCAGCGATGAGCGCGGCAAAGGCTTCATCCAGACGTGTGTTGACCGCGACATCTCCGGCATACTCCCGTCGCAGGTTGAAGAGCTGGATCGGCAAGCGTAAATCCTCGGCGGTGAAGGTGAACGCATCCCCTGCCATCGCCCGCCGAGCCTCCTGGACCATTTCCAGGTAGCGATAGCCAAATTCCTCGGTTGGCTCGATGATGGTGCCTTCGCCATAGTCGTTCCACGTGATGAGTTGGATCACATCGGGGTTGTGGCTCAGCGCCAACTCGAGAGTGTAACGGAAGGTCTCGCCGTCCCGCGCATCCAGAAAACCATACCCCTCGCCGATGCCGGCTTCCTTATAAATATCGTGAAATCCCGGAAACGCCCCGGCGACCCGGTAGGCGTCCCCGCTCACTTTCGTGTAAAAGGGTTTGAGATAGGTTTCGAGCGCGGCCTGGGTGAGCACGCCATCTGTAGACGCCCACATCGGCGGCCATGGAAAGCTCGACGTCGATACGGTCCCGAGGCGCTTTTCCAGTGTAATGAAGACCGGTTGGACGTCCAGTACGGAGAACAGCTTTTCCCAATCCGTTGCATTGGCGTAATACTGCGGGCCAAACGTCAGCAGCACGGGTCGCCCGTCGCTCTTCAAATATGCACTGTCACCGAACCACGTGTCTTGCAAATAACGCATGACCGTCTGGCCGTGGGTGTAGACATCTGCCATGGTCAGATGCTTGTTATCCACCATGTGCTTGATCGTCTGATCCTCGTAACAGATGGCGAACTGCAACCCGGCCTGCTTGATATACGTGAACAACTTGCCCGTGGCCCGGTTCAGCACGCCGTAATCCCAGAACTCCTCAATCCCGTACCAATCCACAATCACGCCGTCGATGCCGCTCAGCTTCATCAACGCGACCTGATATTCGAGCAGCGCATCGTCCATCGAATCGTACGGCCCGGTCAACGGCATCGTGTGTGACGCGATCTGCGGGCGCCCATTCTCATCCGTCTGCGCCGGATTGAAGTGGTTCATCGTCCAGTGCCAGCCCCAATACCCGGTGACGTCAGGCGTCTGGTACCAGGGCATGTAGTGCGCCATCAACAGGGAAGGCTGTGATCTTTCCGGTGGAGCCGGCGTGGAGGTCGATGTCGCCGTGGGGGACGGCGTTTCTGTGACGGGAACTGGCGTGGGGGTCGATGCCTCTGTGCAACCGGCCAATAACAGCAACAGGGTAAACGCGAGGTTCAATGGTCTTAACGTATGGCTCATATATCCTCCCGGCAATCGTTTTGGACACCCGTTTTGGGCAACCGCTTGTTCATAGACCCGATATAAGTGTACACCACAAATCCAAGAACGCATCCCTGCGCCACGAATCGAATTTCCCATTCGTGAAGATTAGTGTAGAGTGATGGTGAAATCATGGAAGGAGTTCTTATGAGCGTCGATAGGCTGTCAGGATACGAAAACACTCTCGTGAAGCGCCTCGTGGTCGGGATTACCGGGGCGAGCGGCGCGGTTTACGGTGTGCGCGCACTCACCGCGCTCAAAATGCTCGACATCGAGACGCACCTGGTGGTGACGCCGCCAGGGATGGCGACGCTGCACCAGGAGTTGCACGTTGATCTGAACAACCTCCAGGCTCTCGCCACGCGCGTCTACGATCCACAGGACTTCGGCGCACCCATCGCCAGCGGATCGTTTGCCACAGGCGGGATGCTGGTCGCGCCATGCTCGATGAAGACGCTCTCCGCCATCGCCCACAGCCACGCCGACAACCTGCTCACCCGCGCCGCCGACGTGACATTGAAGGAAGGCCGCCCGCTGCTCTTGATGGTACGCGAAACGCCGCTGCACCTGGGCCACCTGCGCCTGATGACTCAGGCAGCGGAGATCGGCGCGATCATCTTTCCGCCGGTCCCAGCCTTCTACGCGCATCCCGCCACGCTTGAAGAGATGGTCGATCAGACGGTGGGCCGGATGCTGGCGCGCCTGGGCATTGCGAACGACCTGTATACCCCCTGGGGAGAATAAGCGATCACCAGACGACAGAAGTCTCAGCACGTACTGTACCTTGCAGACTATGTGTTTAGCGCAGGTATTTGCTCAACCAGGTGCCTCGTAAGACTTTTGTAGTCTTTAGGGCAACATGATCGTCTGCGGCGGCGTGTAATTCCGCAGCACGGCAGGCAGATATACGCGTATCAACTCCGGCACGACGCGCAACTCCACGTCGATGCGCTGCGGCGAGTCCAGCGTGTCGGGCGGTTGCGCCGTCACGGTGATGGCGCCAGTGTAGACGCCGGTTGCGTAACCAGTCGTATCCACGCTAATCCATAGCCGCTCCCCCTCCACACCGGACGTGACAGGCACATTCAGCGCCAGCGCCCCATCCGGCGCGACCTCAGCCGTCCAGGTAAGCGTCTGGTAGCCCACGTTGTCGATGCGCACCGAAGTCGTCATCACCTGCGGCGCGCCGATTTCCGCCAGCAGCACGCGCCGCGTCGTCTCCAACGCCAGATGTGGCTTCGCCTCCAGGCATATCGCCGGCCTGGCAGAGACCAACACGGTGCCCTCCCGATCCACGTAAGCGACGGAGAGTTGGTCGAGCAACAGTGTGCCCACAGCCGCCATCGTGTGATAGGGCGCGGCAGGCGTGAGTGCGGGCAAGAGCTGATCCAGCAATACCCGGCACGTGCTCTGTTCCCACACCACAAGATGGCTCACGTCCGCCGCGCGCGGCGCGGTCGTGTGCAAGGCGATGGCAAGGTTGCCGTCCGTCTTGGCGAGATGCAGCGCTGCCTCCCACGTGGCCGTCGTCAGCCCACCGGTGGCGTTGACAGGATACCACACCTCTGTCCAGGACAGCGTCTCACCCGCACCGAGATGCGCCGTATCCCAGAACGTCGGCGCGACGCCGCCGTGCAGCTCGATGGCGGCGGATCCATCGTCCGTCCAGTGGTGCCAATCCAGCGGCACGGCCCACCCATAGGCGAAGCCTTTCGTCCCCCGCGCCACCTCTCTGGGGAAGACGCGCGCGACACCGGCCTCGTTCTCGTGGTTGTACAGGCCAACGAAATCCGCGGCAGCCTGGGGATACTCGAAGAAGCCGAGCCACTCGCGCCAGTTGCCGAGCCGCGAATAATCCACGCCGTTGTAGACCGGCCACGTGAATCGATAGTCCGGCGCGGTAGGGGGGGGCCAGACACCGGGCAAGCGCGCGTCGCCGGTGGAATGTACAGACATTTCCATCGCGTTGAAGATGAATTCCACCCCTGCCGCCGGTTTGTTCGTGTTGCCGGGAGCCAGCATCGCGTTGTTCCAGAACTTGTAGTCGATGGGCGCAGCGGTGGGATTCTCAATGTGCGGCGTGACCGCCAGATACGCGCGCTCCGCCGGCAAAAAGAGATCGATACGCGCGCGCAACCGGTTCACGGCGTTCGTATCGCTGACGGTAATTGTCACGCCCGCGCTGGACGTTATCGCCGTCCATGCCCAGGGGAGGGCCGACTCGTAGCCGTGCTCGTCCACAGGCAGGCACCACTCGATGCCGCCCGCCGCCAGCCACCAGCCCTGCTCCGGCGGCCCCCAATGCGTCGGCTTGATGACGGGATTCTGGTAGAGGTGATTCTGTCCGGTGGCCTTGTCGATGAGCTGGTACACCCGCCCGCCCAATTCGGGCAAGATCGTGACGATGAGGTAGTCGTTCTGCATCACCAGCAGCTCGTACTCCTGCGGGATGGGTGTGGGATTGGCGGCGTTGTAGGCGGTCCAATCCAGCTTGGGATAGGTCATGTTGTATGTAGCGTTGTAGGCGTCGTAGAGATAATCCGCGTAGGGATAGGTGGGGATGGTAATCGTGGTGGTGTAGAAGATGGTTGCGGCATCGTAGCTGCGATTTCCAAATCGCGCGGCCTGTGTCGGCACAGCCACGCGCGAGGTACTGAGGACGACGAAGAGCAGGGGTACGAGCACAAGGCGCACAAACCACTTTTTCTGTGGCGCATACATCGAAACCTCCTGATCTACTCAATCACCGGCTCGATGCCGAAGACCTCCAACAACTCCCGTACACGTTTCTTGATTTGCGCATCCTGGAAGGCATACCAGGCATTTTGTAGCTGCGGGTGACGCGCTAAAATGTCCTTGAACCGCCGGAACGCGCCCCGTCCCCGGATGGCGTATTCCAGTTCATTCGCCAGGCGCGCATCCGCAACTGTGTAAACGAAGCTTTCCATATCATTATAGTCGCTGTAGGGTTCGGGATCAATCGCCACGATCCGCTTGCCAAATCCCCGCTCCACGCGGTCGGCTTCCAACAAAGTCTCCTTCTCCCAGTCCTGGATTTCGGGATGTTGCGCGAGCAAGGTTTCCAACGGCGTCGCCTGCTCTTCTGCGCCGGTATACGATTCTTCATAGAGCCTTTCCAGCAGGCGATATGTCTCGTTATTGACCTGAAGCACCTCGCCGGTTTCCAGATCGAGATAACTGTTTATCTCATCGAAGTGCAGCTCGAAGACGCCAGCCAATGCGTCCATATCCACTTTCAGACGGCGTTTTTCGGTCATAGCAACACCTCCAGGTCAGCAAGCCAGCGCATCACCTGGGCGAAAGGAGCTTTCCAGTCGCGTGGCAGCGAAGATTTCTTGACGCTATCACGTTTTTTAGCCATAGTGAACTCCTACGCGATTTCACGGCTCTGAGACAACAAACGAGGATGTAAGTTACAAGGTTTGGCTCTGAGTATAGGATAGAACATCAAATAGGCAAATTTATGAACGCAAATGGGGCGTGCTGTAACAGCATGCCCCATCTGAAGGTGGACCTGGAGGGATTCGAACCCTCGACCCCCACAATGCCATTGTGGTGCGCTCCCAGCTGCGCTACAGGCCCAAACTAACCTTGAACTTTGTATTAAAACAACATCGGCCCCACTAAAGCCCTTATGGAGCTGAGGGGATTCGAACCCCTGACCTCTACAGTGCGATTGTAGCGCTCTCCCAGCTGAGCTACAGCCCCTCACCAACCGGAGGGTTTCCGTAACGGAAAGAGTGTACCACAACTGAAGCGATTGTCAAACTTGCTGGCCTCCGTTGCCGTCGAACAGGTCGCGCAGGCCTCGCGTCCACATATCGCCGAGCGGGACAAAACGTTTCTCTGTGAAGTCTTCCGCCAGGCTGTCGATGTAATCGCGGATGCGCAATCCCGGCGCTTCCCCCTCCAGCCGGTCGATCTCGACTTCGATGGAGTTCAACAACCGCTCGCTCTCGGTTTCCAGTTCTGTCAAATCCAGGGTAAGACCGAACATATGATTGACCCGCTTGAGCAAATCGTACCAGGCCTTGAAATCGTTCTCGATGCTAAACCCATGCACCGTATCAGAAATTTGCGAGAAATCGTAGGCCGGCACAAAGCCATAGAAGACGACAAACTCGATACCCCGTTGCTCTGCCTGATGCGCCATATACGCGCCAATCGTCGTACCACCTTCGTAGTCGGAGAAACGCACGGCATAGCGCGCCAACTCGTCCTCCATCTCCTTGAGGCTATAGACGCACGAGACCTCCCGATCTTTGTCATAAGGCACGGCCCCGTACACCCCGCCGACGGCCACCACTCGTTTGACACCCAGGGCTTGCACGACGTCGAAGAACGCATCGGCGTACTGATCGACGCGCATGTGCGGCTCCTCTCCCAGGAAAATCACCAATCCTTTGTCGTCGTCACCCCAATAGAAAAACTCGTTATCGCGCGTGGACATGGCTTGCCGGTAGCCCTCTTCGAGCTTGATCTGGGGCCGCAAAAAGTGATGTGTGCCGGGGATCTGGAACAGATAATAGTCGTCCGAGTTCAACTCGCCGACCCGCCGCGCGCTCAATTTTTCGATCAGATATTGTGGTAGCCCCGACGATATGGACCCGGCATCGGCCCATTGATGCCACCCGACCAGCATGTATTTCTCTTTCGCTCTGGGAATTTCCCATAGATCAAATGCGTCTTGCATGACCGTTCCCTCCCGTATCTACGCCACCTCGCCGAAGCGGCGGCTAAACCTCAAGAAGAACCAATAGCCCAAAATCAGAAAAACAAACGCCGTCACCGCCGTGCGCGACAAAAAGTCCAGCCGCGTCAGTGTGCCGTTGTACAGAATGTCCTGGTACGTGTTGATGATCGATGCCATCGGATTGAGCCGGAACAGCCACACCTGCGGATTGAAGGTGATGCCCCACAGTGTGAACGTCTCCGGCAGGTCGCGGAAGGTGTACACGATCGGCGTGAGGAAAAACCACGCCTGCATTCCCACATCCATCATCATGTGCGTATCCCGATAGAAGACCTCCAACGCCGAAAGAAACAGCACAATGCCCAGGGCAAACATCACCTGAATCAGAATGGGCAAAGGCAATAACAGCAGCCACCCCGTCAACGGGACGCCCGAAATGACGATCAACAGCAGCAGCACCGGTAACGAGATCAGAAAATTGACCAGATTGGAAAGCACTACCGCGATGGGCAACGCCTCCCGAGGGAAGTAGACCTTCTTCACCAGATGGCTGTTGCCCACGATGCTCGGAATCCCGCCCATCACCGCGCCGGTAAAGAAGTTCCACGGCAGCAGCGCGCTCAAGAAGAGAATATGCGGATTGTCGATGGCCCGGTTGCGCCACATATAGCCAAATACAAAAGTGAAGATCAGCATCATCAGCAGTGGATTCAGCCACGACCAGAAGACGCCAAGCAACGAATTCTTGTAACGCACTTTGAGATCGCGCACCACGAGATTGTAGACCAACTCGCGGTACGCCCACAGTTCTTTGAGATGTTGGATCATGATCAGGCAAGTCCTTCGTTTAGATTAGCTACGTGAGATTATACTATACTATCAAACTCAGACTACAAAAGTCTCACACAACTCCGTTGAGCAGAGCGCTCACCGCCCCCGAGACGGGAGCGGGTATTGTCAGACTTTTGTAGTCTACTCTCTTAACAGTATAATCACACCCGGATGAAACGCTATTACATTTTCGGCATGACGCTCGTGCTCCTGGTGGTGGCGGTGGCGCTGCGCCTTGGTGCGCTGCCCGACCTGCCCGTAGGCCTGCACTACGACGAAGCTGCCAATGTGATCCTCGCGCGGCAGATCGCTTCAGGCGACTATCGCCCGGTGTTCATCCGCGCGTACACTGGCAAGGAAGTGCTCTTCTTCTACACCGGGGCGTTTTGGGTGTGGGCGACCGGCGGCGCGCCGTGGGGCCTGCGACTGAACGCTGCTATGCTCGGCATCCTCACCGTTGCGGCGACCTTAGCGGCGACCCACGCGCTATTCGGGCCGGGGAAGCGTTCGCGCGAGATCGCGCTACTGGCGGCGGGGTGGGCAGCGGTGGCGTTTCCCCACGTCCTCCTGAGCCGTTATGGCTTCCGCGCCATCTCGCAGCCGTTGCTCCAGGCGTTGACGGTCGCTGCGCTCTGGCGCGGCCTGCGCGCCGGAAAACCCGCCTGGCTCGTCGCGGGCGGCGTGTGCCTTGGCCTTACCGGATACACCTATCTGGCAGCGCGGCTCTTTCCGCTGCCGTTGACGTTGGCCCTCGGCTGGTTGCTCCTCCGCTCGCCGGGTAAGGCGCGGCAACGTGCGTCCCAGTTGGGATTGGTGTTACTGGCCGCCGTGATCGTCTTTGCCCCGTTGGGCCTCTACTTTGTGCGCAATCCAGACGCCTTCACCACTCGCATCACCCAGGTCGCCGCGCCGACATGGCGGGACGCGCTGCGCGGATTGTGGCTGTGCCTGCGTGCGCTGGTCTGGCCCGGCGCCGGCGATCCCTACATCCGCTTCAATGCGCCTGGCAAGCCGGTGCTGGACGTGCTCTCGGCAGCGCTGGCCCTCATCGGGCTGGTGCGCCTGCTCTTTTCCAGGCAAGGCGATGACCTGCACCGCGCCGGGCAAGTCTTCATCATCGCCGTCCTGGCGACGATGCTGCTTCCCAGCGCACTGGCGACTTCGGAGATCACACCGAGCAACCTGCGCATGGTCGGGCTGTTCCCCTTCATCGCCATTTTGCCCGCGTATGGGATTATGACCCTCATTGGCGCGTTAGGCGAGTTACCAACTCACCCTACAAACACGCAACCGTTAACTTCTGCAAACACACACTCTCTCTCTATCTCTCGCATCCTCACCCCTGCCGCCTGCCTTTTACTCCTGGCGTTCGGCGGGCTGGCGACAGCGCGCACTTATCGTCAATGGGCTACGTCCACCGCGCTGTTTTACACCGTCGATGGTGAGATGGTACTGGCAGCCGAGGTATTGGACGCGACGGATTTGTCATCCACAACCCTGTACATCGCCAGCGAACACTATCGCCATCCCACGGTCGCGGCCCTGGCGCGGCAGTATACCCAGGCCAAATGGCTCACCGGTGGGGCGACGCTCGTGCTGCCGCCATCCGGGGACGCCATCTACCTGTGGCCGCGCTCGGTTGCGTCGCCGACCCCCTGGCCTGAGACCATCACCCGGCAGTGGCGCACCACCGTCCTCGCCGACCCTGCCGGCGAACCGGCGCTGTGGGTGCAGTATCTTGCTGAGGCCGACATCGCGGCCGTGCGCGCGGCCATGACTGCCCCGGAATCCGCTGCCAACTTTGCGCACGTCATCCACCTATACGCCGCGCGAGCGACAAGCGAGTGCCGCGTCGCCGAACCGTGCCCGCTCCGCATCACGTGGGCGGTCAACGCGCCGTACACCACGCTCCAGCCCGTCGTGCGCCTGGTGCATCCGGAGACCGGCGAGTGGGCACGCGAGACCACCTTCCACTATCCGCCAGAGCAGTGGACGGTGGGCGACCTCGTCTTCGACCAATTCACGCTCATCGCGCCTGTAGGCATTCCACCTGTGGACGGCTACGAGATCGGCGTGAGCTTCTTCAATCCCGACAGCGGCGAGGTGCTGCCCCGTCTGGCAGCCGAACGTTTCGCGGGGCTGGAAGCGCGTCTTCCACTGACAGAAGCGCTGCTGCCGATGACGTCTGCGCCCGACGCCGCACAAGCTGCCGCCGCCTGTTTTGGGATTCCACGCGAGATCAACGCAGCGCACGGCGACCTGCGGTTGGGGGGTGTCACGCCCTTGCCTGAGCGCCTGCGTCCCGGTGAATCCACGCTGCTCCGGTTGTGCTGGCAAGCAACGGGTGCTGCTTTACCCCAGGATGACGTCATCCTGACGCTGATCGGACCGGAGATATACGTGCTTTACGACGGCGTGCCCGCCAGCGGCTACGCCTTTGCGCAATGGCGGTCCGGCGACATCGTCGAAGACCGCTACACACTACGTCTGCCGAGGGAGATGCCTGCCGGACGGTATACGCTGGCCTTATCTGTGGGCGATGCGCACGTGGCAACGTTGGGGACCGTGGAGATACAGGCCGTAGCGCGGAGTTTCGCGTCACCGGAGATGCAGCACGCCTTCGAAGCCGACTTTGGCGCGAGCATCCGCCTGCTCGGTTACGATGCGGGCATACCTCAGGCGGGACAACCGCTGGCAGTGACGCTGTACTGGCAATCGCTGGCCGAATTGGACGCCGATTACCTCGTCTTCGTCCACGTGCTGGATGAAACCGGGGCCATCGTCACGCAGGTGGATGAAGGGCCGCAGCAAGGCGGCTATCCCACGTCGCTGTGGATTGGCGGAGAAGTCGTGACCGACCGTCACACACTGCGCTTGCCGGGCGATCTACCAGAGGGTGATTATCGCCTGCGGGTCGGCTTCTATCGGCAGGAAAGCGGGGACTACCTCACGGTCAACGACGACACGCATGTACTTTTGCCCGTCATCGGACGCCCCTGACTCTCAAAGCCTCGGGTGCGGATTCTATCCTGCGTCTTGAACGCCTTTGCTGACAGCTAATCGCTGATAGCTGAATGCTTCAATCTGCTGTTGCTACGTGATGACCTTGACTTCTTCCGCGGAGAAGCGGAAGCGCTCGCGGTCGACCCGCGGGCCATCGGGGGGCACTTCGACGACGACCTCGCCCTTGAGGATGTCCAGATCGATGACACGGCCGATCCCCTTCTCCGTCTGTACGCGGGCCTTGATCCGCGGCAAGCTCTTGGCTTCCTCTTTGTAGACCTCATGCTCGTAGGCCAGACAACAGCGCAGCCGCCCGCACATCCCGGTGATGTCGGTGGGCGCCATCGATATGGCCTGATCCTTCGCCATGCGGATGGATACGGTCTGGAATTCGGTGAGGAAGCGACAGCAACAACGCTGTTCGCCACAGACGCCGTAGCCGCACAAGGTTTTGGCGTGATCGCGCGGGCCGACCGTGCGAATCTCAACGCGGCAGTTCATCCGGCTTGCAATCCGTCGCCTGAAATTGCTCAAGTCGCGCTTGTTGGAGTTGCCGGTGCAAAGCACAATGGCGCTGCTGCCATCCAACGCGAACTCCGCCGAGAATACCTTCATGTCCAACTTATGGGTCACCACTTCTTCCCTGGCGACCTCGATCATGCGCTCGGCGCGCTCACGCATCAGTTGGAAGCGCGCCATATCCAGGCCGGTGGCCCGGCGCAAGACAGCCTTGAGCCGTTTGGGCGAAACGCCATCGGGAAGCCGCGCCGCCGTCTCACTCACCTGGCCGACTTGCTCTCCGTACACCGTTTCCACCACTACCCAATCATCTCGCTTCAGCCCCATGGCGACGGGGGCGGCGAAATGGTACACCTTGCCCGCCGGCTGAAACCGGATGCCGATGGGCGTCGTCGGGCCATCGCTCTCGGGTTTGGGCGTAGCTTCGGATTCTGCCTGAATGTACAGTTCATCCTGTGCGTCATCAAGCGCTTCCTGGTATTCGTCCAGCCACGTTTCTATTTCGTCAGACCACGCCTGGTTCTCGTCCGGCGCAGTATCCTTAACTTCGTTCATACATCCTGCTTTCCTGATACGATATTTGCCCGTAACTATACCTTACAAGAGCATTTTGGCAACCGGCGTGTTTTGCCAGCCGTTTCAATATGGTACAATGGGCCTATGCAATACATCTATTGGATCATCGACAAAATCTTGGGTGGACGCCCCGGGCCAGTCCGCGAGCCGTGGAATCCACAGGCGCTCTATGTCGGGGGGATTCGGGCGGTCGTCTCGCTGGCAGGGGAAGAACCGGTGGAAGACCTGAGCCAGTTCGGTCTGGAGCACTACCGGGCAACCTTTCCACCGGTGAATCTATTTTCGCTCGGAATGCGCAAAGCCTTCATCCACCAGGCGTTGCCGGTGTGGGCATTCATTCACGAGCGGGTCGAGGCCGCGACACCGTCGCTGGTGCATTGTCACGCCGGAGCGGACCGCACGGGGCTGATCCTTGCAGGGTATCTCGTCTTGTACCGTCTCGCATCGCCGGAAGAGGCCATTGCCCAGGTGCGGGCCGCAAACCCCTTTGCGATGGCGGCGCCGGGCTACGCCGAAGCTGTCGAACTCCTGCAACCAGGACAGTTTCCCGATCCTAAAACGCTGTTATAAACGCAAACCCTTGTTTTGCAGGATGCGTTCCAGCGTTTCCACCCCCTCTTGGAGCGTGACCCCCAAGAAGAGGCCGGGAACTTTTGCCCGCAGTTCAGGGTGTTCGTTGAAAACCGGCCCGCCATAGCCGACGACCGGCTCGCCCGTCCGGGCGGCTTCGGGCAGCCAGGTAGGCCATTCTGCCAATGCGAGGGCCGGTGTTTCGGTCATCGCGGTCAACACCACTGCCGGGGGCTGGGTAGCTTTCACAAATTTGGCCACCTCGGGCAGTGGGATAGACTGGCCCAAATAGGCAATCGGCCAACGTCTGCGCCGCATCAACGCGCCAAACATCAGCAAACTGCCCTCGTGCCATTCACCGGGCGCGCAGGCCAGCACGATGGGCGCGACCGCGTAAGGCGGCGGCCCGCTGCGCATCCACGCGAGTAGGTGATGGCGCAGGTAATGCGTTCCCAGGTGTTCGGTCGCAATGTCGATATCGCCTTTCTCCCACCCGACGCCGATGTCACGCAAGGTCGGACCGATCAAATCGACGATCAGGTTTTCCGGCGTGTAAAGGGTAAAGGCTTCGTTGAAAATCTGATCTGCCTTTCCGGTATCGTGCGCGAGCAGCGCATCGAGCAGCCGTTTCCGCAGCGAGTCTATGTGCACATTGACGATGTGATCGTCTCCAGAGGTATCTTTGCCATGCTCGATGAGGGTCATCGTTGCCGGTTTCGCTGCAATACCCTCGCCCTCTTCCGCCAGGCGTAGGGCGCGAATGGCCTGCCGGACCTGCATCCCTTCATCGAGCCGGGCCTTGACCCAGAGCAGGCGTTCGATTTCCTTCTCGGAGTAGAGGCGGTGTTTACCTTCCGTGCGTTCGGTTTCTGGAAAGTCATAGCGACGTTCCCAGATACGCAGTGTGGCTGCCGGGATGTCGGTCATCCGCGAAACAACCCCGATGTTATAGATAGATTCGTCGTTGCTCATCATCGCCTCCCTCAGATAGCCAATTAATCATACGTTGTGTATGGACTGATCTTCATCGCGCCTTTTGTGTGTGTTAAATCCATGGCCTGCGTGCATTTACTATGTATGATTATTATAGAGTATAGTATATCATGATATTCGCTTTTGTCAAATATAATTATACATAAAAGCGTCAATAGATTGACAAATTCGCTTTTTGTGTTAGGATTTGAGCAGTCTCATTCACTTCGAGAGCCATAGGAGGATATATCATGCGATTGCTGGTGACTGGAGGCACGGGCTTGATTGGTCGTACGCTCGTGGCCGATCTGGCCCGTGATGCGCACGAAGTCGTCGCGCTGAGCCGCAATCGGGCGCACGCTCTCGCGCTACCGCCTGGCGTCGAAGCACAGCCCTGGGATGCGCATAGCGTTACCGGATGGGGACCTCTGGTCAACAGCAGCGACGTGATCGTCAACCTGGCAGGGGAGAACCTCTCTGCCGGGCGTTGGACGGCGGCCCGCAAGACACGCATTGTACAGAGCCGGCTGGAGGCCGGGCGCGCGCTTGTAGCAGCGATTGAGGCTGCAACGTGCAAACCGCGCGCGCTCATTCAGGCATCGGCCGTGGGCTACTATGGGCCACGCGGTGCGGAGCTACTGGCAGAAGATGCGCCGCCCGGCGACGATTGGCTTTCACAACTGGCGGTCGAATGGGAAGCTGTCACACGCCCGGTCGATGATTTCGGCGTGAGGCGCGTGGTCATCCGCACCGGCGTCGTGTTGGGCCTTGCGGGTGGGGCGCTGCCCAAAATGGCGCTGCCGTTCCGCTTTTTTGCGGGAGGGCCGGTGGGCAGCGGACGGCAGCCCTTCCCCTGGATTCACCTCGCCGATGAAGTCGCGGCGATTCGCTTCTTAATCGATCACGAGGAGGCGCGTGGGCCATTCAACCTCACCGCGCCGGAAGCATTGACCAACGCCGAATTCAGCCGCGCGTTGGGGCGTGCGATGCGCCGTCCGGCCTGGCTGCCGGTGCCGGGGCTGGCACTGCGCCTGCTTTTCGGGCAGATGGCAACCGTCCTCCTCACCGGGCAAAACGCTGTCCCAACAAAATTGCAGCAGTTGGGTTTTGCCTTCCGCTTCCCCACCATCGACGCTGCGCTATCCGACCTATTCGAATACAATAGTCAAACGCCAAGTCAATGAATAGTCCACCGCAGAGATCGCGGAGAGCGCAGAGTATTTTATGTTTTTCTCTGTGAACTCTGTATTCTCTGTGGCTAATTACACAGGAGGTGCTTATGAACTGGATCAAGGTTTTACCCGCAACCGAATTGCCCGAAGGGAAACGCCAGGTGGTGAAAGTGCAAGATCATTCGATCTTGCTGATCCACGAACATGGCGAAGTGTACGCGATGCTCAGCGCGTGCCCGCACATGCGGCTGCCGCTCAAGAGTGGCAAAATCACCGATGACGAGGCCATCGTCTGCCCCTTCCACCGCAGCGCCTTCGATCTCAACACCGGCGACGTGAAGGCGTGGTCCCCGTGGCCGCCGGGCGTGGGCAAGATGCTCGGCGCCGTCGCCCGCGAAAAGGCCCTGCGCGTCTTCCCCACCCGCATCACCGAAGGCAGCGTCTGGATCGGCCTGGACTAAAAGTTAGCAGATTAAGCAGATCGAGCAGATTTCGGACGACTTTGAACTTTTGACATTCGACTATCCTTGGAGGATCAATGACACAACCAATCTCAGAACGCGTAACACTGGGCAACACCGAGATCGCCATCTCCCCGATGGGCATCGGCACGTGGGCCTGGGGTGACGGAGTGATGTGGGGCTACGGCAAAAGCTACGACGACAGCGACGTGCGTGCCGCCTTCGATGCGACGGTATCGGCGGGCATCAATTTCTTCGACACGGCGGAGGTCTACGGCCTGGGACGCTCGGAAAAACTGCTCGGCCAGTTCATCCGCGAGTCCGGCCAGACCTTGGTGGTGGCGACCAAGTTTATGCCGTTTCCATTCTGGCTGACCAAGAACGCGCTGCACCGCGCCTTGCGCAACAGCCTCAAGCGCCTGGGGATGCCGCGCACCGACTTGTACCAGATGCACTTTCCCCTCCCGCCCGTATCCATCGAGACGTGGATGAATGCCATGGCCGAGGCGGTCGAAGCGGGCTTCGTCCGCGCGGTGGGCGTCTCCAACTACGATATGAACCAAATGGGCCGCGCGCACACTGCGCTGGCCAAACGCGGCATTCCGCTGGCCTCCAACCAGGTCTTCTACAGCCTGCTCCACCGCGATCCGGAATTCAACGGCGTGGCGCAGCTCTGCAAAGACCTCAATATCACGCTGATCGCCTACAGCCCGCTGGAGAAAGGCGTGCTAACCGGCAAATACACGCCCGACAATCCGCCGCCTGGCCCGCGCAAGAACATCTACCGCCGCGAGTATCTCCGAAAAGCACAGCCGCTTATCGAGATGTTGCGCGACTTCGGTGAGGCGCACGGTGGTAAAAGCCCTGCTCAAGTGGCGCTCAACTGGACGATCTGCAAGGGTGCGGTGCCGATCCCTGGCGCGAAGAACGTCCGCCAGGTGCAATCGAATGCCGGCGCGCTAGGCTGGCGGCTCACGGATGACGAAGTCGCCGCACTGGATGAATTGAGTCTGGCCGTCAAAGCGTAGTGACAACTTTAGTCGTTGTTGCATACATAAGCGACTGAAGTCGCGACTACACAACCATACAGCGATGATAACGATTTGGTGGATTCGGCGCGATCTGCGCTTGAGCGATAATCAAGCCTTGCACGCCGCTCTGGCGCACAGCCGCTACGTGCTTCCCGTGTTCGTCCTAGATCCGGCGCTGTGGCACTCCGGCTATACCGGCGACAAGCGGCGCGCGTTCCTGCTCGGCGGGTTGCGCGCCCTGGATGCCGACCTGCGCGCGCGCGGCAGCCGCTTGATCGTGTATCACGGTCGCCCGGAGGAATCGCTGGCGCGCCTGTGCGATGAAACCGGAGCCACGGCCATCTTCGCCGAAGCGGACGTCTCGCCGTATGCGCGCCGCCGCGATGCGCAGGTGGCCGCAGAACTACCACTCCACCTCACCGGCGGGCTGACGATCCGCCCGTCGGAGGCCGTGCGCAAGGCCGATGGCGGCGTCTACACTGTGTACACGCCGTACAATCGCGCGTGGCGTGCCTTACCTCTGCCAGACGCGCGTGAACTGCTCCCTGCACCCGACCGTATTCCCTTACCGCCAGACATCGACCACACTCAACTATATAGCGAGACATTGCCCGATATGCCGGTTCTGCCCTCGAGTGTCCCCTTCCCGCCCGGAGAGGCGGAGGCGCAGCGCCGGTTACAGGACTTTGTAGCAGAGGGCATCTACACGTACACAGCCGCGCGCGATGTGATGGCCCGCGCGGGTACGTCGGAGCTTTCGCCGTACCTGCGCTTCGGGATGTTGTCCGCGCGGCAGGCCGCCGTTGCAGCAACGCAAGCCCGTTACGACGCGCCCTCAGATGGCACCTGGCACAGCGTCGTCGTCTGGCTCGACGAGTTGCTCTGGCGCGAGTTCTATATGAGCATCCTCGTCAACTTCCCCAACGTGCGGCGCGAGAGCTTTCGCGCCAATATGCGGCATATCGCCTGGGACAACGACCCGGATGCCTTCGCCGCCTGGCAAGCCGGGCATACCGGCTATCCCATCGTCGATGCGGGGATGCGCCAACTTCTGGCGACCGGCTGGATGCACAATCGCGCGCGAATGATCGTTGCCTCGTTCCTCACCAAGCAGTTACTCATCGACTGGCGTTGGGGCGAGCGGCACTTTATGCAGCACCTCATTGACGGCGATCCGGCATCGAACAATGGCGGCTGGCAGTGGGCGGCGGGGACCGGCACAGATGCTGCGCCTTACTTCCGCATCTTCAACCCCGTGTTGCAAGCCGAGAAGTACGATTCCGACGGCGACTACGTGCGGCGCTGGATACCAGAATTGGAGCGCGTTCCCCTTGCCTATCTGCACAAGCCGTGGACGATGCCCGCCGATGTGCAGCGCAAGGCCGGCTGTGTCATCGGCGCGGATTATCCCGCACCCATTGTCGAACACGCCTGGGCAAGACAGCGGGCGCTGGCCGTTTACAAAGCTGCGCGCATCGCCTATAACGATACTGTGGGAGAAAAAAACTATGGATAAAGCCATCAAACGCCGTTTGGGATTGATCTTCGGTTTCGTGCTCATTGATTTGCTCGGGTACAGCCTGATTTTGCCGCTGTTGCCCTACTACGCGGAGACCTTCGGGGCCACGCTCACGTTGGTAGGACTTTTGGGCACCGTGAACGCCCTAGGCCAACTGATCGCCGCGCCAACCATCGGACGGCTCTCCGACCGGTATGGACGCCGGCCGTTGCTGATCGTCAGCATCACCGGCACGTTGATCAGCTTCACCTTGCTGGGCGTGGCGCGCTCGCTGCCCATAATCTTCCTCAGCCGCATCCTGGACGGCCTGTTCGGCGGTGACATCTCGCTGGCGCGCGCCTACATCACCGACGTCACCGACGAGAAGAACCGCGCGCGCGGCCTGGGCATCATCGGCGCGGCGTTTGGCCTGGGCTTTATCGTCGGCCCGGCGATGGGCGGTCTTTTGAGCCGCTTCGGCTACCACGTTCCGGCGCTCGTCGCGGCGGGCCTGTCTGCGTTCAATTTGATCGCGGTGGTGCTCTGGCTGCCGGAATCCCTCTCGCCGGAACGGCGCGCCGACGCCCGCCACAATCCGGGCACACGCTTCTCCTTCCGGCTGCTGGCCGAAGCGTTACAACGTCCGTGTGTTGGGCCGCTACTACAAATCAGCCTGCTATATAGCCTGGCGTTCACACTGTTCCAGTCCAATTTCGCGCTTTACGCCAAGACGCGCCTGGCCCTGGATGTGCAGGCAACGAGTTTCGTACTCACCTACGTGGGGATTCTCTCGGTGTTGATCCAGGGCTTTGCCATTGGCAGACTCACCGCGCGATTCCGCGAGCGCCAGTTGATTTTCACCGGCACGATTGTTTTGACGCTGGCGCTCCTGGGGTGGGCATTCGCGCCCAATGTCTGGGTGTTGCTGGTCGTGCTGGCGCCGACGGCGTTGGCGGCCGGCGTTCTGAATACCGTGCTGGCCAGCCAGTTGACCAAGGTTGTGCGCCGCGAAGAAACCGGCGGCACGCTTGGCCTGTCGGCGTCGCTACAAACGTTCTCCCAGATTGTCGCGCCAGGTTTAGGAGGCGCGCTGCTGGAAAATGTTGGAACGTGGTCTGTTGGCTTGCTTGGCGCGTTGATTATGGTCTGGGCTATTGCCTTGACGCGGCGCAAGGTGCTCTCTCAGCCGGATAACACTGACGCAAACTGTTGGCCTGGGCCATAAGCGCTGTGTAACTTGATCTCGACCATTTTGCCGCCGGTGGGATTGGGAGTACAATCCAGTAGCAGCAACTTGGAGGGCAATCATGATTCCATTGGGTGACAATATCCCATCGAGGCGTTTTCCTGTAGTGACGGCTACGTTGATCGTGATCAACGTGATCATCTTTCTGCTGGAAGTGCTCTTCGAACCTATAGCCAACCAGATGGCCCAGATGTTCGGCGCCGTACCCATCCGCATCACCACGCAATGGACCAATCCGTTGACGCTGGCGACGCTGATCACGGCGACATATCTGCATGGCGGATGGGCGCACTTGATCGGCAACATGATCTACCTGGCGATCTTCGGCGACAACGTTGAAGACCGTATGGGACGCGGGCGCTTCTTCATCTTCTACACGCTCTGCGGCGTGCTTTCCGGTCTGGCGCAGGTGCTGGCGATGCCCACCTCGCGCGTCCCCGCCATTGGCGCAAGCGGCGCGATTGCCGGTGTACTGGGCGCGTATCTGCTGATGTTTCCTCGCGCGCGCGTGCGCACGCTGGTGCCTTTGATCTTTATCTACACCACCTTCCACTTGCCGGCGGTGGTCGTGCTCGGTGGATGGTTCCTGGTACAGTTCCTCAACGGTCTGGCGTCGCTCAATGTGAGCGTACAAACCGGCGGCGTGGCGTGGTGGGCGCACATCGGCGGGTTCGTCGTTGGCATGATCCTGATGCCGCTCTTCCGCCAGAAACAGCCCCCCGCGCCGCCTACATTCTACTACGATGGCAGCCGCTATTGGCGTGATTGAGATGCCATCCATCGCTGCCAACCTCGCCCACATCCGCACCCGTATCGCTGAGGCTGCGTTGCGCGCCGGACGCGCTCCCGCCGATGTGCGCCTCGTCGCCGTAACCAAAACCCGTCCCGTCGAAGCCATCCTCGCTGCCTGGGAATGCGGACAGCGCGATTTCGGTGAGAATCGTCCAGAGGAAGGCGCGCCGAAAGTCATGGAGACAGCCGAGCAGCTTGCCGGGATGGGCATCGCGGCCCGTCCCACGTGGCACATGATCGGGCACATCCAGCGCCGCAAAGCCAACCTCGTCGTCGCCCACTTCGATATGGTTCACGCCATCGACCGGCCGGCAGTGGCGCAGAGATTGAGCGCATTGGCGGTCGAGGCGGGACGCGAACTACCCGTGCTGTTAGAGTGCAACGTCTCCGGCGAGGCGAGTAAGTACGGCTATCCTGCCGCCGGTTGGGAACGTGATCCCGTGTTGCGCGAACACCTCTATGCCGAGGTCGAAGCCATATCCGCACTCCCCGGCTTGCGCCTGGAGGGTTTGATGACGATGGCGCCCATCGCCGACGACGCCGAGGCGGTGCGCCCGGTCTTTGTGTCGCTGCGCGCCTTGCGGGATGCGCTGCGCGGACGTTTCTCCGGCGTGGCTCTACCGCATCTCTCAATGGGGATGACGGACGATTTCGAAGTCGCCGTCGAGGAAGGCGCAACACTCGTGCGCGTCGGGCGCGGCATCTTTGGCATATAATAACGTGAAGGCTTGCGCCGGATCACGATCCAACGCTGCAAAAACGGCGGATTGTGATCCGCCTTTAGCGTTGAAGTAAGGCTATTTTCAAGGGGGGATGAGATGACATTACCGACTATTGCTGTAATCGGCTCTGGAACGATGGGGGAGGCCCTGATCAAGGGATTGCTGCGCCAATCGTTGATCGAACCGCAGAACATCATCGGGACCGACCCGTGGCGTGAGCGGCTGGAATTGCTGGAAACACGCTACCAGATTCGCATATCGGCAGACAATGTAGCAGCCGTGGAAGCCGCCGACATCGTGTTCCTGTCGATCAAGCCGCAGGTGATGATCGCAGTGCTCGACGAGATCCGTGGTCACATTAAACCGGAGGCGTTGGTCTTCTCCATCGCTGCGGGTGTACCGCTCAAAACACTCCGCCAGGGAACCGGCATGGAAAGCGTGATCCGCGCGATGCCGAACACGCCCGCGCAGATCGGGCAAGGCATCACGATGTGGACAGCCACCGCCGCCGTGACCGACCAACAGCGCCAGCACGCGCTGACGATTCTCGGCGCGTTGGGGGACGAGATTTACGTCGATGACGAGCACTATCTCGACATGGCGACGGCGCTCTCCGGCACCGGCCCGGCTTATGTCTACCTGTTTATGGAAGCCCTGGTCGATGCGGGCGTGCACCTGGGTTTTTCGCGGCACATTGCCCAGAAGCTCGTCTTCCGGACCGTGATCGGTGCGGCGAACTTCGCCCAACAATCGGAAATGCATCTGGCGACGTTGCGCAATCAGGTCACGTCGCCGGGCGGCACGACCGCCGAGGCGCTCTATCACCTGGAGAAAGGCGGGTTTCGTACTGTGCTCTCGCGCGCAATCTGGGCCGCTTACGTGCGTTCGGCGGAGTTGGGGCGCGATAAAACGTAGACAGGACGCGGATGTAAGCAAGCAGCGTTCAACCGTCAGGCCAACCTACCCGGAAGCTGGACTTGGAAGCTACGGTTAGCTTCCGGGAAGGTCGCGGTCAAGTCCCTTAGCTGCTGGCCGCGATGCTCGGTGCCGGAAGCGGATAGCACGCAGAAAAGCAGCGGGGAAAACTCCCCGCTGCTTCGATGAACTCACTATAAAGGGTACGATGAGTACTGAGATGGTGCGCCGCTGCGGGCGCACTCCCTTCAGCAATGTTGTTACTGCGTCTGCAAAGCGTTGATCTTGTGCATCAGCCGCGACTTGAGACGGGCAGCTTTTTTGTGATGAATCACGTTTTTCTTAGCCGCTTTATCCAATTGCCGGGCAGCGTTAGGCATCAAGGCCAGAGCCTGCTCGGCATCACCGGTGACGATAGCTTTGTTGACCAGTTGCAACGCCCCACGCATCTTGCCTTTGACGTAACGATTGCGCAACCACTTGCGATAAGAGTTACGAACCTGTTTCTTGGCTGATTGAGTATTTGCCACGCTTGTTCCTCCAAAACTTCTAGCTATGCTTTGATTACGAGGGCAAAGTATACCCCATATTCGCTTTTTGTCCAGTTTGACAAAAAAAAGCGCTCCCCCGAGCTTAAGCTCGGGGGAGGTAAGTGAGGAAGGATTAAGATCTGGCGCTAGTTGCCACCACCACCGCCAGATCCCCCACCACCATTACCACCGTTACCGGATCCATCGCCGTTGCCGCCCTGACCACCGTTGCCTCCCTGGTCAGAACCGCCGTCGCCGTTGCCCCCGTTGTCGGAACCGCCGTCGCCGTTGCCGGAACCGCCATTGCCGTTGCCAGAACCGCCATTGTCGCTATCGCCGTTGCCACCCTGACCGCCATTGCCGTTATCAGGATTACCCCCTTCATCCGGACGCCCGCCATCACCGTTTTGACCTTTGTCGGTCGGCTTGCCGGTGTCCTCTCTACCATGATGCTTGTTTTTACCCAAGTCATCGTTGCCGCTATTGCCACCGGCGTTGCCTTCTCCATTGCCGCCGTTCGCGCCGCCGTTACCCTCCCCATTGCCGCCGTTTGCGCCGCCGTTGTCCGGCCCATAGCCGTGAGCGTCGGGGTTCGGACCGGGCGCAGCGGTATTGCCCGGCGTCTCGTTATCGCCGGCATACCGTTCGGCGTAACCAAGCGCCTCTTGGGCCTGCTGCATGGTTTTGATCATGGCCTGGGTAGGCTCGGGGTGTTCCGCATTCGCGCCCTGGTGCAGGCGTGCCATCACCTGCGCCATCACGCGAACCTGGTTTTGCAGTGTGCCGGAGAAATGTTCGCGGAGTTGGAGTTGCTGCGCCTCCCCAAGCCCTGTCATCGTTTGCAGGGCCAGCCCTACCTGGAGCTGATACCGCGCCGCGAGCGGTTCAGGGATTTCATCGCCGCGTTCGGCCAACTGCACGGCCTCATCGACGCGCTCTTGCGCATACGCCATGGCCAACAACGCTTTTGCTTCAAGGTCTTGTGTCAACGCCAGGCGCGCGTCCTCATACTGCAACTTGACGGGATAGAGCGCTGCCCCCGGCAAACTCTCCTGTGATGCACTGACCGTGCCCACCGTCGCGCTAAAGATGAGGGCCAAAGCAATCAACACTTTTGCAAACGCTTTCATGGGAACCTCCTTAGAACTAAATGTAAACAGGTCTTTCCATGATTTACGACGCAAGACCGGCGCCGGGGTTACGGCCTGGGCGGCATATTGCCGCGCTTCAGCCAAAAACGCCTGGCGATGGGCTTCCCATACCTCGCGGTCCGGAGCCTGCTCCGGACGCAAAGCATCCATAGCGGCGGCCACCGGTGGCGGCAAGGTTTCTTGTGGTGCTATATCTCTAAACTTCATCTTCGTCCTCCAATAAACGACGCAAGCTGTTGATCGCACGGTGTTGTAGCGCTTTGACCGCACCCTCGGTGCGTTCGACAACTCGCGCAACTTCCTCGTTGCTCAACTCCTCCAGAAATCGTAAGGTAATGATCTGCTGCTGCAACGGCGTCAACTGTCGTAACGCCGCGCGCGCCTGCTCCACGCGCGTTTGCCGTTCCAGATGCTCCACACTTTGATCGCCTTCGGCCAGCACCACGTTCTCCAACGTTGCCGGTTCCTGCAGCGGCTGGCGACGGTAGAAATCGACGATCAAATTGTGCGCGACGCGATAGAGCCAGGCCGAAAGATACTCCGTTGGGCCGCTGCCATGCTTCAAGGCGACCAGGAAACGGTGAAATGTTTCCGCCGTGATCTCTTCGGCGGTGTCCGCATGTCCAGTGCGGCGGTAGACGTAGCGATGGATGGCCGGCGCGTAGGTGTCATAGATCTGCGCCAGCGCCGTCTCATCCCATTGTCGCGCGCGTTGCAACAAAGCGTCAGCGGTTTTCACACGTGTTTCCTATCCTTTATGACGTGAAGATGCGGGAAAAGATACGGGCATTGAGAAAATCTTGCAGCATTACGGCTGAATGCCCTTGCATTATACACCCAGTTGGTGAATTCATGGCAAACCGGCCAATGATGTGCCATCATCGGCCGGTTGCACAAGGAAAGGGGGTTATTATGGCTGATTGCGCAAGTTGCCCTGCCCGGCCCACATCGGGCGGCCATTGCCGTCGCGCAGGGTGATGCTCGTTCCGGTGGTGAGGTTGTGGACGCTGGCAGCTTTGAACTCCTCAACCTCGTCAAAGCCGCTGATCTCCAACTCGTCGCCGAGGCGGATGGTAAATCCGGCCTGTTCGCGGTAATGCGCCGGTCCCAGCCCCACGGCAACGTCGCCAGATTCGGTGCGCAGGATGAGATCGTTGTCGACTTCCACTGCTACACCGTGCACGGTGTGCAACATGCCATCGATGGGCGTGCCACCACCGCCCAGGGATGTCTCACTCTGGCCGCTGCGATAGCCGGTTCCGGCGGCGTTGGGCTGGGTGCGCTGCTCCCCTTGTGCGAGTACGTGCTCTGCTGCTGCCTGTCCGGTACGGCTTTGTCCCTGGCTGGCACGCGCACTCGATGGGCTGAGCACGATGTAAGCCGTACCCACGATAAGGACCAGGGCCAACAGGCCCACAATACCATATCCCAATAGCTTCTTCGTCATCTCCGTTCTCCTCTATTTCTCGCCTTACGGCGTGACCTCACAAGCAACTTCGCGGGTGGGGCGCACCGGACGGGCGAACATGCGCCGGGTCACGCAGACGATCCAATTCCAATGCAGCACGAGATGCAGGCCTACCCCGCCGATCATCACCAGGCTGCCCAACGTGTGTAAGTCGCTCCATTGCACTCGATTAAGGCCCAGAAACGCCGTTGCGAAGTGCGCGTTGCGACCGCCCTGGTAGCCGCCTGATCCCATCACCAGAAACGCCAAACCCGTGATCGCCGAGATCACAAACGCCATAGCAATCAATACATCTACCCAATAGTTCAATGTGACTTTGTTCATAGTATTCCTCCTACGTTATACGTGATAGTCTACCAGAGTTCTGTGAAGAAATGATGAAGATATGATGAAAAAGGCGCTTGGAATTTCGGCAACCGCGATTATACTAAAGATAGATAAAGGGATATTTTTGACCGCAGGGGTATTGGGTTATGGTGAAGATCCTACATGTGGAAGATAATGCGACGCAGCGCGAGTTGATGGAACGCCTGCTGGAATTAGAATTACAAAATTGTCAGGTCAAGTTTGCCAGCAATGGGATCGAGGGCCTGGCGTGCGCCCAAAGTTGGCAGCCGGATGTGATTCTAATGGATTTACGTATGCCGCGGATGGATGGATTCGAGGCCATCGCGGCGCTCAGAAGCGACCCCAACACCGCAGCGATACCGATCATCGCTATCTCCGCCTGGGCCAACGTGAAGAATGAGGAACGCGCGCTGTCGCTGGGTGCAAATCAATGCATCGTCAAACCTTTCGACCTCGACGAAGTTATGCACGCGATCAACACCTGCCTCAACATCGATCGCACTGCATAACTATGCCCGACGCAACTTATTTGCCTATTTTTCGTAACATCCATATAATGAAATCAAGCGCCTGTTGCAAAGGCTATATTCAAGGATAGATATGATTGAAGGACTTTTGAACCTCGCTTCGGCCTTTGGGCTGTCTACATCAGCGGGCCTGAACGCCTACATTCCGATGCTGGTGTTGGCGCTCCTGGCGCGCTTCACCGGGCTGGTGGAACTTGGCGAGCCGTGGTCGGCCTTGACGAGTTGGTGGATCATCGGTTTGTTGGCCGTCTTCTTGACCGTGGATGTGTTGGCCGACAAGATCCCCGCCGTCGATACCGTGAACGACGTGATTCAAACGCTCATCCGTCCTACGGCCGGCGCGATTGTGTTTGCCGCGACGACGCAACATACCATCCACCTGCACCCAGTGCTGGCCTTTGGCTGTGGCGTGGTGTTGGCCGGGGGCGTGCACCTGGCGAAGGCAGGCGGCCGGCCGGTGGTGACGGCGACGACGGGCGGCGTTGGCAATCCCATCGTGAGTACCATCGAGGAGATTGTGGCAACCCTGGTCTCGCTGGCCGCCATCATCTTCCCTTACCTGATCCTGGCCTGGTTTTTGTTGCTGGTGTTGTTGATCTACCTGATCGTGCGCTGGCGGCGTCAACGCGCCGAGGCGCGCGCAGCCCATCCTATGCAACGCTGACAACGGCATCTCACGACAGAATTTATCGGATTATCTGACAAACGACTATCAGACTATTAAGGAGGTTATGATGACCCAAGATCCTTTTTATGAATCGGATTCATCGTCATATTACGCAACGCCACCGGCAGCCCCACCAGCGAAGAAAAACAATACGATAATTATCATCATTGTCGTCGTTGCTGTGTTGCTTCTGTGTTGTTGTTGCGCCGCGGCGCTCTGGGGCCTTTGGAATTATGGCGACCAAATTATGTACGAATTGGGCCTTAATGTGATGTCCGCATTGATCAATTGAAAGGGGAAAATCCATGACTGAAGACTTTGAGAAACCCGAGTGGGAATCAGAACCGGCTGAAACCGAAGCCGAATTGCCGTCGCCGTTCGACGAACTTGGAACGCCACCGCTGCCGGAGGAGATCGAGGCACCGGCTGTCGAGGAACCTATTGCGCCGCCGCCGTTGCCAGAGGACGTGACCGAGGAACCGCTCCCCGAGATCGAACCGGTTGCGCCGCCGCTGCCGGAGGCATATACCGCAACAGAAGTTTTGGGTACACAACCGCCTGTGCCCGAACCCGAACCGGTTGCGCCGTCGCAACAACCACTCACCTTTGGGCCGCTGCCGGTCGCCGCTGCGCCGCCGCCGGTTGCACCCGCGCCGCGCGCGGTGGACGTCAGCCCCGCCGAGCAGGCCGAACCCAAGAAAAGCAACCAGACGTTGATCATCGTCTTGATTGTCGTCGCCGTTTTGCTGTTCCTCTGTTGTTGCTGCATCCTGCCCATCGGTGTGATTGCCCGGAACTGGCGCGACATTATGTGGGAATTAGGGTTATACCTGCCCGCGTTGCTCTGAATCGAGACTACAAAAGTCTAGGCGTGCATCTCGATTTTCAGGTTCTTCGTCCAGTGCAGACGATTGGTTTGATAGGGTAACGTGTAAGACTTTTGTAGTCTGGGATGGATTGACTCCCCAGGTTTGATCCGGCCTGGGGAGTTTGCTGTATAATATGGGCGTGAACCGCTCAGAGAAAATTCAACAGAAGCTTGCCACGTTGCCCACCACGCCCGGCGTGTACATCATGCACAACGCCCGGGACCAGGTGATTTACGTGGGCAAGGCGATCAATCTCGCCAACCGCGTGCGCTCGTATTTTCACGCCTCGGCGCAGGAAGACGCGAAAACGCGCCGCCTCGTTGCCGAGATTGCCGACCTGGAGTGGATCATCACCGAGTCGGAAGTCGAGGCGCTGATCCTGGAAGCCAATCTCATCAAGAAACACCGCCCGCGCTTCAACGTCCGTCTCAAGGACGACAAGCGCTACCCGTATCTCAAGGTCACGAACGACGAATTCCCCAAAGTCCTCATCACCCGGCGGATGCGCCGCGACGACGGGCGCTACTTCGGGCCGTACACCTCCAGCAGCGCGTTGCGCGAGACGCTCGACCTGTTGCGCCGCCTGTTCCCCTATCGCACGTGCGACCGTGAGATCACCGGGACGGACCGGCGCGCGTGCCTCTATCACGACCTGAAGCTCTGCTCCGGCCCGTGCATCGGCGCGGTCGATCACGCGCAGTACATGGCGACCATCGAACAGTTGGTGCAGTTTATGGGCGGCGAGACCGAAGTGGTGATGGAAGACCTCAAGCGCCAGGTACAGGAAGCTGCGCAATCACTGCAGTTCGAGCGGGCGGCGCAATTGCGCGACCGCTATCAGGCCCTACAGCAGGTAATGGAGCGCCAGCGCGTCATCACCACCGCCGCGACAAACCAGGACGTCATCGCCCTGGCGCGGGACAACGGCAACGTCTGCGTGGAAGTGTTCTTCGTGCGCAACGGCAAGTTGCTGGGCCGCGAGTTCTTCATGATGGAAGGCGGCAACGGGGAGGATGAGCAGGCGATTGTGACGGCGTTCCTCCAGCAGTTCTACACCGAAGCAGCGATGGTGCCGCCGGAAATCCTGTTGCCCGCCCAGGTCGCCGAGGCTGCCGTGCTCGAATCGTGGCTGCGCACCAAGCGCGGGGACGTCGTCTACCTCACCGTCCCCCACGAGGCCGGCCCGGAGCGCGACCTGCTCGATTTGGCGACGACGAACGCCGCGGAGACGCTGCGCAATCTCAAGGCGCAGTGGGAGATGGACAAACACCGCAGCGAGCAGGCGTTGACCGACCTGCAGACCGCGCTCAGCCTGCCCGTACCGCCCGTGCGCGTGGAGTGTTACGACATCTCCACCACCCAGGGCGTCGAGGTTGTCGGCAGCATGGTGGTGTTCGAGCACGGCGTCGCCAAGAAGAGCGACTACCGCCGCTTCAAGATTCGCACCGTGGAGGGGCAAGACGACTTCGCCAGTATGCGCGAGGTACTCACGCGCCGCTTCGACCGCTGGCGGCGCATGGAGAGCGGCGAACTGAAAGGCACGCGCGGAAGCCAGGCATGGGCCAAGCTGCCCGATCTGGTGGTGGTGGACGGCGGCAAAGGCCAACTAGGGATGGCGGTGGAGGTGCTGCAAGCGTTCGATTTGCAGGAGAAAGTGCCCGTGGTGGGCCTGGCCAAACGCGAAGAGGAGATCTTCAAGCCAGGGCGCTCCACCTCAATTCGCTTCGATCCCGCCGCGCCCGCCATTCTGCTGCTGCGCCGCATCCGCGACGAGGCGCACCGTTTCGCCATCACCTATCACCGGCAACGGCGCACCAAGCGCGGCCTGGCCTCGCAGATCGACGAAATCCCCGGCATCGGCCCGGTAAAACGACGTGAATTGCTCAAACATTTCGGCTCGCTGGACGCGATCCATAAAGCGGACGTGGAGGCGCTGATGGCCGTGCCGGGCATCTCCAAAGTGCTGGCGACGCAGATCCGCGAGCATTTTGAGCGGTTGGAGAAAGAACTGCAAGAAGAGGAATCATGAATCATGATTCATGATTCGTAAATCGCCTATGGTCCTCAACGAAGAATCCCTCGTCTTCCTGCAAACACAACGCGCCATCGCGCAAGAACACTTGCTCGCGTGGTTCGCGCGGCATGCCCGCGATTTGCCGTGGCGGCGCGACCGTACGCCGTACCGGGTGTGGGTCGCCGAGGTGATGCTCCAACAGACGCAGGTGACGAAGGTGCAGGACTATTACACGCGCTTCATTACGCGCTTTCCCACGGTTATGGCGCTGGCGGAGGCTCCGCTCGACGACGTACTGAAGCAGTGGGAGGGACTTGGCTACTACAGCCGGGCGCGGGCGCTACATCGTGCAGCGCACGTCATCGTCATGGAGCATGACGGCAACCTGCCCGCCGACGTGGAGGCGTTGCGCAGCTTGCCCGGCATCGGTGCATACACGGCGGGCGCGATTGCGAGCATTGCCTTTGGCATCCCGGCCCCGGCGGTGGATGGCAACGTCCACCGCGTGATGGCGCGGGTGTTGGCGTGGAGCGAACCGGATGCCGCCGGTCTCGAAGCTGCCGTGCGTGCGTGGATGCCCGCCGGTGCGCCTGGTGAGTCAGGTACGCCTGGCCCGCCAGGTATGCCTGGCGCTTTCACCGAGGCGTTGATGGAACTGGGCGCGACGCTCTGCCGTCCGAAGTCGCCGCAATGCTTGCTATGCCCCTGGCGTGATCTGTGCCAGGCGCGGGCTTCAGGACAACCAGAGGCATTCCCTACACCCAAACCCCGCAAGCCGATTCCCCATTATGACGTCGTCGCTGCCGTCACCATCCGTGAGGATGGGCGCGTGCTCGTGGCGCGCCGCCGTCAGGAGGATATGCTCGGCGGGCTGTGGGAATTCCCCGGCGGCAAGCGCGAGGACGGCGAGACGCTGCCTGACGCACTGCGCCGCGAATTAAACGAAGAAATGGGCATTGAGGTGGCGGTAGGTGAGGAACTGACCGTCGTGGAGCACGCCTACACGCACTTTCGCATCACGCTGCACGCCTTCGCCTGCCTTCTGGCGGCGGACAGTCCCCCGCCGCAGTGCATTGACTGTGACGACTTCCGCTGGGCGACGTCTGAGGAAATCGCGGCGCTGCCGATGTCGGTGGCGGACCGGAAGATTGCGGAGATGCTATCTCGCGTGTAGTGCGACTTCAGTCGCTTTTGCGCGAACAAGAAACGACTAAAGTCGTCACTACACTGGTTATACAAGATCGGGAAAGTCGGGATGCGGCGCGGCAGGGCCTTCGCGCAGCACGCGCAGCATCTCGCCGTGAATCAGGCCGTTGCTGACGAGGACTTCGCGCCCAGAGTGCAGGTGCGCCGTCTCTCCGGCATAATCGGAGCAGCGCCCACCGGCCTCTTGCACCAGCAGCACGCCCGCCGCCAGGTCCCACGGACTGAGATTCGATTCCCAAAAGCCGTCGAAGCGCCCGCAGGCGACGTAAGCCATATCCAACGCCGCCGAACCGGCCCGGCGCACCCCCTGCGAGCGGCGCAGGAAATCATCGAGCCGGCGCGTGTTGTTGTCGGCGGCGACGCGGCGATTGTAACCAAAGCCGGTCGCCAGGAAGGCATCCGCCAGCCGCGCCACAGTCGTCACGTGGACGGGACTGCCGTTGAGCGTCGCCCCTGCGCCACGCCGGGCAGCGAACAGCTCATCCCGCAGCGGATCGTAGACGACACTGGCCTGAAGCTCCCCCGCGATCATCATCCCAATGGAGACGCAGAAATGTGGGAAGCCATGTGCGAAGTTGTTGGTTCCGTCCAGTGGATCGACAAGCCAGATTGGGCCGGGGACGTCCCACGGGCTGCCGCCGGTCTCTTCACCCAGGATCGCGTGATCGGGGAAGGTGCTGCGCAGCCGGGCGAGGATCAACGCTTCGGCGGCGGTGTCGGTCTCGGTGACGGGGTTCACCGCGCCCTTGAAGTCGAGGCGTTGCACCTTTCCAAAGCCCTGGCGGACGACATCGCCGGCTTCGCGGGCAACGGCGATGGCAAAATCCAGCCACCCTTGCGCAGGTTGCGAAGGTGAGCGCGCTATACTAGGCTCTTGTTGTCCACGATTATTTTGCATGCCAAAATCTTTTTTAGCACCTTCGTCAGGGTTTTCAATCGTTACCTGACAACGCGCGCCACCATTTCTGCCAAAAGGGGATCGGGGTAGGTGTGGGAGTGGGGAGCAACGTGGGTGTGGGGATGGGGGTCGGTGTGGTCGTGGGCACAATCGGGATGACCAGCGTCTCTTCGGGCAGCGTCATACCGGCGTGGACCTGCGACCATTCGGCGATGTAGGCGTCGCTCTGGACGTAATCGAGCCTGGCTTGCAACGTGACCTGCTCTTCCCACGCGGCAGTGAGCATCGGCGCGAGCGTGGCGATTTCGGCCTGCAACGCCTGGTTCGTCGTCCACGCGCGGGAAAAGGCGGAGGCCAGCAAGACAATCAGCACAGCCAATCCTCCCCAGATGATCCACGAAATGCGTTTAATGGTGGGACTGGGTTCTTCCTTTTTGGTCATTTAGCTCTCAGCTTTCAGCGTTCAGCAATCAGCAATCAGCAATCAGCATTTCTTGTCCGTTGTGGTTGTATGCAGTATAGCACGCTTTTCTGAAAATGACGAACGGCGCTTGTTTATTTAGAAAACAAATATCGTAAATATGTTGACAATTGTATTTTGCTAGAATATAATAGAATTAATTCTCGAAGTTTTCTATGTGTCGCACAATGTCGGCACACACCACTTGTCACCTAACCCGGACCAAAAAGGCTTCGCTACAGCAAGGAGGTGAACATTTATGAAGTAAACCAAAATCCCGATTTGCACCTTTATTCACCCTAACCCGGATAAACCGGAACGAAAAGGGGCCTGCGACGCCCGTTTTTGCTCGTTCGGCAAGAGTTTACGTGGTTAGGCTCCTTGGTCAGTTAAGGAGGGTAGCACCATGAAGCCAAGACGTATTTTGTCCGTTGTCCTGTCTGGTGTGCTGCTTGTCATGCAATTGCTTATGCCCATCAGTCAGGCTTATGGCGCTGGAACTTCCGCAGCATCGCCAGCGCCGGTCAATCCCCAGGTCTTAGGTCCACCGGTTGAAGAAGATGCCAACGGCGCACTTGCCCCTTCGTCAAGCAGACGCGTGCAGGTCGAGAAGCCGACGTACATACCTCCGGCTGTCACCTCACTATCTGCGCCACTTGCGCCAGCCGAGACGACATTCGGTGTGGGCAACAACAACTACGGCCAGCAGCAACGCGATACGGACAATCCTCAAAATCATCCTGGTCACGCTTTCGCCGGGCCGGTCAACCTGCTCAACGGCAACTTCTTCCTCACCGTGGGAGACTTTTTCATCCCCGGCAGAGGACTTTCGCTGCAACTGGCGCGCAGTTACAACAGCCTGGCCGCCGCCAACGACGAGATGGGTGCATTTGGTTATGGCTGGACGCACAGCTACGAGACGCACATCATTGATGCGACCGGCGGTCTCACGCTGACCGTAGTTGAGGCGGATGGCGCGCGGCACGATTACGGCACCCCGCAACCATGCCTGGATGGATCGGGTGACATCTGCTACAAATCGCCGCCCGGTCTCTACCGCGAATTGCGCGATATGATCGGCGGCAACTACCAACTGACTTACAAAAACGGTGTCACGCAGATTTTCAACGATATGGGCATGTTGGTAGATATGCGCGACCGCTATCACAACGAGATCTGGCTGTACTATAACGAGCCTACGCCCTCGATCAAATGTGTGATCCCCGGTCCGCTGGGCACATTGTGCCGGGTGGATGATCCTACCGGCAAGCGTGCACTACTATTTGAATACGACACAGGGCTTGGGATTCCGCTCATCGCGAGCGTGCACGAGTGGTTTGAAGGTGGAACAACGCCAGGCCGGATCATCACTTACGCATACGACGCCGATGGTAACCTCGCCGACGTCGCCTACCCCGAAGAACCCGCGGACTTGCTCAACTACACCTACGACCCATCTCACCGCATGATCGCCTACAACGATCCGCGCCAACCCGCCGGCGTGCGGCAGGCCCAGGCCATCACCTACGACGATCAGCATCGCGTGGAGCGGGTCACTTACTTCGCAGATAGTTTCTTCGACGTTTTCTTCGAGGTGGATTACGCTCCGCCGCCGCGCGGCGAACCCGGTCCATTCCTCAGCGATATGGCGCAATTGCCGGTTGGAGCGGTCGAGATCACCGATGGCGCAGGCCAGTTGAGCCGCGTCGAATATGATGCCAACGGCAACATCACCTACGAAGGCGACTACTTCTACGAACACGATCATGGTTGGTGGTGGGGCAAGTGGTGGTGGTGGCATCCCTATCCGCGCTGGTATTTACTGGCGAGCAAAGTGGACGCCAATCTGAACGAAACGATCTACGATTACGATCTTTGGGGCAACACCACTCTCGTCGTCAACGCCGCCAGCGCCGAACAGCATTTTGTCTGGGAACAACCCGCCTATGAAAATCCGATTACCTATGGCAACATTCTTGCCACGACCAATAGCCTCGGTGTGACGACGCTTTACGAGCATGACTACGCGGCCAATATGATGACCGAGGTGCAGGCGGCTGATACGCCGGAACAGGCCACCACCATCTATCAAAGCGATGATTATGGACAGCTCGTGTTGCAAATCGACGCGCTAGGCCTTCCAACCCAGTACGGGTACGATGAAGTCGGTAATATGACCGTCATCACCAATGCGGCCGGCATCCCGACCTACAATATCTACAATGACATGGGACGCCCTGAAGTGACCATAGATCAAGCCGGTTATGAAACGCGCTATATCTACGATGAGAGCGACCGGCTGCTCGCCGTCATCGATCCACTGGGGGGGACGACGCGGTACACCTACAGCGAAGATGGGCGCGACAACCTGGTCGAACTGGTCAATGCCAATGGCGTGACGACGACGTACGAATTCGACGCGCTCGACCGGCTCACCACGCAGACGAACAGCCTCGGCCAGACGACGAGCTACGAGTACGACAATGCCAATCGCCTGATCCGGCGCACCGACGCCGACGGGCGCTTCACCGAGTATGGCTACGACGCCAAGAGCCGCATGCGGTGGATGGAATATTACGACGCGGACGCGATGGAGCCGTACCAGGTCAATACCTACACCTACGACGCGGCGGGCAACCTGACCGTTATGGAGAACGACCACGTTCGCCTGACATACGCCTACGACAAAATCGACCAACGCACGCAGGTGGAGATGTGGACGCCGATGTGGGGCATGACCCAGACGCTGACCCTCGAGCGTGAGCCTCTGGCAGGCAACCTGATGCAGGTGTTGGGGCCGGGTGATTACTTGACCCAATATGACTACGACGCCCTCAATCGCGTGCAAGCCGTGATCGACCCCACCGGGCTGGCGACAAGCTATCAGTACGACCCTGGCGGGCGGGTGGTGAACGTCACTTATCCGGGTGATGTTATGGCCAACCATCTCTATGACCCCTTGAACAACCTGACCGACGTGTCGTATCTGTTCTCCGCCGGTGATCAAGTCAATTATCACTACGACTTCGACCCGCGCGGCACCATGATCGCCGAGACAGACGATGGTGAGATTTACAAGTACGCGTATGACGCACTGGGGCGCGTCATCACCGCGACGAGCGACCTGGAAGGTGAAACCGGTTACACCTACGATCCCGTCGGCAACCGGCTCTCGGCCAGCACGGAGGAGACGACCACGACGTTCGTCTACGACGCGCACAACCGCCTGCTCCAGGCCGGTGACGCGACGCTAAGTTACAACGAGATGGGCGCGCGTACGGAGATCACGCAGAATACGTCGTTGCCGTTGACGCAGTTGCTGGGCCAGCAGGGCAGCATTCCCATGATGCAATCGCTCGCTCCCGACGCCGCACAACAAGGCCCCGGTACGGCGACCTACGTTTACGACAACGACATGCGCCTCATCCGCGTGGTACAGGGAGCCTACGTCTACCAATACTTCTACGACCCGTTGGGCAACCTGATCGGCTTCGTCGATGCGAACGGCGTCTACACCTATTACCTGCGCAACGGCGACGATGTCTATATGGAACTGGACATTGCCGGCGCGCCGGTGGCCTACTACATCCTCGGCCCGCAGGACGTACTCGGCATGTGGCGCTACGGGACGTATTACCGCTTCCTGTACGATGGGCGCGGGCGTGTGCGCATGGTCCTCGACCCGACGTCGGCCATCGTCTACGCCTATGGACGCAACCTGCTCGCTGCCGGTTGGGGCCTGATCGATTTCCCCTTCTACAACCCCATCCGCATGCGTGGCGCGTGGTGGTTCCCCGGCGTGAACCTCGTGCTCTTTGGCGGGGGCGTTTTCTGGGACCCGTGGTTCGGCGTGTTCCTGGTGAAAGCCTGGCCGTGGCTCTACTGGCCGTTTGGCCCCTTCCACCCGTGGCGGCCCATCTTCCGCTTCTGGCCGTGGCCGTGGCCGTGGCCACGACCGTGGGGCTGGCCGTGGCCGCATCCCTGGCCCTTCCTCTGGCCCTGGCCCGGCGCGTGGGTGCGCCCCTGGCTGATCTGGCCGGTCTGGCCGTGGGGCCTGCGCTTCTGGTGGCCGTGGTGGTACTGGCGCTGGTGGTGGGGCTGGCACTGGTGGGGCCGCTGGTGGTGCTGGCATCCCTGGTGGTGGTGGGGTAAATGGTGGTGGTGGCCTTGGTGGCATCCCTGGTGGTGGTGGGGCTACTGGTGGTGGCCGTGGTGGTGGTGGTCGCCATGCTGGTGGTGGCCCTGGCACTGGTGGTGGTGGATCTGGTGGTGGCCCGGATGGTGGTTCTGGGCGCCGGGGCGCTTCTGGTGGTGCTGGTGGTGGTGGCGACCCTGGCCGTGGTGGTACTGGCCGTGGCGCTGGCCGCCGATCCTTGGCCCGCCGCCCGACTATGGTGACGCGCCCGACGCGCCTTACGCCAGTTACGCCGGCAGCAACGGCGCGGCACATGGGATCTGGTGGTATGAATGGCTCGGCGCATACCGCGATGGCGAATGGGACAGCCGGCAAGTGGACAGCGACCTGTACGACGACGGCGTGATCGTTGATCCCATCGCGGGCACACTGACGTTCATGCCGACGGTGTCCTTCTTCGATCCTGCTCGCTACCACGCTTTTGCGCCGCTCCACGTTCACGGTTGGATCGACTGGAACCGCGACGGCGTCTGGAACATGACGGACGAGTTCATCGTGAACCGGTCCTTCTATCCCGGCGATGGGACATGGCCCGCCGGGCTAAGCAGCTTCAGCGTGACACAACCGTTCACCGTGCCGGATACCGTCTTTGGCAATGATGACGTGATCGACCTGTGGCTGCGCTTCCGCCTGGACTACGCGACCAACTGGGAAAGCCCGACCGGCTTCACGCGCTTCGGCGAGGTGGAGGATCACCGGCTCACGGTGGTGCGGCCCACCCGCCCATCCTGGGATGGGGCGACGATCCCCATCGACGTAGCGCCGGTCATTACGTTTACCAGGGTGGTGACCGGTATCGCGGTCAACATCCAGCCTGCAGTGCTGATTACGCCGGTGTGGACAACACGTGGAGTCTTCAACGTGCCCCAGGTCGTCGCGGACACGTACGGAGATCAGCTCACCATCGAACACGCGCCGTTCACGCCGAACACGGTCTACACGGTTTCGTTGAGCGCCGGGCACACTTACCCTGGCGGCGATCCTGTGCTGCCGTCGAGCTTCAGCTTCACGGCGACCTGCACCAACGTCACCGGTGTGAACCTGACCGTGCTTACCCCCGGTACAATTTACACGGACACGGTCGTGACGTTCGAGGCGGACATCGCACCTGACGACGCGACGAAGCCTTACACGTACACGATCGACTACGACGATGGGATGCCCGTGACGGCGCAAACCAGCAGCATGGACCCGCTGACGCTGACGCATACCTTCGCTACGACGGGAACGTATGAGGTGACCTTCTCGGCGTGGAACTGCGACATGACGGAGCCGGTGACGAGCACTGTCACCGTCGTCGTCTCGGAATACGAGGTGTGTGTGGGCTTGAACAGCATTGCCATCGCGGGTGAGAGCGAAGGTCTCCCAGGTGTGTACACCTTCACCACCAGCTACGAACCGCCCAACGCTTCGCTTCCTATCAGTTACACCTGGGATGATGGCGGCGCTCTTGCCTCTTCGGTGCGGACGTTGGGGGTGGGCGTTCACACGCTGATGGTCACGGCAACGAACTGCGGACCAGCAGGCCCGCTCGTGACAGACACACACACGATCACCATCAGCGCGGCTCCGGTCTGCACGGATGTGACCGGCGTGGATTTGACCGTGTCTACTCTCGGCACTATCTACATCGACACGCTCGTGACGTTCGAGGCGGACATCGCGCCCGATGACGCGACGAAGCCTTACACGTACACCATCGACTACGATGATGGCACGCCTGTGACGGCACAAACCAGCAGTATGGACCCGCTGGTGTTGACTCACGGCTACGCAACCACCGGAACCTACACGGTGATCTTCTCTGCGTGGAACTGCGCTATGACCGTACCTGTCACCGCTACGGTCACGGTTGAGGTTGTCCCCGTATCTGAAGACTTCTTGATCTTCTTGCCGTTGGTACTGCGGGGGTATGGCGGGCCGTAAGGCCCCTGTCACACAAAAAAACCGGCGGACCGTTTCGCGGTCCGCCGGTTTTTGTTAGCTTAAGGCCGGATCCGTCCGGCGAACCACGTGCTCGCCGAAACCCAGCCATTGTCATTTCCGCCCCAACCCTGGTTGACGTAGAATCGGCGGTCGTACTCGGTCCAGCAAGCGATGAAGCACCGTCGCCGCGAGCGCCAGGCATAGCCATAGGCCAGCGGGTAGTGGTTGAGCCAGCCGGTGCCGATGATGGCCGGCGTTTTGTTGTCGATGATGGAATCGCGCGCCCGTTCACGCAAGCCGTCTGTCGAGATGCCCACAGCGTTATAGTTCGTGTAGAGGCGCGTACCGGAGCGGTTAGTGAGATAGCCGGCGGCCCCACTCATATCCCAGGGCGCGGTCGCCCCGCTGCCGAAGGCGCAGAAGGTGCCGATGCGCTGGCGGATCTCCCAGATCATGTTCTTCACGCCGGTATCCCAGTATTGCGGCGCGACGGCGTTCGCGCCGTAGCCCCCATTTACACGATACAGCCCCCACCGTCCGGCCCAGTAAGCGTTGCCGCTGGCAGCCTGATTATCGGCCCAGCCAAATAGCATGGCCCAGGCCGTCGCGCCACAGCCGCTCCAACAACCGGAGGGATTTTGCGGATCGCTGGACGGCATCTGGTTGTACAGGCGTTGGGCGTTGTGCGAACCGGCCCAGAAGTAGTTCCAGGCGCTCCAGCCATTGACCGCGTTGGGCGCGTTACCCTGTTCATCGCCAAATCTGAAGGGTTCGGCAGCGACGGTCAGCGAGGTCACTGTGGTGCTGCTATTGTGATTGAGCAGTACCAGCGGGAGATAGACGAAATGTTGCTCCACGATCTGGAAGCGCACCGTTTCCTGCACCTCATTGCCATAAGTCACCGTCGCCGTAAAGGGCGTGAAGCCCAAAGGCACGCTTTCGTCTACGGTGATCCTGAACAGCTCGGGCAGTTCGATGCCTTGAGAAACGGTCTGCGTGGTGATGTAGGCCAGGCCCGGCCCGTCAAGCGCCACGGTCGGCTCGGGCCACAGCATCGCCACATCGAACACCTGTGCTTTGAAGAGGACGATGCCGTATTCCAGGTCGGCCAGCTCGCCCCGCCACAACTCGCTGGCCTCGCGGCGTTGCTGTTCCAGGAAAACGCCGTAGCTTTCTGTGTAACCTTGCTTCAGCTCGTCCCACGATTCCCAGGACGTGATGTTTAGCTCAGCCGGCGGGCTGACGGTACCGGAGACGATGAGCGTTCCGCTGATGATGCTGTCTTCCTCATCCTGGGTGGCATCGTCGTCGGGAATCCAGGTGGATTCGCCAAGCTCCTGTTCCTGGTCCAGCCAATCCATTTGCATCCCCTCGATTTTGGGCGGGAGTTGGCCCAGCGTTGCGACTATGTTGCCCTTCGCATCTTCGGCGAGATAGGAAAGCGTGTCCAACTTGAAGTAAACCTGAGCGGTGTAATCGGATTGTTTGTCGAGCAAGCGGGTGGGCGGATCGCCGCTAAAATCCCAGTGCGGGATGGGGAAGTCGTTTTCGTTGGCCGCGAGGAGGATGAAGCCGGCAGGCGCGTTATTCTCTATCGGGATGACGACGGGGATTTCGTAATACGCCGGATTCTGCAAGTCATCAGGGCGGTAGAGAAAACGCACTTCCTCTCCCAGAGCGGCGCGTTCCCATCCCGGCGCCATCTCGGAGAAACGCATGTCCTCCAGATGTTGGGCGGCGCGGCGGTGGAATTCGGCGGGAATTTGGGCAAGGTGCGTGACGCCTTGTGGCGTGTTGGGGGCTGGCATTTCCACGGCCGTAGCCATTCCTACGGCCGTAGCCGTTCCTACGACCGTAGCCGTTCCTACGGCCGTAGCCGTTCCTACGACCGTAGCCGTTCCTACGGCCGCTTGCGCTTCCAGGCGGGCCGTGTTCGACCAGGCGACGCCCCCCCAAATCAACCCCGGCAACAGCGCCAGCAAAAACGCCAGCCGCAGGGCAGAAATTCGCCCAGATCGTTGCGCGGGGGAAGGGTTGTGACGATATTCGTCGGCTACCTTAACCATCATAAACCTCCTTTTAAGGTGGTAAGTGGATAATATGTATACCAGTATAACCCATTTATCATATAAAGTCAATGTTTATCTTATTTATTTAGGTTACAAAAGTCTATGCAATCGCCGGTTGAGCCGATTGTTACACTGAAGAAGGTGTCTGCAAACGTGCGGATGTGCTGAGACTTTTGTAGTCTGCTCGCTTGCCGGGTATAATACACATATGCTCTACCGTCGCTATTGTCGTTTGCTCGTGACCGTAGGCTGCGCTGTGCTGCTGTTGCTGTCGTGGCAGATCACTGTTGCCAGCGATGCGCTGCCGCCCGGCACATTCGCCGGTTCGTGTTCCGCGTGGGCGCCCGTCAACGATGGCGCGTTCGGGATGGGGACCGGCAGCGACGGCGATTACAGCAGTGAAGAGGGCTTCGAGGTCGTCGTCTTCAACGAGCAACTTTACGTAGGCATGGAGGCCGACAACGCCTACGGCGCGCGGCTCTGGCGGACGAAGCCCGGCATCCGCGTCCCCACCGGGCAAGCGGATTGGGAAGAGGTCGCCGCCGATGCGTACGGCAACCCCTTCGGCAACTCCAACAAGGAGCAAAACGACCACATCGACAGTCTCGCCGTGTTCCAGGGTGCGCTCTACACCAGCACCGCCAACCGGGGCGTGACGACGCATGGCACGCTCATTTACAGCAGCACGACCGGCGATCCCCTTTCGTGGACGCAGGTGATCTCGCCGGGCTTCGGCGATGTGAACAACGTCAATTTCAAGGACATGGCCGTGTTCACCGTGGGCGCCACCGAATGGCTGTGCGGCGGGACGGCCAACGACGCGACCGGCACGGAAGTGTGGTGCACGCAGGATGGCGCGCAGTGGGAACAGAAGAACGTGAGCGGCTTTGGCGTGATCTCCAACACCCTCATCGCTTCGACCGGCGTTTTCAGTGGCAGGCTCTATATTGGCGTCGCCAGCGAAGTGGTCAGCGGCAGCGTCTGGCGGACGGACGATCTGGCAACGTGGACGCAGGTCTTCACATCGACGGAACATCCCCGCGTGGAAATCGTCGCGCCGTTCGACGGCTACCTCACCATTGCGGCTGGCGCATACGATGGGCGTGACGGCGGCGGCCCGCTGCGCCTCTACCGCAGCGCCACGGGCGATCCCGGCTCGTGGGAAGAGGTGGGGCAGGTCGTTGGCGCTAACGCGGATAACACCCGCACCATCGTCGATGGAGCAACAGTTTACAACGGCGCACTCTACCTCGCCACGATGAATAAGGTCACAGGTGCGGAAATCTGGCGCACGACCGATAGTGTGACCTGGACGCAACAGAACACGGGTGGCTTTGGCTATACGGAAACTTTCGCCGCGCAACTGATCCCCTTCAACGGTTACCTCTACGCCTGGACGTCGAACTACACCACCGGGCAGCGCGTCTACCGCACCGCCTGCCCCATCTGCCAGACGCGGGCCATCACCGGCACCGGGCGCTTCGACTTCGACGGCGTCGGCGCGAGCATCACGCTCACCGCCGGATTGCCAGAGGCCATCACCATCTGCGTACGGCCGGATGCGCCGCCCACTGCGCAGACGACGTCGCTGCCGGTAGCCCGCGCTTATCACCTCGCCGTTGCACCCGTGACGGAGACGTTCACCGCCGACGTCACGCTGAGCTACACACTCGAGGAACTTGCCGACTCGAACATCGTCACAGACACGAGCGTCTACCTGGCGCGCTGGACCGGCTCCGCCTGGGAAGCCTGCCCGGAGGCCAACCGCGTGCGCGACGTCGCTGCACGCACCGTCACATGCCGTGGGGTAACCGACTTTTCTACCTGGGCGATTGCCGGAGAGGGCGCATCCCCTACCCGGCTGCGCATCCTTGGCGTCCGGCCTGCGGTGGGGGTGGGGGGCGGCGCGCTGCTGCTTGTGCTGGCGTGTTCAGCCACCCTTGCGAAGGTTGCGAATGCGCTTGCGAAACACGACACTTTGCTTTGCACCTTCCGGGAAGCTACGCGGGTATGACATGCACCAAATCCCTGCGACAAAGTGGTTTTTTGCTTTTACAAGACTGTGTTGAGCTTCCCGGAAGGTTGGAGTACAATTTGCCTTCATTTTCGATTCGTGCTATGATGGAGACATACCGTTCCGTTGATCTTTATCCCTCATCCATCAGGAGGTGTAACGCCAACGAGCAATCAAATAGCTTAGCCAAACCCCGTATTCGATGATGTATTCAAATACATACTTTTAAGGAGGAAACCCATGTACGAAGCACCGGAAATTGTGTACGAAGGCGACCTGGAAATCCAGGCGGGCAGCCCGCTCAGTGTGCCGGGCGAGTTGGATTTTGAGGATTGGGAGTGGTAGGAACAGTTCCATTGCATACCAGAAAAACTTCATAGGATTACCCGAATTGGTGATCACAGTTCCTGTTTCTGTAGATTACTTTACCATCCATCTGATTTTGAAAGGAGAATCATGAAACGTTCGCTTCTCTCTCTCGTGATTGTTTTTACACTTACACTAGCGTGGGTACCGGTATACGCGGCTAATATTTTCACTGAAACATTTGATACCCTAACCGCGGGCACTGCTATTGCGACGACAAATACAGCGTTTGACTATGTACGAATTGGAAGTGGGGGCGGTTCTATCACAGCAGAAGAAGCCACAAGTGGTGAATTACACATGCGGTTAGGCGGATCTTCTTCGACTTCGTTAAACGGTGTTGGCAGGCAAAGTGATCTCGGCGGTGCAACGGTTACAACACTTAACTTCCGAGTGAAATTGGAGGACACACTTGGTGACTTTTTCATCGGCATGGGGACAGGCGATATGTTTACCGGGAACAGCACCTTTGCAACTACCCAGTTGATGTGGGGGATTCAGTTTAATAATGGTGTGGTAGAATATAGAACTGGGAGTTGGAACTCCACAGGACAGACATTGACTGCAGATACCAATTATGAATTTCACATTGTTGCCAATCGCAGTGGTAGCACAGTCACTTATGGCCCTAACTCTGTAGCCAATGGTACAATGGATCTGTTCATTGATGGAACCTTGGTGGGAGACGATCTAGCAATAGCAAATAACCAAAATGCAGCTGGGTTCCGTATATATCAGATTAATGGCTCTTCATACGCTCGATTCGACAGTATCACGATTGATAACACAGCACTATCGCCCTTTACTCCCACTGCCGTCACCTTCTCCGGCCTAAACGCAGCTTCTCCCTTCGCTGTGCTCGCCGTGGGACTGCTGGCCGCCACCGGCCTCGTCGTGCTCCGCAAACGCAAGTAACCCTTCAGTCCAACGTTCACCTTGTGGAAACCTGAAAGAGGCTGATCCGGTACAAACACAAAAAAACTCCCGCAGAATACGCTGTGGGAGTTTTTTTCAAGCAACACAGTTCAGTGCTAAGGAGGCAACGTATGTACGAAACACCGGAAATCGTATACGAAGGCGACCTGGAAATCCAGGCAGGTAGCCCACTCGGCGTCCCGGGCGAGCTAGATTTTGAGGAATGGGAATGGTAGGAGGGCCAAGATGAAATCAAAACTGTTGCTGAGTATCCTGGCGATAGCGGCGCTGCTTTTGTTGAGTGTCAACCCCGTTCTTGCTGACCCGCCGGTAGGAACCACTCCGGTTATCGATGGCACCATAGGCGCGGATTGGGCAGATCGTACCACACTGTATCCTGGCGGGACATGGCTGGTCGACGATCCAAGCGACGATTCATTGTGGGGCACCGATAACGAGATTCACAACATTTACATCAACTGGGATGCCAACAATCTCTACTTTGGCGTCGATTTTTCGGTTGATGGTAATGGTATGCTTCTGTACGTTGACTTTGGCGATGCTGCCGGAATCACCAATTTCCGGAGTACTGACGACGGTGGGGCGTACGCAGGCGCCTGGCGAAGGAGAATCTCTTTCCCTGCGACGAACGGCATCGATCTGTTCTACGGCGGTTGGGATGGCGCTAACGGCAATATCTACGTAGCAAACGGCTCCACAAACAGCACGGATATCACAACACAATGCGGCGGTCCGGTCGCCGCCAACCAGGGCGGGCGGCGATTTCATGTCGAGTTCAGTTGCCCCTGGTCAGAGTTGGGCTTCACCGCGCCAATCTACCCAGGTGGAGGCGTGCCAACCATCAACGTGATTGCCGCTATTGTGGGAGGATCGGACAACTACGGCGGAGGAGATACAGCGCCGGATGCGACAATTAATAGCGGTGATAATTACTCCATTGTCGTTGCAACCACGCAGTTTGCGACAGCCGGCGTCGGCCCCAACGCCGTCACCTTCTCCGGCCTTGGCGCAACGTCGCCCTTCGCCGCCCTCGCTTTGGGACTGGTAGCCACAACTGGCCTCGTCATTCTCCGCAAGCGCAAGTAGCGTTCAGCATCATCATTTCGCTTTCCTCCCGCAGACCTTTCATCTGCGGGAGTTTTTATGTCGCTATACGCGTCACTGTTTTTGGACAGGATTGACAGGATGAACAGGATGAGCCATCCTGAAAATCCTGTTCATCCTGTCCAAAGAAAACAACCCCCGGTTTATTCGCGCGCGGCGGGATTCCGGTTATACTGTGGCGAAGTTAGCTATCAGCCGTCAGCTTTCAGCTATCAGCCAGACGGCTGAAGGCTGATTGCTGATTGCTGAAAGCTTACACGAAAGGACAAATACTGTGGAAAACATACTAAAACGCTATGCCTTACTCCTGCTCGCCGTGCTCGGTGGGCTGCTGTTGCTCATCCCGGCACTCGGCGCGGGCGCGGCCCCCCCCATACCCAATCCGGACGCCCTGCCCGACACGCCCTCTCTCCCACACTCCCTCACACTTTCTCCTTCTCCTGCTCTGCCTGCTCCCGCCGACCCCATCCCGCTGCCCGACCCCGTCTGGCGCATTGGCGTGATCACCGACGGCGTTTACACGTTGGACTACGCCACGCTCGCGGCGGCGGGCGTCCCCGTCACCGGAGCGATGCTGGCGGATGTGCGTCTGTTCTGGCGCGGGCAAGAGATGGCGCTGCACGAAGTCGGGACAGGGTCGTTCGATCCCGGTGACGCGCTCGTCTTCTACGGCGAGAAGTTCCACGGCAATCGCCAGGACGAGGAGTACACCGACGAAAACGTCTACTGGCTCACCGTGGATGCCTCCACGCCCAGCCTGCGGATGGAGACGCGCGACGTTGCGCCCAGCGGCGCCCCCGCAGGCGTCTGCCAGGTCACCGTCGTCGCCGAACAGAACCTGCGCTATTGGGCGCGCCACAGCACCAACCCCGGCACGCTGACGACGTGGTTCTGGGAAGATGTGAACGTCGCCGATACCGCCACACGCACCTATCCCATCGCTTTAACCGCACCGCTCACGGCGGGCGATCCGGTGACGTTGGTGGTGGAGATGGCCTCGTTCAACTACAACGACAACGTCAACCCTGACCATCACGTGCGCCTCACCTTCAACGAGACGACGTTGGGCGATTTCTATTGGGATGACAAGATCGGTCACATCATCACCACAACGGTTCCGGCAGCGGCGCTTCTGCCCGGTAACAACAATTTACGTGTGGCCTATATGTCCGTCCCCGGTGTGACGACGCAGCGCATTTTCTTCGACCGCGCGGCGCTGACTTACCGGCAATCTCCCGTAGCTGCTGGCAGCACATTTGTGTGCGAGGTGCTGACGGACCCGACAGCGACGTACACCGTCGCGGACTGGCCTGCCGGAGCGCGCCTGTACGACGTGACCGATCCGCTCAATCCCGTGGCGCTCGTCAACGGCAGCGCGACCTTCGCCGACACCGCGCCGCTGGGGACGCGCTACGTGGGTGAACTCCCGCGACCGGTCACGCTGACGCCCTACACGCCGGACAGCGATCTGCTCGCCCCGGCTACCGGAGCGGACCAGATCATCGTCGCGCTGCGCCACTTCTTCGCCGCGTTGCAGCCGCTCGTGATGCAGCGGCAAAGCCAGGGGTTGCGCGTGCGGCTGGTGGACGTGGATGACATCTACCCGCTGTTCAACGGCGGCGTGTTCCACCCGGAGGCCATCCGCGCGTTCGTCGCCTACGCGCACGCCCACTGGCCCGGCCCGGCGGTGCAATCCCTCTTCCTCGTGGGACGGGGCAACTTCAACTTCAAAGGCCACAACCCGGCGACGTATGGCGAGTTCACGCCCACGTGGATCCCGCCGTACCGCGAGTTCGCCGATCCCACCCAGGGCGACGTGCCGGTCGATAGCCGCTTTGGGGATGTGGATGGCGACGGGATGCCTGAAGTGTCCGTAGGCCGTCTCCCGGCGCAGACCGTGGAGGAGGTCGCCGGATACGTGGCGAAAGTGCTGGCCTACGAGGCGCGGCCGCCTGCGGGCTGGCAATTGCACACCCTGCTCGTCGCCGACAACGGCGAAAAGTCCGATGAAGGCTTCGACCGGATCCTGAACCGCCTGCAAAGCCTGCTCCCCACCGCTATGACCACGCACACGGTCTATATGAAGGATTACTGTCCGCCTTCCCTGACGCCGTGCCCCGCCGCCACGAACGCGCTCACCCAGGCCTGGAACGCGGGGGCAGGGCTTTTGGCCTACGCGGGTCACGGCTCCATCAACCGCTGGGCGCACGAGCCGCTGATCTTCAACACGAACCTCACCGCGCTAGGGCAGACCACGGCGCTGCCCTTCCTGCTTTCGCTGGACTGTTGGGACGGTTACTGGATGTTCCCGCCGAAATATCCCGGCGTCTCGGATGTGCGCTCCATCGGCGAGTGGGTGACGACGGTGTTGACGGAGACCGGCGCCATCGCGGCGTATGGCCCGGCGGGGCTGGCTTACCCTTACCCCGAAGAACAACAGGCAAAAGCGATGTTCACAGCGGCGTTCCAGCAGGGCGAATTCAACCTGGGCGCGCTCACGCACATCGGGCGAGAGGCGGTCAGTTCCTATTACGAAGCGCGAACCTACACGCTGTTCGGCGACCCGGCGCTCTTCTTGCCGTGGTGGGCGCGACTGCGCATCACGCCCGCGATTGCGACGGTGCAGCCGGGCAGCACGATCGAACTGGCGGCGTTGTTCGAGAGCGAGGGTGACACGCGCTTCGGGCAGACGTTCGCCGTGACGCCCCGGTGGACGGTGGATGTGGGTACGGTCGATGCGTATGGCGTCTACACCGCTCCGGCGACGCCCACCACCGCGTGGATCACGGGCCACCTCGGTCCCCTCTCGACGACGGTGCGGCTCGCGGTGACGGATTCCCCACCCGTCACGTTAAAAGTCACGCCAGACCCGCTGCGGATTATGATCGGGAAAAGCGCGCAGATGACGGCCACGCCTTACGACGTGTACGGCATTCAACTGCCGGTGACGGGAACGCTGTCTTGGAGCACAGATGTGGGCCTCAGCGGAACCCTGGTTCTGGGCCAGATCGATGCAAACGGGCTGTTCACCGCGCCGCTGCAACCGGCAACCGGGTGGATCACAGCTTCGCTGCCCATCAGCCAGGGGACGAACACCGTGCTGCTGTCGGGTGTGGCATGGGTGGAGGTGTTCGAGACAAACCACATCTACCTCCCACTCGTCCTCCGCCAGTAAACGTCAAGGGAAGTTGAGGGGTGTTTTGTGTTTGCGGGCGCGCAAACACAAAACACCCCTTTCGAGAACGTTGTAGTCCTGACAAACTGTGCCATAATGCGCCTGTTTCAACAAAAAAGGGAAAAGCGGGAGTTGTGGGACGGGCACAACCCACCCCACCCACCCCTAGAGGTTTGATAGGAGAACACACATGACCACATCGACGCATTCCGAACCGAAATCCTCACGTTGGAAGACGCTTTTCGCCCTGGCCTTTGGCTACTTCATCGACCAGGGGGAGGGGCAAACCATCTCCGTCCTCTTTCCGACCATCCAAAAGCTGTGGGGACTGGATTACCAGGCGTTGGGCCTGATCGGCACCATCCGCAGCCTGTTGCAGGCGCTCAGCGCGCCGTTTTGGGGCTACGCCGCCGACAAACTGCCGCGCAAGCACGTCATCATCTTTGGGACGGGGCTGTGGGGCATTTGGACGGTCTTCTGCGGCTTCACGCAAAACTTCGGGCAACTGCTCGTCATCCGCGCCATCTCCGGGTTGGGATTGGGCTGCCTGATGCCCGCCACCTTCTCGCTGATGTCCGACACGTTCCCTCCGCGCCAACGCGGACGCGCACTCGGCCTGATGGAAGCCATCGGCGTGCTCGGCATTGTCGTCGGCACGGTCGGCCTGGGCTTTCTGGCGACGCCGACGTTATGGCGCTGGGGCTTCTTCATGCTCGGCGGGTTCAGCGTGCTCTCCGGCGTGGTCGTGGCGTTGTTCGTCAAGGAACCGACGCGCGGCGCGGCGGAGCCGGAACTGGCGGGGAAGATCACCGCGGAGCAAGCCGCGCAATACGCCATCAGGTTCTCCGATGTGCCCAAAGTGCTGACGATCCCCACGATTTGGGTGGCCATCCTGCAAGGGCTGGCGGGCAGTATGCCCTGGGTGGTGTTGGGGCTGTACCTGATCACCTGGATGGTGGATGTGCGCGGGATGACGGAGGCCATCGTCTTCGATCACCCGCACGGGAGCGCGACGCTAGCCTTCTCCGGCATCGTCATCGGCACGGCGATCAGCAATGTGATCGGCGGCATCCTCGGCGATTGGGCGGAAGGGGTTAATCCCAAATACGGCCGGACGGTCGTCGGCCAACTCTCCATTTTCTTCGGGATTCCGTTGAGCTACATTATGCTCACCACTGCGGTGACGTGGGACTTCTGGCCGTTCTTTTTCCTCTGTTTCGTGACGGCGCTGCTCATCAGTTGGCCGGGCAAGGGGGCGAAGGAGCCGATGATGCAGGGCGCGGTCCCGCCGGAGCTGCGCGGCACGGCCTTTGCGATGACGACGTTCGTCGAGAGCGGCTTTGCGGCGCTGGTGGCGCTCGTCGCCGGCCGGCTGGCCGACCGGATCGGCTTCACGCAAGCGATGCTGTGGACGATTCCGTTCCCGTGGATCATCTGCTTCGTCCTGTACTCCCTGTTCTACTGGGCCTATCCCAAGGACACGGCCAAACTACGCGCCTTGATGGCGGCGCGGGCGGTGGAGATTGAGGGAGATAGAGAGGGGAGATAGAGAGGGAGATATGCACGTTGAACTGATTGCACTGACGCAGTATTTGCGGGGGCAGGGGACGCCGGAGGCATTGTTGGAGCACGCCGGGCGGGTGTGCTATCGCAGCGAGAGCCGGGGGGATCCGGCGAAGTTCCTGCGCGCGCGGTTACGTGAGGGCCACGAAAGCCTCATCGAGCACGCCAGCGCCACGTTCGAGATCAGCGGGATCAGCCGCGTGTGTAGCCATCAGCTTGTGCGCCACCGGATTGCCTCATATTCTCAAGAATCACAGCGCTACGTCGATATGTCCGAGCCTGCTTTGGTCATCCCCGACGCAATTGCCGAGGATCCCCGCGCGCGGGCGGCGTGGGAAGGATTTATCGAAAACGTGAAAACGACGTACCAGGAATTGCGGGAGTTGGGCATCCTCAAAGAAGACGCGCGCTTTGTCCTGCCCAACGCCGCCGAGACGCGCATCATCGTCACGATGAACTTCCGCGAATTGCTGCACTTCTTCCGCCTACGCATCACCCCGGAGGCGCAGTGGGAAATCCGCCGGATGGCCATCGCGATGCTGGAACTGCTCGCGCCGCACGCCCCGGCCATTTTCGACGCTGAGCTGTGCGATCTCCACGCGGAACATCCTGAGTTCTTCGAGGACTAGATCGCAAAACCTCCACCACGCCTTGTTGTGCAGGCTAAAAGCATATTTTGGGGTGTTTTTCGTTTGCGGGCGCGCCCGCAAACGAAAAACACTCCTTTTCGTGGTCGAAAATTTGCATTGCACAAAAGAGAGGCTTATAATAGTAAAGGTGGGTTCCACAGGGGGCCAAAGGAGGTGGAGGTATAAGCACAAAACCGTTTCATCGTTATTTCCCGACCACGTTTGACCACATCAACTGATCGTCATAACTGCAACGCACCCAACATCGCGGCAACCTTATTTCTCTAGTCAGCAACACATCACCACAGTTTTCGGATTTCGCAAGGAGGTATGTCATGAATTCGATTCTCGTGTTGATTTTAGGCGCTGTCGCCATCGGCGTTGGGTACTTCTGGTATGCCCGCCGGATCGATCGTATGGTCGTCCAGCCGGATGCCAAGAAAGCCACCCCGGCCAAGATGTACATGGATGGCGTGGATTTTACACCCGCCAATCGCAATGTACTGTTCGGCTATCAATTCAAGTCCATCGCGGCCTTAGGCCCCATTACCGGCCCGATCATCGCCGTACAATGGGGATGGTTCCCCGCCCTGCTCTGGATCATCCTGGGCACGTTCTTCATCGGCTGGGTGCAGGACTACGGTGCCATGATGATGGGCGTGCGCCGTGAGGGCGATTCGATGGGCGCGTTGAGCTACAAATTCATTTCTCCCCGCGCCCGCACCATTTTGATGATCTTTATTTACTTCTACTTATTGTTGATTATGGGGGCGTTCGGCAACGCCGTCGGCAAGACATTGATGACCAATCCCAAAGTCCCCTTCGGTATGATCGCTGTCGTGCTGGTGGGTATTCTGGCGGGGCAGATGACCTACAAATGGAAAAAGGATATTATCCTCACCACCGTCGTCACCGTCGTGCTCACTTTTGTAGGAATTTGGCTCAGCACCACGAGCCTTGTGTCCAGCCTTTTCTCGGGTCTTTACGGTCTACCCGAGTCACCCGTTCTCTTCCTGGGCAACACACAGGCGCAAGTGCTCGGTACCCTGCTGGTCATCGTCTTCTGTTACCTGGGATCGGTCATGCCGATCTGGTCTTTCGCGCAGCCGATCAACTACGTCTCGTTCTGGATTGTCTCGCTAGGCGTGTTGGGCGGCGTGCTGGGGATGTTGATCTGGCGTCCTGGCATGGGCGACTTCCCCGCTTTCACGAAATTCACCACCGCCAGCGGCCCGTTGTGGCCGATGCTGTTCGTCACCATCGCCTGCGGCGCAATCTCCGGCTGGCATAGCCTGGTCTCCTCGTCGGGGACGGCGCGCCAGTTGGAAGCGGAGACGGACGCGCTGCCGGTGGGCGGCGGCGCCATGTTTATGGAAATGTTCTTTGCGATTGTCGCTTTCCTCACCGCGACGGCGGCTTTCGGCAGCTTCCAGGGCTATCAGGATGCCGGCGGCGCGGCCAAAGCGATGGCCGTGTTCTCCGGCGGGCTGGCGAACTTCCTCAACCGCATCGGTATTCCCCTTGAATTCGGTACGGCGTATGGCTCAGTCTTCCTCACCATCATGGCCCTGACGATTATGCAGCTCGTGGTCCGCTTCATGCGCGTCGCCAGCGCCGAGTTGGTGGGCGACAGAATGCCGGTGATGAAGAACATGCACGTGGGCACCGTCGTCGCTTTGCTGCTGACGCTGCTCTTTGTGTGGGTGATCCCCTGGCTCACGATCTGGTCGGCATTCGGCGCGGCCAACCAACTGATGGCCGGGCTGGCACTGATGTTGATCGCGCTGTGGGCGATGTCCGAGGGGCGCAAGCATATCTGGGCGCTGTATCCGGCAGCGTTTATGATCGTGACCACCATCGCGGCGTTGATCTACCTGGCCTACGATAACTTCTTCAGGAAGCTACCTGCGGCAGCAACGACTGAGGCCGGGGTCGCGGCGGTGCTCGTGGGCGTTATCGCGTTGGTCTTGGTGGTAGCCGCCGGCTTCCTCGTCTATGATGGCTGGAAGGCGCTGCGCAAGCCGCAAGAAAAACCGGCGGCTGCATAGGCATAATCCACGACAAAGGAGGAGGGCTGGCCCCCGCCTCCTTCTCGACGTTAACACGTTAGAATGTTGGAGCGTTTCGGCGTTGAAACGTTCCAACGTTCAACCTTTGTGAGGAGCCACACATCGTGGAGTCGGGCAACATCAGGGATAGACTACAGCGCATCGCGCGCGCCGCACGGCAGATGCTCTACGGGATGACCACCTACGAGTGGGCGCAGAGCGCCAGGCGAGAACGCGCCGAAGTCGAAAGCCTGTTTGTCCTGGTCAGCTTTGGCGATCTGGTGGGATTGCCGATTCTGCCGCCCTATTACACCCTGCGCATGCTGCCCTACGTCGTCCCGGCGATCAACCGCTGGAAGCGCAGCCTGCTCCGCGAACGCGACTGGACCGACCTCACGGACCTGATCGGTGGGATCGACTGACCTTTTACCATGAATCTTCACGAATTTACACGAATGTTTTCTGGCAGCAAGCTGTGCTGCCCGGCTCAAACGATGACTCAACGAATGACTACCTGACTAACGACTACCTAACTATAAGGAGAACGACAATGCCTGAAGAAGAAAAACGTGAAAGCAAATTGAAGAGCCTAGGCCGTTCGGTGAAGGAATTCTTGTACGGCATGGCCGGTCACGACATGACCCGCTTTGCCCTCAAGACGCGCGGCAGCATGGAGCACCTGTTCATCCTCATCACCATGGGGGATTTACTCGGCATTCCCATTCTGCCGCCCTATTATTCGTTGCGCTTATTGCCCTACGTCGTGCCGCAAATCTCCACGTGGAAGCGGCGTATGCTCCGCGAGCGCGACCTGACCGACGCGCTTGCGTAAGTCAAGTTCGCCACAGAGAACACAGAGCACACAGAGGTTTTTTCTGCGTTGTCTGCAACGCCTCCCTCTGTGAACTCTGTATTCTCGGAGGCTGCCGTATAAGGAGACACTATGTCACTTGCAAAAGTTTTCCGCGAACATCCCAACCGCCGCTACATCGAGTTTGGTGGCAAAGGCGGGCTAGGCAAGACCACGTTCTCGGCGGCGACCGCCTACTGGCTGGCGCAGCAGGGCTACAAGGTGCTCGTCTTCTCCGTGGACCCGCAAGCCTCGCTTTCGGACATCTTCGAGCGCGACATCTTCGGCAAGGGCGCGGTGGAGATTGCCCCCAACCTCTACGCCCAGGAGATCGACGCCGACCAACGCATCCATGAATATCAGAACGAGATCCGGCAGAAAATCCTCGATATGTACGGCCTGGACGAGGTCCCCAAGGAAATCGAGGACTACATCCAGGCCACCGCCGCCGAACCGGCGATGGAAGAAAGCGCGATCTTCGACGCCGTCGTCGATATTGTCGTGGGCGGCGAGTACGATTACTACATCTACGACCTGGTGCCGCTGGGGCACGCGCTCTACTACCTGAGTATGGCAAGCGTCTACGATGAGTGGATCGACAAGATCACGGCGCTGCGCACGGAGATGCAGGAGTACTCGCAGGTCGCGGCGATCCTCGAACGCAAGAAGGAGAGCGAGGAGGATCAGATCCTCGCCGAGTTGCAGGACATCAAGAAGCGGATCAACACCTCGTCGGGCATCCTCACCGACCGCGAAAAGACGGCCTTCTTCTTCGTTGTCACGCCGGAAGAGATGATCATCCTCGACACGCAGAAGGCCGCCACCCTGTTCGCCAAGTACCAGGTGCCCATTTCCGGCTACATCGTCAATCGCGTCATCCCACCGGAACTGGCGCAGCAGAACATCCCCGCTTACCTGCAAAACCGCATCGAAATGCAGATCAAGTATATCAAGCAGATCGATGCGACGTTTGGTACGGATGTGGTGGCGCAGGTGCCGGAATTCGAGCGCGACATCACCGGCCTGGAGATGATCGGCCGGGTCGCGGCGGCGTTGTTTGGAGGTGAGGCATGAGCGCAGCATCGATGCAACAGTTTTTCGGACAACATCCCAAGATGAAGTATATCTTCTTCGGCGGCAAGGGCGGCGTGGGCAAGACGGTGATGGCGGGCACGGCGGCGCTGTGGCTGGCGCAGCAGGGCCGCCGCACGCTGTTGGCTTCCACCAACCCCGTCCACTCGCTCAGCAGCCTGCTCGACCAGAACGTCTTCGGCGCGCCGACGCAGGTGAACGGCGTCCCCAACCTCTTCGCCTACGAGATCGACACCAAAGACACCATCGAACGTTCCAAAGTCGAACTGACGCAGAAGATCCAGTGGTTCCTTAAGTACGCGGACATCAAGACGCGGGCCGACGAATTCGTCGAGTCTGCGACGATGAATCCGGCCTTCGAGGAGTCGGCGATGTTCGAGAACATGATCGACCTGATGTTCGAGGACAAGTACGACGTGTACGTCTTTGACACTGCGCCGACGGCGAACACACGCCGGTTGCTCGGCATGTCGAGCGTCTACGGGATGTGGGTCAACAAGATGGTGCAGAGCCGTGACGAGGCCAAGTCGCTCCGCGAACTCCTTTCGTACAGCCGCAAGAAGGAGAAAGACCCCTTGATGGACTATCTCCTCAACCTGCGTACGCGAATGGAGCGCGCGAAGGATTTACTCACCGATGCCGACAAGACCACCTTCTTCTTCGTGACCCTGCCAGAAGCGCTGCCCATCGCGGTGATCAAGCGCTTCATCGGCTGGTTCCACGACTTCGGCATCCCGGTGGGTGGTGTGATCGTGAATATGCTCATCGACAAGGCCGACGTCACCGCCGACACGCCTGACTTTGTGCACAACCGGATCGCCATGCAGGATCATCACATGGAGGACATCTGGGCCAGCTTCCCCGACACCCGCGCGCTCGTCCCGCTCTTCGAGACCGAAGTGCGTGGCGTCGAGATGCTCAAGCGCACCGCCGGGCAGTTGTTTGTTTGAGTGCGAAAGTCATCGGTAATCGGGGATTGGTAATCAGGGATTAGTCATCGGTAATCAGGGATTCGGGATTAGTCTGCTCCAATTCCGAATCCCTAATCCCCAATTACCAGTTACCAATCACCACTTCCCAGAGGGAAATTATGCTCAATCATCCGGCATTTTTGATTCTCGCAACAGGTCTGCTCTTCATCCTGGGGTTCGGCGGGCTGTCGCTGCTGCGCCGCCAGGGACTTTCCACGCGCTTCGCGGTCGAGGGGTTGCTCGTCAGCGTTGTGGGGGCAGCGGTGGCGTTTACATTTCCGGGATTTCCGCCGTTGATCTTTCTCATCGTGCTCTATCTGGTGACGATGCGTGTACGCTTGCTCAGTGATTTGGCAAATGCCTTTCTGACCCGCAAAAACTATCCGCGGGCGCAGGCAATTTACCGCCTGGCGCTGCGCATGTGGCCCGACCCGGTAAGCCGGCAAATCGTCCTCATCAACCGGGGCGTCGCCGAACTGCGCGCCGCCGAACCGGAAACGGCCTACGCCACCCTCACCGGAGCATTGGGCAACCAGGAATTCAAGATCGGCGCACATTATCTGGCGGCCGGCTGCTACAACCTGGGGCTGGCGGCGCGCCGCACCGGCCGCGATGCGGAAGCCATCCGCCACTTCAACCAAGCCATCGACACCCTGCCCCATTCGATCTACGCGCAAGCAGCCCGCCGCGCGCTGCAAGAACGCTCTCCCGAAAAAGAAACACCTTCTACGAAGACGTAACCCCAATAGCCCCCATCGTCCGTTGATCCGTTTGAACGTTCCAACATCATTTCTGCCGATGTAATGCGTTTTTAACCTAAAATCGACATGTTTGTGCTACAATAGGAGTATTCAGGCCAGAAGTCCCTGATACATCCTTAATGTGGCAGATAACGCGGAAATGGATCCGCAGGGAAATGGTTGAAGGTAACGTTATGGATAGCGAGAACGTTTTGGCAACCGAATTTGCCCCGGCAGAACGCGCGTCGGAGCGCGAGATCAAAGCGCATTTCGATGAACTATCGGAGACGCCGCTGCTGCAAGACCTCATGCGTGCGATCCCCAATATCGTGCTGATCCTGAATCAGAAGCGACAGATCGTATTTGCCAATGAGCGCCTCTTGGAATTTCTCCAGTTGGAGGACGTCCGCGAAGCCGTCGGGCAGCGTCCGGGCGAGCTTTTCCAGTGCGCCCATGCCTTCGAAACGGAGAGTGGCTGCGGCACGACCCGGTTCTGCCGTCACTGTGGCGCAGTGCGTGCCATCCTCCAAGCACAAAAAGGCCAAATGGACGTGCAGGAATGTCGCATCCTGCGGAGCGACGGGAAGGCGCTAGACCTGCGGGTATGGGCGACACCGCTCAATTTCAAGAGTGAACACCTGGTGATTTTTGCGGTGATGGATATCGAGGATGAGAAACGCCGCGCCATGTTGGAACGCACCTTCTTCCACGACATTTTGAACACCGCCGGTATCATCCGGGGGACGGTGGAATTGTTGCCCACGGCAGAAGAGACCGAAACGACCGATCAACTGCAAAGGATGTTAATGAGCGCAACCCGGCGGTTGATCGGGGAAATCGAAATGCAGCATGAATTGCTGGCTGCCGAACATGGCGAACTCCAACTCGCCTATGAGAATATCGAAGCGCGCGCGTTTTTGCACGATTTGGCTCGCATCTATGCCACACACAAAGTCGCCAATAAAAGGCACATCCAGGTGACGCCCATAGCGGAGGAGATTGTTTTTCTGAGCGATCCCCGGATGCTGGCGCGGGTGTTGGGGAATCTGATCAAGAACGCTCTGGAAGCCATACAGCCCGGCGACACGGTGACGCTGCACTGCGCGCGCGCCGGCGACAGGGTCCGGTTTATGGTGCACAACCCTTCGGTGATGCCGCCTGAAGTGCAGGAACAGGTCTTCCAGCGGTCGTTCTCGACCAAGGGAGAGGGGCGTGGCATCGGCACGTACAGCATCAAGCTGCTGACCGAGCAGTATCTCCACGGCAAGGTGACCTTCAGGTCCAAAGCCGGCGAAGGGACGACGTTCGTGTTAACTTATCCACTGCGCCTGCCTGTATGAGCAGTTCTCAAGCGTTTTCGAATCCCAACGCGCGTTCCCGCAGGCTGACGAACCGGTTATGCCCGATGACCACGTGATCGAGAAGCTCCATTTCCAGCAGCTTGCCCGCATCGACCAGGCGGCGCGTCAGGGCGATGTCTTCGGCAGAGGGCGTGGGATCGCCGGAGGGATGGTTATGCGCCACGATCACGCCCATACAGTTGCGGCGTACCGCCCCGCGATACACCTCGGCAGTGCGCACCAACGAGGTGTTGAGGCTCCCCTTATACAGCGTCTCCCGGTCAAGCACCCGATTGCGGGTGTCCAGGTACAATACCACGAAGTGCTCCTGTTCTTGATGGGCGATGAGCGGCATCAAGAGATTTGCGGCATCGGAAGGCGCTCGGATCTGATAGCGCTCATCTGGCGCTTCGGCCATCAAGCGCCGTCCCAGTTCGAAGGCGGCGAGCAGTTGTGCGGTCTTGGCCGGCCCAAGCCCATGCTCACGGGCGAGTTGCGCGAACTCCGCGCGCGCCAATCCCGCCAGGCCGCCATACTGCACCAGCAGTCGCGTCGCCATCGTGAGCACATTCTCATCCTTGACACCTGTGCGGAGGATCAACGCGAGCAATTCCGCCGTGGAGAGCGCCTGCGGGCCGACGCGCGCCATCCGCTCGCGCGGGCGTTCATCTTGTGGCATTTCTTTGACGGTCAGATAGGTCATTGTGGGTACTCTCTTCTGCGTGGGTTGATTGTCAGGGTTCGTGAGGCACTATAAGCATAAGCGAAAACCATATCACGTGTTCTATGGTATAATTTTCGTCTGTACAAAGACATATACCGCTTGAGCCTGCCGGTAAAACTGCTGTATTTGGGCTACAGTCGGGGTCAACGGCAAATCTATCGGATAACGTATTTCAACCGCATAGGGAGTCAATCCAACAATATGCGTTTCTAATTCGATAAACGTCGCATCGATCTCCAGGCATAAATCGAGCAGGTACCCCAAATCATGCCGGTAAAGAAATAGGATATCCTGGGAGGTCAAAAAGGCCTTGAGACTTTTCTCGACAGCTTGCTGGCAATGAAAAGCAACAATGTTGCGCGGATATACTTCGAACGTTAACAGTAGCGCCGCCGCTTGTAAATCATCTTGCGCTTTGGATAACCATTCATTGGCCCGGTCGTTCATACAAAACTTTCCCGGTTTCTAAGATGTGTCGCACAAAGGAATGGGGGACAGTCAAACATTGCTTTACTTCATCAGAAGTATAGGCTAAAATATCCACCGGCGTCTTCCGAGGCCGTAGAGCCTGGCTGATCGCTTCCTGGCGTTGATCGCGTGAAAGATCGGAGTCCCACACAACCAACAAATCAATATCACTCTGCGGAGTGGCTGTACCGGCTGCATGAGAGCCAAAAACTACCACTTTTTCAGGAGTCAGGTTCTGTAATAATTTATCGAGCAGTTTTTGTAATTGAATTTCAGCTTCGTTCATCGGTCGTTACCTTCTTACTATAAATTGTAGCACAGTTTAACTTCAAGAGCAATCACAAGGGGAAGAGTTAAAACATGACAAGAAAACTACGGTTTGGTTTGATCGGATTGGGCGAAATCGCCTTTAGCTCTACCGGACACGTGCTCCGGCAGACCGCCAACGCGGAGATGATTGTGGGGATGGACCCCGTGGCGGATATCGCTGCCTCTTACGCAGCATCATTTGGCATCCCCTGTTCCACGAACCTCGATGACGTGCTAAACCATCCCGATGTGGATGCCGTCGTGATCTCCACGCCGCACCACCTGCACGTCCCGTTGGGCATCGAGGCGGCGCGCGCGGGCAAGCACGTCATTGTCGAAAAACCGATGGCGACCACGCTCGAAGACGCCGACACGCTCATCGCTGCGTGCAAAAACGCGGGCGTGCTGTGTTCGTCGAAAGAAGGTAGCGTGCGCTACCAACCGGCCACCGCGCAGGCGAAGGACCTGATCACCCAGGGCGCCATCGGCGAGTTGATGGCCACGCAGGTGTCCGGCGCATCCAACAAACCGCCGAGTTACTGGACCGGCGGCTACACCGGGCGCGTGCAGACTTCGTGGCGCAAGTCCAAGTTCGAGTCTGGCGGCGGCGTGCTGATTATGAACTACATCTACGATTTCTACCGGCTGCGCTACATCACCGGTCAGGAGATCGCGCGGGTCTTCGCCGAATTCGGCACGTACCGCACGCCCGTCGAGGTCGAGGACTTCATCACGCTGACGATGCGCTACACCAACGGCGCGCTCGGCACGTGGATGGCGTCGTCGTGCGCGCCGGGCGCATCCAAAGCAGGCGCACGCGGTACGAAAGCCTCCGACAATCGCATCTTCGGCACCGCCGGGCAGATCATCTTCGACAACAACGATTTGTTTGTCTACACCGACAACGACGTGGAGGGCCTGACGCCCGGCGAGTGGACGCAGTTCTCGTTCCCGCAGCAATCGGACAATTACGCTTACCAGGTGTATTTCGAGCAGTTCGCCGAAGCCGTTTTCGCGGGCCGCGAGCCGGACATCCCCTGCGAAGAAGGCCGCAAAACGTTGGAAGTGCTGCTGGCGGCGTACCGGTCTGGGGAGACGCACGAGCCGGTGACGTTGGGGGCGGTAGACGGTAGACGGTAAACGGTAGACGGTAGACAGGATGTCACGTTCGGGTATGCGGCTAAATCTATGGTACAATCTCAAGCATGAAAGCTCGGTCGCCGCTTACGATTTTTGGAGGGATACGATAAACGCATGGCAAAAAAGAAGCCCGCATGGCAGAAACCCGGTGTCGTTTTCCAACCCACGCTGGCGCAAGCCTGGCAGCAAGGCATCGACCAGATCGTCAACGCGATTGCGCCGACGTTAGGCCCATTCCCGCGCCTCGTGCTCTACGATACGAGCATCGGCAGTGGGCGGCTGCCCGAATTGCTGGACAGCGGCGGCACGATCGCACGGCGCATCATCGAGCTCAAAGAACGCGATCAGGACGTCGGCGCGATGCTGATCCGCCACATGTTGTGGCAGATGCACGAAGAAGTCGGCGACGGGACGGCAACCGCGGCGGTGCTCTTCCAGGCCATCTACCGTGAGGGCGTTCGCTATCTGGCATCCGGCGGCAACGCGATGCGACTGCGGAGTTATCTCGAGGAAGGGCTGCGCGTCATCCTGGCAGAGCTGGCGACGATGCGCCGGCACCTGGAAGGGAAAGAGAGCCTGGCGAGACTGGCCTATACCATTTGCTACGACGAACCGCTGGCAAAAATGATGGGTGAAATCTTCGACATCATCGGCGCCTACGGGCGGCTGGAACTGCGCAGCGCGAACGGGCGCGAGATTGAACGCGAATATGTAGAGGGGATGTACTGGGACAGCGCGCTGCTTTCGCGCACTATGATCAACAACCAGGCACGCCAGCGCGCCGACCTGGAAAACTTGGCAGTGGTCGCCACCGACCTCGACATCGAGGACCCCCGCGAAATGGCGGCGCTGTTGAACTATTGCATGACCTCCGGTATCGAAAGATTGCTCATCGTCGCCCGCAAACTGTCCGACCCCGTGTTGGCCATGCTGGCCATCAACCGTGAAAAAGGCCATCTCAAACTCGAAGTTGCCGGGGCGAAAACGCCCGGTATATCGGCAGACGATCAGCAAATGGCGCTGACGGACATCGCCGTGTTGACCGGGGGACGCCCATTGTTCCGGGCTGCCGGCGATACACTGCGCCAGATCCGCCCGGAACACGTGGGCCGCGCCCGCCGCGCCTGGGTCGATCGCAGCTTCGTCTGTATCGTGGGGGGCAAAGGCGATCCGCGCGCCCTGCGGCAGCACATCGCCGAACTGCGCACGCTATTCGCGCGGGTTGCCGACGCGGGAGAGCGGACCAAACTTCAGGAGCGCATCGGTAAATTGATGGGGGGCTCGGCTACCCTGTATCTTCCCGGCTTGACCCAACCCGAACAGGAGTTCAACAAAGAGGTCGCGCAGCGCACCGTCAACGCGATGCGCGGCGCGATGCGCGACGGGGTGGCGCCGGGCGGCGGTGTGGCCCTCCTCGCCTGCCGGGAGCGCCTGCGTGCGCACTTTGCCGAGGCCACCGAGCCGGAAGCTCGCGCCGCCGGTCACATCCTGTGCAACGCCCTCGATGCGCCATTGCGCACCTTGCTGCTCAACGCCGGCCTCGAACCCGGCGCGATCCTCGCCGATATTCAAACTGCCGGGCCGGGCTACGGGTTTGACGTCCGCGCCGGGCGCATCGTCAACATGGCCGAAGCCGGCATTTTCGATGCAGCCACCGTGCTGGAGATGGCCGTCCACAGCGCGATCAGCACCGCCGCTATGGCGTTAACCACCGACGTGATGGTCCATCGCCGCGCCACGTCTACATCCATGGCGACAGGTTAATCTCGAGGTCAACGATGTCTGAACATATCCAAGATGTTGTTTATGCACTTCATTGTGCACCAAATGTGTGTTTTGCGGCGCGCGCGTCGGGATTGTATCGCTCCACCGACGGCGGCCGTTCCTGGCATTTCGTCTACGACTCACTTGCCCTCACCGGGACGCTGCCGACCACGTCGGTCGTGACCTCGCCGGATTTCGCCTCGGATCGCACCGTCTTTGCCGGCGTCTCCGGCGGCGTGCTGTATTCCCTGGATGGCGGCGATATCTGGCAGGCCGTGGAGTTTGGCGCGCCGCCGCCGACGGTCTCATCGCTGGTCATTTCGCCAGATTTCAGGCGCGATGGCATCCTGCTGGCCGGAACGATGGAAGACGGTGTGTTCCGCTCTGGCAACCGGGGATACAACTGGGCCGCGTGGAATTTCGGCCTGTTGGACCTGGACATCTTCACCCTGGCGATTTCACCCGACTTCGCAGCGGACGAAACGCTCTTTGCCGGCGTGGAGAGCGGCATCTTCCGCAGCACGAATGGCGGGCGCGCCTGGCGCGAAATCGCGCTGCCCGTTGGGTACGAACCGGTGTTGAGCCTGGCGCTGTCGCCAACCTATGCGCAAGACGGTACACTGTTCGCCGGGACGGAATCGCAGGGCCTATTGCGTTCCACCGACCGGGGCGCGACCTGGACGCAGTTGGCGACTCCCGACGGCCCGGTGAACGGCCTGCTGCTGGCCCCGGATTTCCCTGCCATGCCACACGTCCTCGTGCTGCTCGAACACACCCTGCTGCTCTCGCATGACGCCGGACAAACCTGGAGCGAAGTTCCCGCCGATTTGGAGGGGATGTCCACCGTACTCGCACCTGCCGGCCTGTCGCCAGGCGCGCCGCTCCTCATCGGTACAGCTCGCGGCGACGTGGTTTCACGGGTCTTGCCTGCTAGTTTCCGGTAACAGGGCAGTCAGCACAAAGACGCTACTGGGCGGATAAGAATTCCCGTAAAGCCTCCATGAAGATAGGGTACTTGTCAAAGCGGATGAGGTGCCCCACATCAGGGATAGTGACGATGCGCACGTTGGGGTTCAACTCGCGCACTTTCGCGACGGCCTCCGGGGTCACAATGGCCCCCAGTTCCGGGTTGGCGGTGAAGAGCAACATAGGTTGGGCGACATCCTGGAGGGTCGTCCGCCAGTCCCATTCTTGAGCGTGCATCCTGGGCCTTAGCACATCCAGAATCGTGGCATCGAGTTGCTTTTTGGACTCGCACATCGGCTGCACCAACTCTTCGGGCCAGGTTGGGTGATCCTTGCGGTATTGCGCCAGCAGTTCATCCAACGTCTGGGTAGCCAGGCTCTTGACCCACCTCGCCATAGGATTCTCCGCAAGTTGTTCGGGCGTAGGCTCCGGCCAGGACAGCCGCCAGGCCGGGTCTTCGAGAAACAGGGCGCTGACCAGTTCCGGGAAGCGCACCGCAAGCTGGTACGTCACCGTCGCCCCCATCGAGTGCCCGCCCACAATCGGGCGACCCAATCCCAGGGCGCGGATGAGTTCTGCCACGTCGGCGGCCATGTCGATTTTTTCGTCCGGCTGCACGCGCGCCGAAAGGCCGTGACCGCGCATATCCGGCATGACGATGTCATAGTCGGATTCGAGAGCGCGTGCTACGGGCGTCCAGCACAGACCGTTGTCCGAAAAGCCGTGAACCAAGACCAGAGGCGGTTTATCCCCTTGACCGGTGCGCGTGTAGTGAATCTTGACGTCATTGACCAATAGATCGTTTTGTGTCCAGTGAGAGAGCATAGCAATTCCTTCCTTATGGTAAAGTCTGAATGGTACAGTCGTTACGCGCTTTGCCATTTTCCGACAGGATTAACAGGATTTTCAGGATTCGGAAAAAGGCTTTGTGGAGGTTTTTCCATCCTGTTCATCCTGTAAATCCTGTCCAAAGAAACGAACTCCGTAACTTTTGCGAGTGTTGCGGATCAAACCGCTCTACGCGGAGCGGATCTCGAGCAAGGTCACACCGAAAGGTTGTACCGTGATGGTCCAGTCGAGCGTATTCTCCGGCGTCGCAACGCGCTGCACGGAAACATCCAATTCCACGCGGCGACGCAGCACATCCAGGTCGGCGGGGAGGATGTGCAACGGCGCGCCCATATCCACCCAGGCATCGTAGGCGCTGCCGTGCTCCCGGTCGAAGTGCGTCGTCTGCACGCGGACGGACGATCCCACACCGTCCAGGCGCAATGCGAATTCACGCGGGGGTTGGATATCGAACAGTTCGTAGATTTCGCCCGGCTGCGCGGCGGCCAGCAGGCGGCTGTCGTTGGCGTCATCGCGATAGTGGCAGTAGTTCCACAGCAGGATCGCCAGCGTGCCATCACGGCGCCGGGTAATTGCGTACCCATCCCCTTCGGACAACACTTCGTCGCCCAGACGCGAGAGGAACCAGTATCCATGGTACGATGCTTTTTTCAAGCTCTGGACGTTGACCAGCCCAAATCCACCGTGGAAGGGCGTATCGCCCACCCGACATTCCTCGAAGATGTCGCTGACCACCCAAAACGACAGCGAATCCATCAGGCCGCGCGCCCGCCAGTTGTTGTCCACGATAAAGGCAGCCTCGAAAGCCGTGTCGTGTACGGGGTCGCGCGGGCTGGGGCTGGAACTCCATTCGGTGTAGTGCCGTTCGACGTTGGGATAAGCCGAGTCGCGCAAGAGCTGATCGCAGCCGCGCGCATCCACCAGCAGACGGTCGGGGCCGTCCCAGGTCATGTAGCCACGCCCCTCCAAATCCACCGGATAGCGGGTGGGATACGGGTGCGTGGAGAAGAAATCGAGCGGCAGGTCGCGTTCGGCGCACGCTGCGAGGAATTCCTTGCCCCACGGCGGCTCACCCACAGCATCGCCAAAGCCGTGGCTAGAAGGCCCGCCAACCCGCAGTTGGGAATCGACGCGCTTGAGCGTGCGCACGGTGCGCGCGTAGAGTTCCATATAGGCGTCGAAATCGGCGTCTTTCCAGAAAACATGCAGGCTCGGTTCGTTCCACACCTCGAAATACCACCGGCGCACCTCGTCCAGCCCATAACGCTCGATGACGTGGCAGATGTACTGTTCGATAAACCATTCCCAGCGTTCCCAGTCCTTCGGCGGGGTGATGTTGCCTTTCCACCAGAAGACGGTCTCCTCGCTGCTGGCGAGGTCGTAGGGCATGAAGCCCAATTCCACGAAGGGCCGGATGCCGATCGAGAGCCAGTGGTCGTACACCAGATCGACGTATTGCCAGTTGACGATCGGTTGGCCGTTTTCCTCGTGGTAGACCATCATGTCTTCGTGGAACAGGCCGTGCATGCGGATGTATTGAAAGGGCATCTCGCGCTGCACCATTTCCAGGTGCTTTTGAAAATCGGCGCGCAGGGCTTCTCCCACCCGCCCGCCGCCGACGCACACGCGCCAATAGGGGGTGATGGGTTGGCCAGGTTGTTTCAAATTGATATGGATTGTCATAGATGCAGCCTCCAGTTGCGATGTCTTGCGCAAAAATTTAGTTATCCAGTTTGCGGGGATCAATGCTGAAACGGATTTTCCTGCCGCCCAATCCGACAATTGGACCGGCAATGCGTTTCCCCTCAGCCCTGTTCCCAAAATAATCGGTACATACTTTCGCATCTGTTTGTACTTCGGGTAACTCGCCCTTGAACACAACCTCCATCGTCAGATCGGCGCTATTGATGTCAATCTCCATATCGCACACACAGCCGTTCATGTCAAACCCGCAGAATTCCTGCCACGTTGCCAGGTCGAGGCACATCTCCGGTTCGGGATACATGATGCGCAGGTAACCGGGGGGCATTTGCGCGTAGGCGTTGCCTTCCGCCTGGTTGTGTTGGTTCGGCAGGATGATCGCCGCCTCGCCGCATTGATAGAACAGGTTGTTGAAGAATTTGTTCTCCCTGGATGTGCCGCCACGCTTGGGCCAAATCCGGAAGGCCACCACCTTGGCGAAAAAGCCCGCTTTGTCGCACTTGCCGATCAGGTTGTGGACCATTCTGAGCCGGTCGGTGCCTTCCAGGTAAATGCCATATCCGTTTCGAACATCCAGTTCGGTGGTCTTGTACCAACCGGAAGACCCGGGTTCGGCGGGCACGGCCTGTTTATCGTACCGGCCTTCGACATTCCAGATGATGTTGTTGTCGATCAGGTTCTCGGCGTCGCGCGAGCACTCGATAAAGATGTGTTCGCGTGAATCGAGGCCGTCGATGAACAGGTTCGACGTGACGCGGCAGTTCTCGTTGCCCACGTCCATCCACAGCGCGTCGCAGCCAATGCACCCCTTGATGACGTTCCGGCGGATGAGGGCATCCACCGCATGGTGGACCTTGATGCCGCCCGCTTCCCAGGAGAGTTCCATGCGCTGCCAACCCGTGCCCACGATGAGGTTGTCTTCGATGAGCATGTTGCGCACAAACATGCCGGCGATACCGCACACGCCCACATCTTTGATCGTATTGCGCCGGATGATGGTATAGCCGAGGACCTGGCCCTCGACCATGGGGTGATGCCAACATTCATTCCCGCAGTCGATGCCGGTGGCGTTCGCCCAATCGATGGTGCAGTCTTCGATGATCCAGTGATGGCCTCGATAGCAGGACAGAGAACCGCGCTGCGGGACAGGGGCACCGGTCGCTGCATGAGCCAGCGTCAGACCTTTGACGCGGATGTAGGACAAGAAAGGGACCTGCGGGGCAAAGCACTGTTCGCGGTTGCTCAACTCGATGACGTGATCGTGTGGATCGGCGTCTCCGGCGAGGCGAATGTGTACCTTCTGGCCGTTGGCTTCCACCCAGTACGTATTGTCACTTTGGCTCAACTGGTTGTACAGCGGCACCTGTTTCATCGGCTTGCCGTCGACGAACACCATCCCCCTGCGGTTGAGATAGGGCGTCATATCGGTTTTGTCGTATTCGATGAAGAGCCGGTCGTGGAGGATGTTCACGGCGCAAAACGGGTTGTAGCCTTTGAAGTCCTCCGGGTTCAGTTCGATTTCCCATACCCTGATCCCTTCCGTTGAAGGGGGAGCAGCAGCCCTGAAACCCGGAAACAATCGCCATCCAACGCTGGGTCTAAAGTCCTTGACCTCCACGGAAGCCTTGATGATCACTTCTTCTCCCTGATAAGCTTCATAACTGATCATCTTTTCAGGCCCCGTCCCACCCATAGCCGGCTGAACCGTCTCGCGATACGTTCCGGCGTGGATCAATACCCTGGTTCCCGGGGTGGCCACCAGGGCGGCGGCATTGATTGTTCTGAACGGCTGCGAAACCGTACCGGTGTTTTGATCGGATGCATGGGGATTTTCATTGTCCACGTGAAGCTCACGCTCGTATTGCTGCTCGACCTCCCAGAACGTAAATGGGTGCTCATTGGGAAGCTGAGCAGAAAAATCCTTTTGTTCTGTCATATCAACCTCCTTGCTCATAGGAACTGCTGCTCAATTGGCTTGTGATCGATCACATCATATCATTAATATTGTACTGCAAGTTGTCTCCTAATGCAATGTAGGTTCCCCCTTTCTGCCCCAAAATATGTCAACGAGTAGATTTGTATGGCAAGAAAAATGAGGAAGCCTACGTGGATTTCTCAAGTTAGGGTATTGACGTCAAGCAAAAACTATGCTATAGTCTAATTGTGAACATTCACAACCACAGCACCAAATTGCCCCAATCAAAAGGAGGTATTATGGACTGATGCCTATTTTGAGAGATTGCTCCCCTTGAATTCAATGGATCTACTATTTAATCCTGAAGGAGGACAGCATGGAAAGGAAGTATTTGAGTCGTCGTGAGTTTTTGCAGTTGGCCGCGTTAACAGGCGCCGGGATGGTGTTAGCAGCCTGTAGCAGGCCCACCGCTGCCCCAGCAACGGTGGCAGCTCCCACTGGAGGTGAGGCGCCTTCTGGCGCTCCCGTGTCCAAAGAACCCACTCCATTTCTGTTTTGGTTCCAGGCTGAGAACCACAAGCCGGAGTACGACCATCGTTTGAATGAACTTCAAGACAAGTTCAACATCAAGCTCACCTATGAGATGATGTCTCGTGACGCGATGACCCAGAAGTTCCCGGCCACCCTGATGGCCGGCAGTGGTTTCCCAGATATCATCGAGCAAAACGCGGATGACGTCGTAAAATTCTTGAAGGGTGATGATAGCATCATTCCTTTTATCGACCTGAAACCCTCACTCATGGCCAGTCCTTACGCAAACCAAGTATTGATGAGTCGTTTTGACCGCTACGGTAAGGACGGCAAATTTTACGGCGCACCCCATGACGTACATCCTGTGGTTATGCTGTACCATGACCGCGCGTGGAAAGAGTTTGGCATTGACATGGCGACCGTGGACACCTATAGCAAATTCCTTGACGCTGCCGAGGAGGTCGCGAAGCAGACGAATATGGTGATGCCGGACGGTCGCCCGCGCGCCGTTATCATGGACTGCTTGAGCTGCACCAATCTGCCGGCGCGGCTGATGGACAAGGGCATTTGGTGGACGGATGCAAACGGCGATCCGATGTTGAAGGACCCGGGCCTGAAAGAAGCCGCCGACGACTGGATGCGCTTCCACGATTATCACATGGACATCGACTGGGGTAACCAGGTTGCAATGGTCAAAGAGGGGCAAGTGTTGGCCCAGTTCTGCCCTGACTGGTTATACGGCATTCACTTCCAGGGTACGGCAGAGGATAAGGCGTGGCTGGCCGATTCGCCTATGCGGATGACGAGTCTGCCGGGTATGACAGCAAATTCTCCCCGCACCACCTCATGGGGCGGCACCAGCGCTTCCGTACCGAAACTGTCCCCAATAGCCAACCTGGCCATCGACGTGCTGCTATACGTGTACTTCGAGGATGGCGAAGGTCAACTGGCGCAGCGATTTGTGGATACCGGGATTTTGCCGCCTGTGAAGGGCGCCTGGGACAACGAAATTTTCCACAAACCCACCGAGTATCTTGGCGGGCAAATTGCCGGCGAGATCTTTATTGATGCGGCCGGACGACTGCCCAGTTACTCCGAACAGTGGACGACAAGCCTGGTCACGTCAGCCTGGGGCGAGCAGTTTGGCGCGGCATGGGCCGGGGAGATCACCCTGGATGCGTGTATCGATGCGGCCTACGCGCAGGCTGTCGCGGATATCGAGCAGAACAAATTCTAGACAGAGACGGGGTGTACGTTTGTCCCTGTTTGTGCTGCTTGGTGAATTCAACCTGGGGGAGTTGGGAGTTGCTCCCCCAGGTATTTTAGTAAATAGTATGCGTGTTCGGGGCAACGCGCTTAGCCGTAAACATCTGCGATGCGCGTGTTGCACCTGAACAGCATCTCTCTGAAGGATCATTGAGACTAACATGGTGACTTCAGCTTTATCCCTTCGACATTCCCAAGCTCGCTCAAAAATCGGCCTTTTTCGTCTGCGAGCCATTGCAACGACCGTGACCGCCGCCATCCTTGCGCTGGTGTTTGTATGGCCCTTTTTGTGTATGGTAGCGGCAACTTTCAACAAACTCGATGTGGTGATGAATCCCCTTATACCACTTCCGGCCGAGTTCAGTTTACAGTTCTACCAGTTGATGTTTGGTGCAAAGTACCACTTCCAGGATTACATTATGAATTCGGTCGTCGTGAGCTTCAGCACGGCGGCCCTCAGCGCCCTGGCGAGTACCCTGTCGGGTTATGCTTTGGCCAAACTGCGCTTCCCAGGGCGCGACCTCCTGTTCTCCCTCATCATCGGCGTGATGCTGCTGCCCACCGCCACCATGTTGGTCCCGCAGTTTGTCGTGATGCGCGAACTGAAGTTGATCAATAACTATTGGGGACTGATCCTACCCGGTGTGGGCGGCGGTGCTTTTGGCATCTTTCTGATGCGCCAGTTTATGCTCAACATTCCCACCGAGATGCTGGAAGCCGCGCGGATGGACGGCGCCAATGAGTTCGATTTGTTTTTCAGGATTGTGCTGCCGAATGCCAAAGCCGGGATCGGCGTCATTGCCACGCTTTCGCTGCGCGGCAATTGGAATGCGTTGTTATGGCCACAACTCATCATCACTGATCCGGCTCGACAGCTCCTCATGCCTCAAATCGCCCTGCATAACAACATGATGGTCGAGGTTTGGGCCATACACGTCGTCCGGACGGCTTCCCTGGTTGCGGCTCTAGTTCCTCTGGCCTTGTATGCCTACAGCCAACGCCACTTTGTATCAACCCTGGCAGGGGCAATCAAAGGCTGAATACGTTCTTTGTGATTTTTGAAGGAGGCATTGATGGCAAGTATCGCTGTTTCAGGACCGACAAAGAAGCATTCCCCAATTCTAAAATTCTTTTCCGATCAGACGAAATGGACACCCTACCTATTCGTTGCGCCATTTTTTATCACGTTTGCGATTTTCACCCTCTATCCGATGTTGCGCGCTGTCACGATGGGGTTTCAGGAGTCTTTAGGCTACACCGGCACATGGGAGTGGGTAGGGCTGGCCAATTATATCGAAGCGTTGACCAATGACTCACGCATGGGAATAGCGCTGCAAAACTTCGTCTTCTACACCTTGGGGAGTCTGGCGACGCAATTGCCCTGTGCGTTTTTATTGGCTTTACTCCTGACCTCCCGTTCGCTCAAGGCAAAAGGTCTGTGGCGCACCTTGTTTTTTATTCCTTCTGTCCTTCCCGGTGTGACGATGGGGGTCATCGGCGGGTGGTTTTTCAGCAAGACGCACGGATTTGCCAATGCGCTCCTGGTATCGATGGGCGGCCCGCGCGTTGATTGGGCAGGTCTTTCGAGATATATCATCCCCAACATGTTGCTGATTGCCTTTTGGCAGTGGATGGGCAATCACGCGGTGTTCCTCATCGCGGGGATGAGCGGGATCGGCGATGAAATTATCGAAGCTTCCATTGTGGATGGGGCGTCTCCCTGGCAACGCGCGCGCCATATCGTTTTGCCGCTGCTCAAACCGGTTTTTGCCTATATCTCGATCACTGCTGCGGCGGGGTCGCTAATGACCTTTGAGGTTCCTTATGTCTTTTTGGGGACAGGTGGCGGGGCGCGCGGGAAAGGCTGGTTCTTCATGACCCATATCCAACAGATGGCCTTCGGACAATTTCGTATGGGTTATGCGACGGCCATTGGCTGGCTGGTCTTTTTAATAGCGATCGTGATCACCATTTTGCAGTTAAAGGTATACGATTTCAGGCTAGGAAAGGAGGAAGCGTAATGGTTGCACCGGCCGTTACCCGTTATACAACCTCCAGACGGAGTCCCAATACTCGCGCAAGGATTGGTCTCTTTCGCTTGCAGGCCATTCTGTCCACGGCGCTGGCCGCGATCCTGGCCTTGATCTTCATCTGGCCTTTCCTGTGCATCGTGGGTTCGACGTTCAACAGGATTGATGTCGTCCTCAATCCGCTAAGCCCGATCCCGGCCCAATTCAGCACACAGTTCTACCAGTTAATGGTGAGTGAAAAGTACGGTTTTCAGAAATATGTCTTGAATTCGGTCTGGGTAGCTGTGGCGACGACGGCGCTCAGTGCCTTGGCGAGCACGCTGTCGGGCTATGCTTTGGCCAAACTGCGCTTCCCAGGGCGCGACCTCTTGTTCTCCCTCATCATCAGCGTGATGCTGCTGCCCACCGCCACCATGTTGGTCCCGCAGTTCATCGTGATGCGCGACCTTAAGTTGATCAATAACTATTGGGGACTGATCCTGCCCGGCGTGGGCGGCGGCGCTTTTGGCATCTTTCTGATGCGCCAGTTTATGCTCAACATTCCCACCGAGATGCTGGAAGCTGCGCGGATGGACGGCGCCAACGAATTCGATTTGTTTTTCAGGATTGTGCTGCCGAATGCCAAAGCCGGGATCGGCGTCATTGCCACGCTTTCGCTGCGCGGCAATTGGAATGCGTTGTTATGGCCGCAAATACTCATCAGTGACGTGAACAAACGTTTGTTGATGCCCGCTATTGCGAATCTGAACCAACAGCAGGTTGCCGATGTTTTTGCCTTGCCTGTTGTCCGAACGGCGGCGATTGTGGCTGCGTTAGTGCCGTTAGCCCTCTATGCGTACAGTCAACGTTACTTCATTTCGACATTGGCGGGAGCCATCAAAGGGTAGCAGCTTTTTTTCCTCCTTAGGGCCGCTACGCAAATTGCCTGAGAAGCATTGGCTTCTCAGGCAGTTTGCTGTATAGTAATGGAGATCGATTTTTGGGATTCGGAAAGTAGGGAATATGGCGCCGAAGAGAAATTCGAAATTCTTTGTGTGTTTTCTATGGCTATTGCTCTTCCTTCTCACTGCCTGCACCTCCGATTCCTGGGCGCCTGTGCCCGGCAGCGCGGAATTGCTCAAGGACATATCCTGGACGTGCAGCAGTGGGAATACGATAGAAGACGGCGCGGTTGCCATCACGGCGGGCAATGAATTCCGCGCGTATGTGAATATTTACGGCCCCCGCTTGATAACACAGGGGGACTTCGGAGTGGCGGCGACCCTTTCCGTTGCCCAGGAGAATCTGGCGGCGTTCTCATTGGTCGGGCGGCAGGGGACGAGCGATTGGTGGGATGAGGGACGCAAGCTCGATGTGGGGCTGGAAGAAGGCCAGATCATCGTTAATTATTACAACGGGGTCAGTTTCATGCCCAGCGTCACCCAGACTTTTGCTGCCGACGGCTTGAGCGGCAAGGTTAGACTCGAATTGCGGCGCGTAGGGACAGAATTCATCCTATTGGTCAACGGCAAAGAGGTAGGGCGTATGGCGGCGGTGGATGCTTTCCCCGACGGCTTCGCCTATTTTGGCGCGAGTGTGCGGCCCAACAACACCCTCACGCTCTACGAACTCACCGTCACGGCCCCGCCGGAGAATAGCGCAGTCACACTGGACAGTTCCGGCGGCGCGGCCTACACACCGACCGAGCCGCCACTGCGCGCTCTGGCCGATGCGCGCAACATCCTGATCGGCGGGGCGGTAGAACCGCAGCACATCCGCTGCGACCAAACCTACGCCGAAGTGCTAGGGCGCGAATTCAATAGCCTCGTCACCGAGAACGCCTTCAAATTCTGGCCGATCCACCCCGAGCAAGGACGATATGACTTTACTGGTTCGGACGCCATAGTCGAATTTGCCGAGGCGCACGATATGCGGATTCGCGGCCACGCGCTGGTCTGGCATCAATCCACGCCGGATTGGATCAACAATGCGACGTTCACGCAGGAGCAGTGGAACGCGGTACTGCAAGACCACATCACCACCGTCGTCAGCCGCTACAAGGGGCGCGTGGATTACTGGGACGTGGTGAATGAGGCCATCGGCGAGAGCGGTGTTGGCCTGCGCAAGACGGTGTGGAGCGACGGCGTAGGCGCCGATTATGTGGACAAAGCCTTCATCTGGGCGCACGCTGCCGATCCCGATGCCCTGCTATTCTACAACGACTATGGGGCGGAGGATATGGGGCTGAAGTCGGACCAGGTCTACGAGCTGGTCACAGGGATGGTGGAGCGCGGCATTCCCGTCCACGGTGTGGGGTTGCAGATGCATCTCGACTATCGAACGGCGCTGACCCCTGAGGATGTGGCGCGTAACATCCGGCGTTTGGGGGAACTGGGACTGCAAGTCCACATCACCGAACTGGATATTCGCCTGCCGGCCGGAGCAGCCGAAGAGCACCTGGAGCGCCAGGCAGATTTGTACCGGCAACTGCTGGAAGTCTGTATGCAGGCCGAAAATTGTACCGCCTTTGTGATGTGGGGCTTCACCGACCGCTACTCGTGGATTCCTAATTCTTACTCCGGCTACGATCATGCGCTCATCTTCGACAAGGCGTATCGCCCAAAACCGGCATACTTCTCGCTGCGTAAGGCGTTGGAAGCGCCGAAAATTCTAAGGCCGGAAGATTTCGGCGCGGATTGCGATTGTGCGCCGTAAGCGCCACGGTAAAGGGTAGACGGTAGCCGGTAGCCGGTAGACGGTAGACGGGGGGGGAGAAAGTGACTTCATCGCAAACGCTCACGCAAGAAATTATTGATCATTACAACGTCTACAATGAAGACGAACGCCTGAAGCGCGACATCGGGCCGTTGGAGATGGCGCGCACGCGGGAGTTGATGCTGCGCTATCTGCCCCCGGCGCCGGCAGTTGTGTTGGACGTGGGTGGGGCGACGGGCGTCTATACGTTCTGGCTGGCCGGGGTGGGGTACAGCGCGTATCTGGTGGACATCGTACCCCGGCACATCGAGCAGGCGCGCGAGGCGGCCCAGGCCCCCGGAGCGCCGCAGCTTGCCGGGATGTGCGTCGGCGACGCGCGGCATCTGGACTTCGACGCCGATTTTGCCGACGCCGTCATCATGCACGGGCCGCTGTATCACCTCTCCGACCGCAAGGACCGGCTGCGCGCCATTGCGGAGGCCAGGCGCGTCCTGCATCCCGGCGGCGTCCTGCTGGTCTTCGCCATCACGCGCTACGCCGGGCTGATCTATGGCCTGACCCAGGGCCTCGTCTTCGATCCCGCCTACCACGCGATGATCCGCAACGAGGTACAGACCGGGCGGCGCGAGAACCCGCCGCCAGGCACATTCACCTTTCCCAACGCCTATTTCCACCACCCCGACGAACTCAAGGCAGAAGTGGAAGACGCCGGTCTGCGTCACGAGGTCACACTCGGCATCCTCGGCCCCGCGTGGATGGTCCCCGACCTCGACGCCAGTTGGGCAGACCCGGCCCAGCGCGAAGTCATCCTGGACATCGCCCGCCTGACCGAACACGAACCCGTCCTCGGCCCCCGCCTTATGACCGTCGCGCGAAAGTGAGTGAATCAGCGAATGGTAGAATCAGCGAATGAAGAATTGGCGAATAGCGAATTACGCATCACGCATCACGCATTTCTCTTTACTCATAACCCAAAAAGGAGATTCCCATGACGAGAATATCGATTAGCCTCAATGACACAATCGGAACGATCAACCCCAACATCTACGGGCATTTTGCCGAACATCTGGGGTGGTGCATCTACGGCGGTGTGTGGGTGGGCGAGGATTCGCCGATCCCGAACACCGGCGGCATCCGCAACGACGTGGTCGCGGCGCTCAAGAAAATGAAGCCAGGCGTCATCCGCTGGCCCGGCGGCTGCTTCGCCGACGACTATCACTGGCAGGACGGCGTGGGCCCGCGCGACCAACGCCCGCGCCGCGTCAACATCCACTGGGGCGAGGTCGTCGAGAGCAACCAATTCGGCACGCAGGAGTTCATCCGTTTCTGCCGGATGGTCGGCGCGGAACCGTACATCGTCGGCAACGTCGGCTCCGGGACGGTGCAGGAATTGCGCGAGTGGGTGGAGTACTGCAACTTCCCCGGTGACAGCACGCTCGCCCAACAGCGCGCCGCGGACGGGAGCACTGATGCCCTGAACGTCACCTACTGGGGCGTCGGCAACGAGAACTGGGGCTGCGGCGGTAGCTTCTCGCCTGAGGACTACTGCACGGAGTTCCGCCGCTTCGCCACGTTCGTGCGCGGCTTCGGCAAGCAACTGTACGTGATCGCCTGCGGCTCGCCCGGCAACGATCTGGAATGGACGACGCGTTTCTTCCGCAAACTGCGCAAGGATTACTGGGACTTCAAGAACCTGCACGGCTACGCGGCGCACTACTACTGCGGCACGGCGGGCACGGCGACAGAGTACACGGTGGATCAGTGGTACGAACTGATCGCGCGCGGGCTGTACATGGAAGACCTCGTCGTCCAGCAGCGCGCGGCGATGGATGCCTACGACCCTTCCCGCAAGATCGGCCTGATCATCGACGAGTGGGGCACGTGGCATCCGGTTGAACCCGGCACGAATCCGGCGTTCCTGTTCCAGCAGAACAGCCTGCGCGACGCGCTCGTCGCCGCGACCTCGCTCGACATCTTCAACCGCCACGCGGACAAAGTCGTGATGGCGAACATCGCGCAGACAATTAACGTGTTGCAGGCGATGATCCTCACGCAGGAGGAGAAGATGCTGGTGACGCCGACGGGCTACGTCTACGAGATGTACGCGCCGCACCAGGGCGGCACGTCGCTGCGGACGGTCATCGAGTCCGACGCGGCGACGTATACGGCAGGCGGCAAGGATCAGCAAGTGGCGACCGTCTCCGGCAGCGCGTCGCGCACGGGGAAGGTGCTCTTCCTCACGCTGACCAACGCGCACGCCACGGACGCCGTCGAGGTGACGGTGGACCTGCTCGGCGGCGCGCAGGCGGCAGGCGGCGCAGCGCGCCTCCTCAGCGGCGAAATCCACGCGCACAACACCTTCGACGCGCCCGAAACGCTCACCCCGCGCCCTTACACTATCGAGGCGACCGGCGCATCCTTCGTGATCACACTGCCGCCGGCATCTGTTCTTGCGGCGGAGATTGCGTTAGCGTAACCTGCTCGTAGTCGCGCTTTCCATGGCGCGCTTCCGGTGGCGTCATTCCGAGGAACGCAGTGACGAGGAATCTCAGCGCACGATAGCGGCTTTTTCACGTAGCGACTGAGATTCCTCACCTCGTTCGGAATGACGTACATGGATACAGAGAAACTTGTTTTATAAACCCAGAAAATGCGGTATGGAAACCGCACAGACAACGCGGTATGGAAACCGCACAGACAACGCGGTATGGAAACCGCACACACAGCGCGGTATGGAAACCGCACACACAGCGCGGTATGGAAACCGCGACTACGACTTTGTCGAAGAGGTGAAAAATGGGAAAAACATCAGTCACGCAATGGGCGCGTGATGCCCGTAACAACGCGCTTCATGTCACCTCGACCGCCGGCCGGCTCAAGCTGGAAGTCGTCAACGAACGGGTAATCCGCGTGGTCTATACACAGCGCGACCACTTCGACGACCGCGCCAGTCTGATGATGCTGCCTCGGCAACCCGGCGATGCGCAATGGTCGGTCAATGAAAACGAGAAGACCCTGACGCTTGCCACATCCCAGATCCGCCTGGCGATTCAGAAAGCGACCGGGGCTTTCACCTGGATGGATCACACAGGCGCAATCCTGGTGCGCGAGCCGGCGAACGGCGGCAAAGCGTTGGAAGAAGTCCCGGTCGAAATCACCGTCTTCGGCGCGGATGCCCAGGTGAAAACCGGCGACAGCGCGGACGGCGGGCGCGCGACTGCCGAGGGCGGCCATAAGATGGTGGATCGTATGGCCTACACCTCCCGGCTGGACCTGGAATTCAGCCCCGGAGAGGCGCTCTACGGCCTGGGGCAGCACGAAGAGGGCATCCTCAACTATCGCGGGCACTCGCAAACGCTGTACCAACACAATATGAAGATCGCCGTGCCGGTGTTGGTGTCCACGCAGGGTTACGCGCTGCTGTGGGATACTTACTCGCTGTCCGTGTTTCACGATGATGCGTTTGGCTCCTACTTTTGGAGCGATATCGACGCCGAGATGGACTTCTACTTCATCTACGGCCCGGAGTTCGACCAGATTATCGCCGAATACCGCGCGCTCACCGGGCAAGCGCCGCTGTTGCCCAGGTGGGCCTACGGCTACGTGCAATCCAAAGAGCGTTACGTGGATCAGGCGGAACTCGTCGCCGTGGTGCGCGAGTACCGCGAGCGCGGCATCCCGCTGGACTGCATCGTGCAGGATTGGCAGACGTGGCCCGCAGGGTTGTGGGGGCAGAAGAGCTTCGATCCAACGCGCTTCCCCGACCCGGCGCAACTGACACGCGACCTGCACGCCCTGAACGCCAAATGGATGCTCTCCATCTGGCCCCACATGCAAGGCGACAGCGCGAACCGCATCGAGATGCGCGAACGCGGCTTTTTGCTCGGCAACCAGAGCACCTACAACGCTTTCGATCCGCAGGCGCGCGCGCTGTACTGGAAGCAAGTTAACGAAGGGCTGTTCCAATACGGCGTTGACGCCTGGTGGTGCGATTGCACCGAACCCTTCGAGGAAGATTGGCGCGGCAAGCTCAAGCCGGAACCCTGGAAGCGCGTCACAGTCAACACCGACGCGGCGAAGAAATACCTGGACCCGGAATACATCAACGCCTATTCGCTGTTTCACTCGCAGATGATCTACGAAAGCCAGCGCAGCGAGACCGAACAAAAGCGCGTGGTCAATCTGACGCGCTCCTATTCACCGGGGCAGCAGCGCTACAGCACGATTGTCTGGTCGGGCGACATCGCGGCGACGTGGGATACCTTGCGCAAGCAAATCGCCGAGGGCTTGAATTTCACCGTCACCGGCGGGGCGAAATGGACGCTCGACATCGGCGCGTTTTTCGTCGGGCCGCAGGGCAGCGGGTGGGTGGATGCCTGGTTCTGGTGCGGGGACTATCCCGGCGGGGTCGCGGATGCGGGCTACCGCGAGCTGTACGTGCGCTGGTTTCAGTTCGGCGCGTTCTTGCCGATGTTCCGTACGCACGGGACCGACACCCCGCGCGAGGTGTGGCGCTTCGGCGAGCCGGGCGACCGGACTTACGACACGCTGGTCAAGTTCGATTTCCTGCGCTACCGGCTGCTGCCCTACATCTACACCCTGGCGGGCTGGGAAACGCACCGCGCCTACACGATGCTGCGCAACCTCGCTTTCGATTTCCGGCACGATCCCCACGTCTACGACATCGCCGACCAGTTCCTCTTTGGCCCGGCGCTGATGGTCTGCCCGGTGACGGAGCCGATGGAGTATGGTCCCAACTCCACGCCACTGACGAGAACTCCGCACTCCCGGCCCGTGTATCTGCCCGCCGGCTGCGATTGGTACGACTTCTGGACCGGCGCGCGTTACACCGGCGGACAGACGATTGAAGCCGCGGCCCCGCTAGAAATCATCCCACTGTTTGTGCGCGCCGGTTCGATTTTGCTCTTGGGTCCCAAAGTGCAGCACAGCGCCGAGCAGCCCGACGCGGCGTGGGAAGTGCGCATCTATCCCGGCGCGGATGGCGCGTTCGACCTGTACGAGGACGAGGGCGATAGCTACCGTTACGAAAAAGGCGAATTTGCCTGGACGTCTATTGCCTGGGATGACGCGACGCGCACGTTGACCTTTGGCGCGCGTGAGGGCAGCTTTGCGGGTATGGTCGAACAGCGCGTGTTCAACATCGTCCTGGTACGCGAGGGCCACGGCGTCGGCATGGAGCCGGAACCGCAGACGAACGTCGTCGTTGTGTATGCCGGCGCGCCGGAGAGCGTCTGCTTGTGACAAGGAAGCACAGCGATGAAAATGACCATTGTTTTGCTGGTCCGGTCACGAGCGCCTATGCCGGACACCCTTCACATATCGAAAGGAACGTTGCATTGGAACTGAATCTCCCCATTTTTGAGTCATTATCGCGCTGCCAAAACGTGCTCATCGCCGGGATGGGCGGCGGCTTTGATCTCTTTTGCGGGCTTCCTATTTACTTCGAGCTGCAACGGCGCGGGCAAAAGGCGCATTTAGCCAGTTTTAGCTTCAGCGATATCGAAAGCTGTACGCATGGTGTGCGCCTGACCGACACGCTGGTGGGGATAACCGCCGATTACGACGGTTTGGTCTTTTACTTCCCAGAGCTATATCTGGCGCAGTGGTTCAAGCATAAACGGGATGAGTCGGTGACGATTTGGAGCTTTCAGAAAACAGGTACCGTTCCTTTGCTGAAAAACTATCAAACGCTCATCGAGCACCTGGCGATTGATGGCATTGTGCTCATTGACGGCGGGGTGGATGCGTTGATGCGCGGCGACGAAGCCGCAATGGGAACTTTGATCGAAGACGCAACCTCCTTATATGTGGTTAACCAATTGCATCACATTGCCGTTCGGCTAGTCGCGTGTGTGGGTTTTGGCGCAGAACGCGACATCGCTTACGCGCATGTGCTGGAAAATATCGCGGCTTTGACCAGGGAGGGCGGATTTTTGGGCGTGTGCTCATTGACGCCACAAATGTCCGTGTATCAGCTTTATGAGGATGCCGTCAGCTACGTCCAGAGCCAAAGGTTTCAGGATCCCAGTGTGATCAATTCCTCGATTATTTCGGCGGTGCGGGGACACTATGCCAATTTCCATTTGACAGAGAAGACAAAGGGCAGCCAGTTGTGGATTTCGCCGCTGATGCCGCTGTATTGGTTCTTCGATCTGCCAATTCTGGCCGGACAAAACTTGTATCTGTCTCAGTTACGTTCCACAGAGACTTTTTTGGAAGCGGTGCAAGCCTATATGCAATATGCCAGGCTCATTCCCAAGCGGCCTGCATTTAGGATTCCATTGACGTAAAGGGAACGCTAAAGCTTGTCGGAGCAATGCAGAAACTCAATTTCAGGCTGCTTGAGTACGACGAAACTATAACCAGGATTCTAGCTACCGGACACTTTTTTAGAAAAGCGGTTGATTGACACGGAAAACCAGGTAAAGTAAAGGTGTCAACCACTTTACCGAAGGAGGTTTTCATGTCAACCAACCAACTCTATCATACTTGGTA